>OGQD01001541.1_pt1 | contig 14423 bp, 10 predicted proteins | sample 1553091 | NCBI WGS metagenome assembly OGQD01 (sample SAMEA2580290, study PRJEB22360) | human gut metagenome | biome: human gut; feature: human-associated habitat; material: faeces | place: Denmark | collected 2008/2010
TGGGCAAAGGAAAACCAAATCACTCCCAAGTAGTACAAACTAGGTCCGACTTGAGTCAACTTTATACAAGTTGGACCTAGTCGGACCTAATAGTAATATTCTCTGTCAAATCAATACGGTATTCACCGGTTGCTTACGTTGGGTTCGCGGCAAACAGCGTATTTGTGACCTTGCGAGTGAGAGCGGATACATCGAACGTGCCCTAAAAAGATACTTCTATCGGCTCTTGTCCTAGTGTCCTTTATGGCAGATACAGCGACGCGAAAAGGTAAATCTTCTGATTAACGGCACCTACTTCTCAAATAAGATTTGTCTGGTTGTATATCGGGATCATAACATCAAGATGACCCTCCTCGATCGCATAACCAAGAGTGAAACACTGCGGGATTTGAAAGCAGACCTAAAGGCTATACGCGATGTCGGCATTCAAATTGAGAGTGTTACTCGCGAGGGTGCTCCGAACATCATAAAAGCGGTGCGAGAAGTGTGTCCGGAGGCGATTATACAGCGTTGCGCCATACATGTGGCAGGGAGATCGAGACGTGGATTACACGCAAACCACAGACCGCAGCGGCACAGGAACTCCTCGAACTGGTGCACTTGTTAAATGGAGTACAAACACATGATGAGGCGCAGTTATGGATACGGGCTTTTATTGACTGGTATCGGCGACACGAGCCTTTTATCAATGAAAAAACTGTAGATGAACTGTCGGGAAGATGGTGGTTTACGCATAAGATGTTGCATCGAAGTGTCTCGCATATCAAGCGTGCCGTTCCCGATCTATTTTCATACACGCGATACCCTAATGTATCTAAATCCTCAAACTCTATTGAGTCGTTCTTCGATCACTTGAAGGATAATTTAAGAATCCATCGCGGACTCTCGGAACAACATTTTAAGGACTTTGTAAAGAGGGATCTTTTCCTAAATAGCAATGATAGAATTATTAAGAAAAGCAAATGACCAGAGTTGTACAATTCTGGTCATTTGATCTAATATGTCACCAACCACTTTTGGCATCATTACCAAGAAAAAAGGAGCCAAAACCGCTTGGCTCCTTTGATTTTTAATTGGTTTTTTTCAGAATATAGACATCCCCTGGTTTTAGGTTGAATAAATTGCATAATAGAATTTTGTAAGGAGAATGCAACTCCTCAATTGATACCTTGTTTTGGAAGTTTTTTTCACATAAATTTTCCCATCGGGTATTTCCCTCGTTACGGTTGAATTGCGTCAGAATCAATCGTACATAGGAGTTCTCGTCATCGGTATTCGTAATCGTATCCGAAAGCCGAAGGAAAACGTTGGATTTCAATTCCATCTGCTTCAACCGCTCATCCACGCTTTCATGTTCTTTCTGTAAGTAGGGATAATCGGCCCTGCCCGTTATATACTCATAGATGTTGAAGCCTGACAAAGCATCGGTTAATGATTGAATCATGCGGTCTCTCAAATTGTTCTGGAATTCGAGAATAGCCTCATCGCTGATGTCGTACCGGTTGTGAAGCATGGCATAAAGCCGTATGTCCTTCGTAATCTCTTCTTTTCGTGTGTCAAAGTATTGATCCAGTTGACGCAGCGAGAGAATCGTCAAAAACGGGTCTTTGGTGATTTCCGGGATATTTCGGCTTTTGGTGAGCTCTTCATCATACCATGTTTTCAGATTTCCTACATAGCATTGCATGCCGGGATATTTCGACTTCAAATTGTGGTGCAGTTTTGATTGACTGTCGAGAATCATTCCGGCAATATGCATCTTCAGGTGAATGTTGGCGGATGTCTTGTCGCGCGATGCGATTTCTCGGGCGTCGTGATCGAGGTGATTCTGGTACTCTTCGTCGAGATTCCCTCTTCGATGTTTCTGAAGTCCGAGCCATAACACAAACAATACGGTTCCGATACCCAGAAGTGCCATGCCCAAAATACTGCCCGGGTGAGTTAATATCGACAGCCCGTAATGAACCGTCAGGCCTGCGTATACGATTATGGCTACGACAATAATGATGACATAGGCTATGATGATGCCGTTTTTCCTGTGGTCGAATGCCTTGAGAGCGGAGCTGCGTTCGTTGGATATAATATTTTTTGTCTGACTGAGTTGGTTACGCTCACGGTTAAGACGTTGTAATGTCCCCTCAAGGAGAATCTCCCGGTTGTTATTGTTGCAGAGTCGTTGTACGAGCAGATTGTATGTATTGCTCAATTGCTCGTACCTGTTGGATTCGCGTTTGAGTTTGAACTCCTCCTCTCCAATCAGGTTTCTCAATATGGCGGCCCGGATTTTCGAATCCGTCTTGTCGAAAGCGGCGACCAGTTTTCGGTCATTACCCTTGATTTGCAATTCTTGATTGCTGATCTGGGTGATGATACAGGCCATGTTCAGGTAATCGGGATCCCCAATGTAGGAGTATGGGACATAACAATAGCCTTTGTCTCCAAAGGTAGCACTCCATGAATTGCGGACGATGAAGAGTTTGTCTTCATCGCTGTATCCACAGATGACCATGGCGTGGTTGCCGCATGATTCATCGGGGTCGGGACGCCTGATAAAGGCTCCGCTCAGACCGAATGAATCCCCGATTTTCAGCGATATGGCAACTGGATAACCTTCGGCTATTGCCGCGCGAATGTCGTCTATGTTCGTCTTGACGTTCAGGGCTTTTGTGATGAGTCGGGTGCGTCCGTCCGCATAGGCCTCGGGTGAGGGTTTCTCCTGTAATTTCGAGTCGTCGTATTTGCATAGATGTTCCAGACAGACACCTTCTGTGCTCATTGTCTGGATAATATCGAAATAGGAGCTTCCGCAATCTTCATCCTCCTGGTTCTGCGAGGCCCGTACATTGTAATAGACGTAGCGTTCGCTCAAGTCCGGATCGATCTGATTGTTTTTCTTGAGAATGTATTCGTAGATGCTCACTATGGCGAAGGCTGTACAGGCCCCCATCTCTCCCTGGTCCTTGACCGGAGTGAATTCCGAACGCAGATCGATGCTATGGGTCTTGTTTTCAGCACTTGGAGAATAGGTCTCGGCCAAAGGCCTTTCGACAACGTTGTTCCCAATCAGTCGGTAGAGTTTGCCTCCGTAGACGAATCCCTTTTCGGTCAGCCGTTTTTGGCTCTCGACCTGTTCTTCTTCCAGTTGGGATATTTGCTGTAGTTCCTCTTTTTTCTGGCGGATGTAGGTGGTGGAACCCATCATCGAGTTCTTCAACGACTTCAGTTCGTCAAGAGGCAGCGATACGGGTTCTTTCGTATCTTGAGAAAGCACGGCAAACTCTTCCAGGGAATGATGATTCTTCTCGACTACTCCGTCCTGGGGCTCTGTGTATTCGAGGAGGGCGTTGTTTTCCCGAATGAACAGATTGAGAATCTCGGTCGTGCAGTCGTGAATGGTCAACTGTTGCTTGTTGAAGATATATCCCACAAGCAGGGCATCGTCTTCTCCGAGCAATTGGGCCAAAGCCGCCTGCTTTTCCGGCAGACTCAACTCCGGATCGTCGATATAGGATTGAAAGTCCTTTGTCAGCGCGTCAATCTTGGCATCCAGAATAGGCTTGATCTCCGTGATGATGGTGTTCTGATCAATCCGGTCGTTTAGCCGGGGTTCCACCTCTTCTTTGTACAGGGTCGAGAAGATGTTGACGTTTCCAACCAGAATTTTCTGAACGACCGCCGAAACTTTGTTGATGTCGACTTCCGTCTGCATGACCTGTTCTCTTTTGAGAATATGGAGATAGATCCGATGCAGCAGATATTGGACGAAGAAGTATGGATCAAGACTCAACATCGAGAGACCGAGAGCCTGTATGGGTCTCTCGGAACTCTCGGCGTTTTTGACAAAGATGTGGTCATATCGCGAGATCGTCAGCAGGGCGAATTCTCCGATAATCTGGGTCAATGTCTCGAGATTCAGACTTAAGGACAGGCCTTTCGAGTTGCAGTTCTGCATGATGATGATATGTGCCAGCGTCGATGCGTAGCCTTTTTTGGCTTCGATCATGCGGCCTATTAACTGTTGTTGCAGAACCGTGTACTTTTGAATCTGGAGAGGGAGCTGTTCCGTTTCGGGTTCGAACAAAAATGCTGTGTCGGCGGCCCAGAGAAAGAGGTCGATGGTGTAGTCCTGTGGAATCCGGGCAGCTGTACGAATCAGACATTCGGCCGATTTCCAGGCTTCTTCATCATAAGCCGGGAGGTAAATGCACAGGTGCATGAACTCCGTATCTCCCGGATTATTGATCGTGATTGCCGAATTGTAGATCTTGCTCAGGAGATCCTGGGCATAGATATCCTGATTCTGATCCGGAATTTCGCAATAAGGCACGAGTTCGACCTCATATTGTTTTTCCGGATCAGAGACAAACTGATCCGCCCGGGTATTCTTGAGCCGGGCAATCCGTATCTGGAGGTCGTCTTTCTTCTGCTCTTTTGCCGAACACAGCAACGCATTGAAATATCCGGCCTCACCCTGATTGCCGTATTTCTGTACATAGCGTTTGAGCCCGCACAGAAGTTGCTCGGAAGAATCGCCGAGCATCAGATGTGCAGAATGCCGCATAATTACATCTCGTTTTTGAGGTGAGCCAATTCGTCGCGGATCAGATTCGCAATGGATTCATAACCTTTGGAGCGCAACTGTTCCTTGGTCATGTTGATTTGTGAATATTTGGTCAGATAGTTGGCTTTGGCATCTGCGAGAAGGGCCTTCATGGCATCGGCACCCTGTTTGGTCTCCTGGTTGTCGATGAACTCCGTGAATTCTTTCCGGACAATGTTCTTATAGGTCCGGAATTTGGCATATGCGTCGTCGCGATATGTGTTGAGTTCCACCCAATAATCGTCCAGGGCATCTCCTACCGTGGGACTGTACATGTAGTATTTCCCGTTTTCGTTTTTCAGCAGACCGAAGAGGAATCCCTTGACCCACAAATCGAGCAGATCCTCGTCCGTGGAGCGTTTGGGTGTGAGGCTGAACTCCTCATCGTCCATGCGGCGTTTGAGAGCGGAATCGATGTGGCTGAATCGCGTAAAGGCATCATATTCGCTCTTGTAGGTAGGTATTCCGGCTAACGTATAGGCTGGAACAACGCCGATAAGTCGATAGATGATGATTCGGCTGTTGCCTCCAATGCTGGCGTAGTCGACGTCGACCTTGCCGCCGACATAATTCTTGAAGCAATCGTCTTTGGATATTCTGCTGGCCGTTTTGTCGGGCAATCCGATGTAATAGGCATCGCGCGGCATCTCCTTGGGCTGATAACCGTGATAGTCGTAGCGGAAGAGCGGCATGGATTTCCGGATCGACCGTTTGATGAGTCGTTCGAACTCTTCATCGCTCATGTGGTTGATGACATCGTCGATGGTCGTTTTGTACCACTCCTGCGCTTTGTTCAGTTTGCGGGTATAGGACAACAGAAGTTTTTTCACCTCATTGTTGTCTATCTTCCCGAAGGTCGCGATTTTATCCATCTCGTCGATGGATTTGACAAATTCCGAGAATTGTATGTCTTCGGCCGCAATGACGACATTGTTCATGAAGGATTGCGCAAGATCGATCTGGAAGGTCTTGGGCTCCGTGCCGATTTGATTCTGAATGGCGGCCAGTTGTTGCGTAAATTCGTTGTATACGGCCAACAGGCTTTCCTTGACCTCCTTGACCAGATCATACTGGTCGAGCAGCATCTTTTTCAGATTGTTGTAGAATGTGATGGCAGCCGTGCGGCGGGCGATCTCCAGCCGGTCGATAGCCAGGGTGCGGGCTGCTTGTGCGGCATCCTCGGCCTTTTCGTCCAGTTTGGAGCGGGTCTTGAAGAATTTCCCGTCGTACTCCGCCAGATCCTTGATCGCGGTATCAAGGCTGGTCTGGTATTTGATTTCGAGATCCTCCTCCTCTTTCTTTTCGCTGTTCATCTCGCCCAGGAAGATCTCTACCTGAGTAAGAATTCCCTTGATGATGTTTTCGGCGGTCGAAATGCCGCACTCCTTATTGATATGTTCGACAATCAATTTCCGCAGCTCCACCTTGACCCGTTCGCTCAACTCGTCTATTCTGGCGGTGAGGATCTTGTCGTCGGCTTTGACGGAATTCAGGTAGTCGTTGATCTCCTGGCGGGCGTCGCGCGTATTGCTGATGGTCAGGTCGTATTTGGGCGTTTTCTCGTACATGAAGTCGATAACCTGATCGCATCCGTTGTTTTCGCGGATGTGAACCTCTGACGAGTCGATCCAGGTATTGACAATCTGGTCGGCGTCGGTGCAGGAGTTGAGCATGCGTTCGATGAGGTTCTTGGCCGCCTTGATGGCATAAATATCCCCCAGCGCGGAGTTTCGGTAGAGGATTTCGCAGATGCCCATGCCGCTGGCCCAGGCACGTTTGTTCTCGACATCCATGTCCCCTGCGTCGATGATCTTTTCGAGGTTGTCGCTCACACTGGCTGTGGCACTGGAGAGCTCTCCGGCTGAGGTGACCAGAGCCAAGCTGATCATTTCGGATAGCTGGTCGATGTTCGTATATACATCGCCGGCTTCGTTCTGGTTGTCGATGAAGATGACCGAATTGAACGGCTTGTCCTGAATCTTGTAGTTGTCCTTTTCGTTGATATATCGGAGGTTGAACGACTCAACGCCCATTCCCATATGCATGAGGAAGTCGAGGTCGGCAATGGCGCCGTAGGCGTTGGGATAGACGTTGTTCATGGCAAAACCGGACATGCTCTTGAATACACCCGGCAGAACGGCGTATCCGGTCAGTTTGCAGTTCGGGGCCTCTTTTCGCAGCAGATAGGCCATGTTTATGAAGGTTCCGCACCCGGTTCCGCCGCAGACGGAGAAAACCATGTGGATCTCGATGTCGGATCCCAGCAGTTCGTATTTCTCGTTGTTGCTGATGCCGATGCGGCTGATGTCGTTGATGGCTTCGATAATTTTTCGGGACAGATTGGCGTAGTTTACCGTAAAGGCGAATCGGCCGTTGGTTCGGAACTGGCCTGCGCCGCGAACCATTTGCCCCAGCGCGAAAAGGTTTTCCTGCGGAATCCAACTGAAGGCATCTTTGTTGACCTCGTATATGGGGCGGGCGTCCTTGACGCAAACGGGCATCTGCTCTTTGGGAGTGAGCAAAACGGGTTCTCCGCTGTTGGTGGTGAGTTCTTTCTTGTATTGACCGCTGTCCGTGTCAATTCCCAGAAAACCGATCATCGGCGGGACTTCGCCATAGGTGTCGATGAATGATTTTTTCGTATACAGCAGTGAGTTCATTCCGGTTCCGCCGAGTCCTACATAGAGGCAGCGCTTGATTTTTGTAGCCATGGGTTAAGATATTTTGATCGTTGTTTTGTCTTTGGTGTTTTCGTTTTCGAGGATATACTCTTCGTTGCGCATCAGAATCCGGGTCATAATGGAATAGCATTTGGCCGGACGGATGTGAACGGATTTCTTGTTGCGGGGCGTAATGACAATCTCTTCGCTCCACAAGGGGTTGATTTCATAGGCAATCCGTCCTTTGAACAGACGGCTGAAGAATCCTTGTCGAACGGGTTTATCGGTCATGACCATTTTGTAGCAATGACGCAGTGTGACCGTTTTGATGTAGGGAGCCGGGCCGATCAGTGTGATCTTTCCGACCCGGAATTTGGGATAGAAGGCGGGTCGCAAAATCAGAAGCCAAACGATGAAGGCGCCGAGCAGGAGAATGCCCAGAATGGAGCAGAGTTCAGCCAGCGGATTCCAGCGGTGATGCTTCTCAATCTGGAAATCGCGCAGAATCGGGAGTGCATTGTCCGGCGACGAGGTCTCCAGGTCGTTGATTCGGTCGAGCCCTCCGTTGTCGATGATTTTGAAGTACCAGCAGTGAACCTTGTCTTCGGCCTGTCGGGTAAAGACGATGCCGAGTTCCAGCTCCTTGCAGTCGGCTTCTACGGCGATTCTGTTGTCGGGGCAGGGCTTGTCTCCGATGACGAGCTGGGCCTCTTCGGAACTGACTTCCTGCAGATTCCCGTTGTCGTCTTTTTTATATATGCCGATGATGACGGGTCGGTCGAGGTAGTTTCGGGGGGGGTTGGGTGGTGAGGTGGACGATGGAAAGCGATAAGTCGAAGACGAGTGTCCTGCGCAATGTGTCGGGAGCGCATTTTTTCCACAGAAAATCGTCGTAGCTGTCGTATTTGCCCCAGGCGAAGGGCGGCTTGACTTCGATATTGTGGTCGCACGAGACTGTAATGCCGGCGAACAGGACTATGGCCAAAGCCTTGAAAAGTCTATTTGACATCGAATTTGAGCGTTTTTTCGGGTTTGTTGATGAGTTCCAGATAGACAACGTTAGAAAGAAGTCTGGTCAGCGGAAAGAGCTCCGTATCGCTTTCCAGCTGGAGATGAAAGACTTCTGACGGTGTTTGTCTTACGGTTTCGAGCAGTTCGGCCTGGGGTTTCAGGAACCGGGGCTGTATGGTGATCTGATTGTTGGCGACGGTCTCCCATTCGTCGATTGCCACATATGGATTCTCTTCGCAACGGACGTGAAGTTTGAAATTGTTGGGAATAGAGGATCCATCGTTGGGCGTCAACTTGATGGTCAGAGGTTTGTCAAAGTCGTCCCGAAGGTTCAGGGAGACGGATTCTGCCGGGAAGATTGAAACGATTTCGTCGATTCGGGTCCCCTCAATGGCTTCGAACCGGCAAATATCGTTTAATTTCTTGACAACGCGCTCATCCCAGGCGGCGCTGGTCAGAATGATGTAGAATCCATAGACATCCTTGGCTTGAGCGACGTCGCACCACCCGTTCAGCACCCGGTCCAGCTGATCGGGGGTTTGCGTCTTTCCGTCGGTCATCAGTTTCAGTACGTCGATGCGGTCCTCTGTGAAGATATGGTCCATGACGTATTGAAGAGGAAGGGCTATGTTGGTGTTGGTTATGTTCTCGTTGCTGTATCCTTTGATCTTACGGACCAGATCCTGTTTGCCGTCAGGAGTGGCATTGGCGCGCCATACCTCACAATAGGGACCATCCTGGAACGGGATGACCACAACCTCGGTGCGGGGATTCGAAATCTGCTGAATGTCCTTGGTCAGAGCCTCGACTACCGTATCATAGATATCGGGAGCGCCGTTATATCCTTTCATGGAGAGGGTGACATCCCACAAATAGGTGCGTCGTTCATCCTTGAAACGACGGCTCTGTGATTGGGTGAATCCATTCAAAGTCCAGCTTGAAAGAACAACAAGAAGAAGTATAAATCTCTTCATAGGCCAGTAGGGTTTGTTCGTTATTAAAGTAAACAAAATTAGGGATAATTGGGGCTAAAAACAAGTAAAAAATGAAATAGTTTAGATGATGGAAAGTTAGTGTAGTTTGGTGGTGTGTCGTCGGACTGCCGGACGTTCGGGGCGGACGGGGTAGCCCAGGCGGGTCATGAGCTCCACGTACCGTTGGCGGAACCAGGCGTGTGCGGGTTGGTGGTCGATGAACAGCTGGAAGCCTCCGGGGCCGTTCGGGTCTCGTTGCAGGCGGATCTCGGTATTCGAGACGTCGAAGCGGCGCGAATACTCCCGGGCATGGAGTTCACCGGAGACGTAGATGGGCTTCATGGCGATAATCTCGCGGGCGCCCGATTCCGAGATCCCCATGTCGCGGCAGTATTCGCCCCAGCTGATGAACGTCTGCGTGTCGGGCAGCCAGTGTTCGATGCGGTCGAGCTTCGCCTGCAGCTGTTGTTCTGCCTGCTCATGCCGGGCCTTCTCCTCGCGGTTGGTGCGGTTTAGTGTTCCGATCTGCTCGTGCAGGGAGGCATTCTCCGCGTTGAGACGGTCGATCTCCTGCTGCTGTCGCTTGACACGGGAGGTGCCGATCATCGCCCCGATCCCCTCGACGATGTTCGACCCGACCTCCGCCGCGGCGTTTTTCAACCGGGCACCCTTCAGTTCGCCCTTCACGCTCTTCAACTCGGCCTCGGTGCGGTTCAGCTCGGCGCTCTTCTGCGCCTGGAGCGTGGCGGTCTGTTCGTATTCGGTGCGCACCTGCCGCTCCTGTTGTTTGAGCAGCTCGACGGCCTTCCGCTTCTGCTCTTCGAGACGGAGCAGCGCGTCGATGTTCTCCTGCAGATCCTGCTGCTGGGCGATGGCCTGGCGGTAGAACTCCTGCGTGGTGATGTGGCGCGCCTCTGAACCGTCGATGCCTCGCTCCAGCCCGTATCTGGACATCGCCGCGGCATAGCTGTCCTGATACTGCTTGAGGCGGACGCGCGACATGACGTCGTCGGCGCAGAGACGGGGCCGGGCGGTGGATTTCGGGCGGTAGTGTCGCTTGCACGGTGTTTCGGATGCGGCGGTGCGGGCCTTGCGGCGCTCGCCCGTGACGATGGGCACCACGGCGGCGTGGATATGCGGGGTCGATTCGTCGCGATGTACGACGGCCGAGACGACATTCTCCGCTCCGAAGGTCTCGCGCAACCAGGCGAGGTTGTCGGCACACCACTCCGGAAGCCGCCCCTCCTCCTCGATGCGTTTCATCGCGTCGTGCGAACCGGTCAGCATGACGCGGATCACCCGCACCTGGTTGGTGCCGATCTTGCGCGTGAGGCCGGCGTGTTCGAGGCGGTAGTTGATCGCCTCCGTACGGTCGGACACCTCCTCGGGAAACTCGACGAGCTCCTCGTTGAGGCAGGTGCGTTCGGGCGAAGCGTTAGTGGGTATCTTCGTGCGGGCGATGTGGGCGGTCATGGCCGCCTCGTTGCCCGGGGCTTTGTCAAGATGCAGGACGGCATATCCCATGGTACGGTCGTTTTTCGGTGGGTTGTGTGGTTGAAGAGGGGACCGCCTTGGCGGTCGGCGTGCGCAGCACGACAGGGGGTGTCCAGAGGGGCTTGACCCTTTGGCCTATTGGGGCTTTTTCAGCGTCGGCGGGCCGATGCGTCGGAAAAAGCCCTAATAGGCTATGGCTTTTTCCTCGGGGGAAAAGCCGCGGTCGCGAAGCGGCCGATGGGTGGGCGACGGTTCCGGCGTCATTCCGGACGACGTTACAACTTGCGGCCGCGACGACGCGGCATGCGGGAAACCTTCGCGGACGGTCGGAGTGATTCGTTCAGATCCTTGTGGGCACGGATCCGCCCGCAGTTCACCCGGTCGTTGAGCGTCACGAGCGAGATGCGCAGGCGGCGGGCCGTCTCGCGGCGGGTCAGATAGTTCGGTGTCTCGGCGGAGGGTTCGGGATGGAGCTGCCGCAACTCGTCGCGCAGCGATTCGCGAATCATCTCCGAGAGCTGGTCGGCGGTCATGCCGCTCAGAAAGATTTCCTTGGTCATAACGATTCGAATTTGGTTGATGACGCAAAGAAAGGCTTTCCGAACCCCTTCCGAAAACGGCGAATGGCGTTACAAATCAGCGCCAACCGATGCCAACCGGTGCCACACCGAAGACACGCCGCCGCCCGTTCCCGGACTTTGGCATTCGTTTGCCTGGGTTGGCACAGCCGTGTAATCGGATTCTGTTCGGGGCGAAAAAAGAGGGCGGCGGATGCCGTCCTCGTTGGTGATGTGGTTTTTGAGCCTATCGGAACCGTTCCAATACCTCCCGAACGGCGTTGGCCGCAAAGAGTGTGTCGCCGCAGCTTGAGATCTGAACGCGGCACGGCTCCAGCCATCCGTTTGTGATCCACCGGTCGAGTGTCGGACGTGCGACGCCCAGCGCCTCGGCAAGCTCCTTTTTGTTGAAGAGCCGGCTGCCGTTTGCCATCAGATAGCGCTCGCTCTTGTGAACGCCCAGCCAGTAGTCGAAGCGGCGCAGGATTGCGTCGGCATCCTTCAGCTTCGGCTCATACCGTTCGTAAGCCCAGACGTGCAGGCTCGACGGATCGAATCCGGCAAACTCCGGCCGCTGGTGCAGCTCCCGGACGAGCGTCTCGAAGCACTCCAGCTCGGAGGCCTGGATCGTTATTTTTCGGCGGCGCGGCATGGCTCGGATGGTTGGTTAGTGCTTGAAAAGCGTTTGATTTTTTCTTTCTCGGTCGAATTTAAGTGCTTTTAATGTGTTGTTTATGAGCATAAAGCGGTTTTCGTGGCTTTTGAAAAGCACTTAAATATTTCGTAATTACATATCTTCCAGCGTCAGGCAGCGCTGCTCGATCTCATATTTCGGCAGCACCTTCTCCTTGAGGTGCTGCACCTTCTCGGCAAAGGCCTCGGGCTTGAACTCCTTGCGCTGGCGCTTGACCTCGACGGCCACGGCCCTGTTCTTCTCCAGCCGCAGGGCGACGATGTCGATCTCGTATTGCTCCTTGCCCCGCTTGGCCTCCCAGTAGGAGCCCAGGTCGCGGTATTCGTGGCTTTCGATGAACTGCTGCTTGAAGTAGGTCTCAAGCGTTCGGCCCGAGTAGGTCGTGTAGTCGGCCGCAATTATCTTCTCTAGCACCTCGAACTGGTTCATCTCAACCAGCGTCCGGTTGCCTTCGAAGTAGCGGAACCAGAAGCGGAGGAAGAGGTCGGCAATCTCATAACGCACGGTCTGTGTCCCCTCTTTCGAGAGGATGGGGCGCATCTTTTTCGTGATTCCGTAGGTCTCTTCCAGCTTTTTCAGCTGCCCGCCGATACTTTTTTCTCCCAGCGCCGCGGCAATCTCCGACTGGGTGTTGATGCCGTTCGAGATGGCGTCGAGAATCGAGAAGTAGGTGCCGTACTGTTTGCCGAACTCGTCGATCAACAGCGTCTTGCCCTCGTCCTTGAAGGGCGAATCGGGGTCGCATACCGCATGGATGATCTTTTTGACCGACAGGGCCTTTGCATCCACCAGCAGCTCCACATACTTCGGAATGCCGCCCGTAACGGTATAGAGAGCCAGCAGGTCGTCGTTCGTGTATCCGGGGGCGTGCTCCGCGAGGATCTGCTTCAGCACCGGCAGCGCAAACGGCGTGAGTTTCATGATGACATCCGCCCGCCCGAACAGCGGTTCGTGGTAGTTCTGGAAGATCTTGACCATCAGCGAATAGATTGAGCCGCTAACGATGAAGTTCACATGGGTCTTCAGTCGGTATTGATCCCAGACGTTCTGGACGTCGCTGTAGACCGACGGGTTGATGTTGAAGAACTCCTGGAATTCATCCACAACCAGCGTGAATCGGCGGTTCTCTCCCTGCTGCATCAGGAAGGTGAAGACATCCTGAAAGCTCGTCATGGGCGGGACGAAGAGCCCCAGTTTCGCCGCAATCTCCTTGCAGTAGCCTGCGCAGAGCGATGCCTCGTTCTTGCGCCCGACGAAGAGGTAGACCAGCGGTTCGTCCTCCATGGCCTGGAGAATCAACGATGTCTTGCCGATCCGGCGGCGGCCCGTCAGAACGGTCAGTCGCGAATGGTCTTCGTATGACAAGGTGCGGATTTCGCGCAGCTTGGCTGTTTCCGTCTCGCGGTTGTAGAACTTTATGATGTGCGTTGTTTTGTTATGGCTGTAAATTTTACCGCCGTAACAAAGTTAAAAAACAATTGGCGAATCTCCAAATTTTCACTCACTTGCCTGCTTCCCGCTGAAATAGGGGTGGCTCATCAGCTCCAGGGCGGTCTGCTCCTCGGTGATCTTGATGTACTTCATGAACTCCCGTTCGGTCTTGTGGCCCGTGATCTTCATGATGGCGATGGTAGGGATTCCCGCCAGATACATGTTCGTTGCGCCGCTGCGGCGTGCCGTGTGGGTCTTCACCAGGTCGCACTTCTCGACCAGCCGGCTCTTCTTCTCGCCATTTTCGATGTAGGAGACCTCAACCTTCTCCGTGATGCCCGCCTCGCGCGCAATCTCCTTGATGAGGTGGTTCACCTTCTGCTCGTAGGTTCTCGGCAGCCGGTTGTCGTACTTCTCCAGAATGGCCTGCAGCTCGGGCCGGACCGGAATGACGACGTGGTTGCCGGTCTTCTGCTGCTTGAGGTCGATGACCTGCTGTCCGTTCTCCAGCGTGCGGATGTTGCCTTCGTTAATGGTCGAGTAGTCGCTGAAGCGCTGCGCCGTGTAGCACCCCACCAGGAAGATGTCGCGGGCAACATCCTTGTGCCGGTTTTTCGAGAGGTCGAGCGCGGCGATGGCCCGGATCTCCGACTCCGTCAGGTAGATGTTCTCCACGTCGGCCGTCAGCACGCGGAACTTGCGGCTCTCGATCGCCCCGTTGTCGTGCAGACCCTCCTCGCGGGCCGCGCGCATGATGATCTTCAGCTCCTTGACGTGGCGGCCGATCGTATTGACGGAGTAGTTCTTGGCGGTGAACCAGGCGACGAAGTCGTCGTAAAACTTCAGGTCGATGTCGGCAAAGTCGAACTGCTTGCGCCGGGCCTTGCAGTACTCGTCGAACTGTACGACGAACCCCTTGTAGTTCTTGATGGTCGAGGGGCCGTAGCGGAGTTTGTGGATATTCAGCCGGGTGCCCTCCTCCATTTCGCGCGTGAAGCGGGC
>OGQD01001546.1_pt1 | contig 14377 bp, 11 predicted proteins | sample 1553091 | NCBI WGS metagenome assembly OGQD01 (sample SAMEA2580290, study PRJEB22360) | human gut metagenome | biome: human gut; feature: human-associated habitat; material: faeces | place: Denmark | collected 2008/2010
TGGTTTCCTTCGCAGGGGGGGAGGCTCCATCGCCGCCCTGCCGATCGCACTCCTGATGACCGCGATGAGCTACACCCTGATCCGCAGCCTGCGCCAGGAGTCGCTCGACGGTGCGCCCCGGTCACCCCGGGACGACCGTGCGCCCGCCCAGGAGTATTCCCAGCAGGGTGCCTCGCCGAGTCGCGAGCCGGTACTGGGCGGGATGGCCAGTGGGCTGGTGCCCGCCGTGTGACGTCCGCTGGCATTGGCCATCGCGCCACCTGACAGCACCGAAGCCGACCGTCACAAGCGGTCGGCTTCGGTCGTTTCAGGGTTTAATCCGCCACGGACAACTGGGTCATCAACCAGTCGCGGAACAGCCGCACGCTGTGCCTTGGCCCGCGTCCATCCACGGCTTCGAGCAGGCAGAACTTCGCGTCGGTCTGCAACATCGTGTCGTTAGGTCTGACCAGCGCGCCACTGGCCAGCGGGGCATCGACCAGATTGTTCCAGGCCAGCGCCACGCCCTGCCCGGCGATGGCCGACTGAATCAGCATGCTGTAGCTGTTGATGTTGATCCGATGCTTGGGGATCAAGGGCGGGTGGCCCACCCGAGCGAACCATTCGGGCCAGCCGATCCAGTCGCGTTGCGAGTCCTCCAGCCACAGCCAGGTGCAGGAAGAAAGTCCGTCGAGCGAGGCGAGTTGCGGATGCTTCGCCAGGTAGGCCGGGCTGCAGACCAGGAAGATTTCCTCGGAAAACAACGGCGTCACGTCCATACCCTTGGGCGGCGTGCTGCAGTAGTACAACGCCAGGTCGCTCTCCAGACGCGAAAAGTCCTTCACGTGGTCATGGGCGATGATGCGCAGGTCGATGTCCTCGTGCAGGCTCTGGAACTCCGCCACCCGTGGCAGCAACCAGAGCGACGCCATCGCGGTGCTGGTGGCCACCGTCACCTGCTGGTCGCCGCGCCATTGGCGAACCTCGCCGGTAGCGCGGGCGAGATGCTGCAGACAGTCGCGAACCGTCTCGTGGTACTGGACGCCGGCCGGGGTCAGGTTGATGGTGCGCGTGGTCCGCTGGAACAGCGTCTTGCCCAGGTAGTCCTCCAGCAAGCGCACCTGACGGCTGATCGCCCCCTGGGTGACGTTCAGCTCCTTGGCGGCAAGAGTGAAGCTCAGATGGCGCGCGGCCGCCTCGAAGGCGAGCAGGCTGTTGAGCGGAGGAAGCGGCTGAATTTTCATGGCGGACTGCAAGCGACCGATGGACTGCTGCGAGGCCACAATACTAGTGGCCTGCGCGTCGCTTGGGTACCGGCTCGCGTGTGCGATGAAGCACAACGGGAACCGACGTGGGATTGTGGTGCGCGCGCCGTATCACTCGCCCTTGAGGCCGTACTTCTTCACCTTGTCAAACAGCGTGGTCTTGGCCATCCCCAATGCATGCGCCGCCTGGCTGAGGTTGCCGGCGTGGCGTTCCAGGGCGGTGGACAGCAGGCTCTTCTCGAAGGCTTCCACGGCTTCGGCGAAGCGCGGCTCGCCGGCGTCCGGGCCGAGGTTGCCGCCGGCCAGCACCGGCAGGCCAAGGGCGAAGCGTTCGGCGACGTTGCGCAGTTCGCGCACGTTGCCCGGCCAGTCGTGGGCCATCAGGGTGGCGGCGGTGGCGTTGTCGATGCTGGGCGCGGGGCGGTCGAAGCGCAGCGAGGATTGCTGCAGGAAGTGCTCGAAGAGCATCAGGATGTCTTCGCGGCGTTCGCGCAACGGCGGCAGGTTCAGGGTGATGACGTTGAGGCGGTAGTAGAGGTCGCTGCGGAAAGTGCCTTCACGGCCCATGGCGGCGAGGTCGGACTTGGTCGCGGCGATCACCCGGCAATCCACGCGGATCAGTTCGTTGGAGCCCAGGCGTTCCAGCTGCTGTTCCTGCAGCACGCGCAGCAGCTTGATCTGCAGGTTCAGCGGCATGCTCTCGATCTCGTCGAGGAACAGGCTGCCGCCGTCGGCGTGCTCGATCTTGCCGATCCGCCGCTTGCCGGCGCCGGTGAAGGCGTGGGCCTCGTGGCCGAAGATTTCGCTGTCGATCAGGCTTTCCGGCAGGCCGCCGCAGTTTAGCGCGACGAAGGGCTTGGCCCGGCGCCGGCTGTAGTCGTGCAGGCAGCGTGCGACCAGTTCCTTGCCGGTGCCGGTCTCGCCTTCGATGAGCACGTTGGCGGAGGTGTCGGCGACGTTGGCGATCAGCTCGCGCAGCGCCTGCATGGCCGGCGAGCGGCCGATCAGCCGGCTTTCCAGGGCCTGCTTGCCGGCGAGCTGGCGGCGCAGTTGGCTGACTTCGCGGGTCAGGGCGCGCTGGGCCAGCGCGCGGCGCGCGGTGTCCACCAGCTTCTCGGGGGAGAAGGGCTTTTCCATGAAGTCGTAGGCGCCGTCGCGCATGGCCTTGACCGCCATGGCGATGTCGCCATGGCCGGTGATCAGCACCACCGGCAGGCTGGGGTCGCGTTCCTTGAGCTTCTCCAGCAGCTGCAGGCCGTCCATGCCGGGCATGCGAATGTCGCTGACGACGATGCCGGGGAAGTCGGCGCCGACCTTTTTCAGCGCTTCCTCGGCGCTGCCCACGCTGTCGGTCTCGATGTCTTCCAGGGCCAGCGCCTGCTGGCAGCCGAGCCGTACGTGCGGGTCGTCCTCGACGATCAGGACGCGCAGGGATGGATCGCTCATGCGGGTGTCTCCAGGGCGGGCAGCAGCGGCAGGTGCAGCTCGAACGCGGTGCCGCCGGTTTCCGGGTAGGCCACGCCCAGGGAACCGCCGGCGGCGGTGGCGAGGCTGGCGGAAAGGGTCAGGCCCAGGCCCAGGCCGAGTTCGCCGGGCTTGGTGGTGAAGAAGGGCTCGAACAGGTGCACGCGGGCGTCCGGCGGAATGCCGGGACCGTTGTCGCGCACCACGAGGCGGTAGTGGTTGTCACCTTCGATACGCCCTTCCAGCCAGAGCTGGCGGTCGCTCTGGCCGCTCATGGCGTCGAGGGCGTTGGCGATCAGGTTGACCAGTATCTGTTCCAGGCGCGTCTGGTCGATGGCCAGGTGCGCATCGGGGTAATCGCGGTGCAGGGTTACCGGCACTTCGGAAAGCCGCCCCTGCAGCACCATCACGGCGGCGTCCACCGCCTTGCTCAAGGTCGCCTGGCCGTGGTCGTCGGCGCGCCGGGCGAAGGCGCGCAGGCTGGCGGTGATGCGGCCCATGCGGTCGACCATCTCGGCGATGGCTTCGAGGTTGCTGCTGGCGACGTCCAGCTTGCCGCGTTCGAGGAAGCGCACGCTGTTGCTCGACAGAGTGCGCAGTGCTGCCAGCGGCTGGTTGAGTTCATGGGCGATGCTGGTGGACATCTGCCCGATCACCGCCAGCTTGCCGGCCTGTACGAGGCGGTCCTGGGCCTTGCGCAAGGTGTCCTCGGCCTGGCGGCGCTCGCGGATCTGTTCGCGCAGGTGCTGGTTGCTGGCGCGCAGGTCGGCGGTACGCTCGGCGATGCGGCGCTCCAGCGCATTGTTGGCCTGCTCCAGCGCTTCGCGGGCGGCGAGGCGGGTGGCGATGACCTTGCGCCGCTCGTTCCAGGCAATCAGCAGGAAGGCGAACAGGGCGAAGCCGGCAGCGGCGAGCATGCCGTGGATCATCGCCTCGCGGCGCAGGTCGGCCAGCGGGGTGAGCAGGGTGAAGTTCCACGGCGTGTCGCTGAGCTGGCGCGTCTGCATCAGGTAGCTGAGCGGCTTGTGGCTGTCGGCGTGCTCGCCCGGCGCGAAGCTGATTTCCTCGACGCCTTCGCCCAGCGGTCGGCGCGCCAGCGGCTGCCATTCATTGAGCGCCCACCAGTAGTACTGCAGGCTGCGGGCCAGGCGTTCCTTGTCCGCATCGCTGAGCGGGCGCACGGCCTTCAGGCGCAGGGTCGGGTCGCTGGAAAGGATGATGATGCCGTTCTCGTCGCTGACGAAGGCCTGCAGTCGAGCCTTCTCCCAGCGCTCTTCCAGGGATTCCATCTTCACCTTGACCACCGCCACGCCGACGATCCTGCCGCCGTGGATCAGGCCGTGGGCGAGGTAGTAGCCGGGTTCGCCGGTGGTGCTGCCAATGCCGTAGAAGCGGCCGGGGCGGCCCTGTACGGCTTCCTGGAAATAGGCGCGGAAGGACAGGTCCTCCCCCAGGTAGCTGTCTGCGTCCTGCCAGTTGCTGGTGGCCAGTACGCGGCCGGAGGTGTCCAGCAGATACACGGCGCGGCTGCCGGCGCGGCGGTTGAGACCTTCCAGGTAATGATTGACGCGGTCGCGGTGCAGCGGCGTGGGGTCCACCAGCAGGCGGCTGACGCTGCCTTCGAGTTCCAGCAGGCTGGGCAGGTAGGTGTAGCGGCTGATCTCGCTTTCCACGCCACGGGCGTGCAGTTCCAGCTGGCGCTCGCCGGACTCGATCAGGCTGCGGGTGCCGGCGCCTTCGCTGATCAGGTAGCCGCCGTAGCCGAAGCCCAGGGTGAGCAGGAGCAGCAGGAAGGGCAGCAGGTAGTTGCGCACGAGGCGTGGCTTCACGGTGAGCGGCGGCGGCAATGGGCTGGAAGCGCATTGCAGCACAGTCGCCGGGGCCGAGCCAGCCCAACGCCGGGGGGCGGCGATGGACTGGCTCGGGTACCACACGGTGCGTCTGCCGGGGCTTAGGGTTTGACCACCATCCCGACGCCGCGGCCGCGCGGATCGGAGGCGGTTTCCAGTGCCTTGCCGTTCACACGGATGGCCTGGATGTCACCCATGTTCCAGCCCTGGTCTTCCAGGGTGTAGCCCATGGCCTTGAGCTCATCGGCGACCTTGCCGGTGAGCGGTGCGTACGCGTCGTAATAGATGGTGTCTTTCGGCAGCAGTTGGTGATGCACACGCTGCGCGGCCACGGCCTTCTCCAGGGGCAGGTGGAAGTCGTAGACGTTGTTCAGCACCTGGAAGATCGAGGTGAAGATCCGCGAACCGCCGGGCGTGCCCAGCACCAGGCTGACATGGCCGTCGCGGGTGACGATGCTCGGACTCATGGAGGAGAGCATGCGCTTGCCCGGCTCGATGGCGTTGGCGTCGCTGCCCACCACGCCGAAGGCGTTGGCCACGCCCGGCTTGGAGCTGAAGTCATCCATCTCGTCGTTGAGCAGGAAGCCGGCGCCCTTGACCACCACGCCGCTGCCGAAGTCCCAGTTGAGGGTGTAGGTGTTGCTGACGGCGTTGCCGTCCTTGTCGACGATGGAGAAGTGCGTGGTCTGGTGCGGCTCCAGGCCCGGGCGGACTTTCTCGGTTGCCGAGATGGCGTCCGGGTTTACTTCCCCGGCGCGCTTGGCGATGTATTTCGGATCGGTCAGCTGGGCTACCGGCACCTTGGAGAACTGCGGGTCACCGAGGTAGTCGGCGCGGTCGGCGAACACGCGCTTCTCGATCTCCGAGAGCAGGTGGATGTACTTCGCGGAGTTCAGCTCCACGCCCTTGAAGTCGGCGGCGCGCTGTTCCTTGATGCCGATCAACTGGGCCAGGGCGATGCCGCCGGAGCTGGGCAGCGGCGCGGTGTAGAGGGTGTTGCCCTGCCAGTCGATGCGCATCGGCTCGCGCCACTTGGCCTGGTAGTCGACCAGGTCGTCGGAAGTGATCAGGCCGCCATCCTGCTTCATCTGCGCGATGAGCAGCTTGGCAGTCTCGCCCTTGTAGAAATCGTCCGGGCCCTTGTCGGCGATGCGCTCCAGAGTCTTGGCCAGTTCCGGCTGCTTGAACACTTCGCCCGGTTTCATGGTGCCGAAGTAGTCGCCGAAGTTGGTCTTGCCGTTGAACAGCGCGATGGCGTCCTGGCGGTACTGGTACTGCTGGTCGGCGACCTTGAAGCCGGTCTGCGCGTAGCCGATGGCCGGGGTCAGCAGCTCGCTCCACTTCAGCTTGCCGAAGCGCTGGTGCGCTTCCCACAGGCCCATCACGGTACCCGGCACGCCGGCGGCCTTGGCGCCGACCAGGCTGAGGTTCTCGATCACCTCGCCTTTCTCGTTCAGGTACATGGTCTTGGTCGCGGCCTTCGGCGCGATCTCGCGGTAGTCGAGGAAGTACGGCTTGCCGTCGACGTACAGGGTCATGAAACCACCGCCGCCGATGTTGCCGGCTTCGGGGTAGGTGACTGCGAGGGTGAAGGCGGTGGCGACCGCGGCGTCGACGGCGTTGCCGCCCTTCTTGAGGATCTCGGCGGCGACTTTCGCGCCGTACTGATCGGGCGCGGCAACCGCGCCGCCGTCGAGGGTGACGGCGAAGACCGACGAACTCGCCGCGAGGATCGCGACGCCCAGGGGCAGCTTGCTGAAGTGGAACACGCGCATGGGACTTCCTTATTTATTCTTGTGCTTGCGGTGAGGTTGAGTGCCCCGGCGAGCCAGGGCACTCGGGTAGAACAACAGCGGAATCAGTGCGGCAGGATCTTGGCGAGGAACTGCTGGGTGCGCTCGGCGCGGTTCTGCAGGTCGCCGAAGAATTCTTCCTTGGCGCAGTCCTCGACGATCTGCCCGCGGTCCATGAAGATCACCCGGTCGGCGACCTTGCGGGCGAAGCCCATCTCGTGGGTCACGCACATCATGGTCATGCCTTCGTGGGCGAGCTGGACCATCACGTCGAGCACCTCGTTGACCATCTCCGGGTCGAGCGCCGAGGTCGGCTCGTCGAACAGCATGACGATCGGGTCCATGGCCAGCGCGCGGGCGATCGCCACGCGCTGCTGCTGGCCGCCGGAGAGCTGGCCGGGGTGCTTGTGCGCATGGGCCTTGAGGCCGACGCGGTCGAGCAGCGCCAGGCCCTTGTCCATCGCCTCTTCCTTGCTCCGCCCCAGCACCTTGCGCTGGGCGATGGTGAGGTTTTCGGTGATGGTCAGGTGCGGGAACAGCTCGAAGTGCTGGAACACCATGCCGACCCGGGAGCGCAGTTTCGGCAGGTCGGTCTTGGGGTTTGCGATGGAGGTGCCGTCGACGGTGATGTCGCCCTTCTGGAAGGGTTCCAGCGCATTGACGCACTTGATCAGGGTCGACTTGCCCGAGCCGGACGGCCCGCAGACCACCACCACTTCACCCTTGGCGACCTTGGTGTTGCAGTCGGTGAGAACCTGGAAGTCGCCGTACCACTTGCTGACGTTATCGATGGAGATCATACGGTTAACCTTTTCTGCAGGCGCTTCACGCAGAGGGACGCGGCGAAGCTGATGACGAAGTAGACGAGACCGGCGAAGATCAGGAACTCATGGGGCTGGCCGATGATGTCGCCACGCGAGCGGGCGGCGTTGAGGAAGTCCATCAGGCCCACCGAGTACACCAGCGAGGTGTCCTGGAACAGGATGATGCTCTGCTGCAGCAGCAGCGGGGTCATCTTGCGGAACGCCTGCGGGAGGATGATCAGGCGCATGGACTGGCCGTAGGTCATGCCCAGTGCGTAGGACGCGCCAATCTGGCCCTTCGGAATGGCCTGGATCCCGGCGCGGACGATCTCGCAGTAGTACGCCGCCTCGAACATCATGAAGGCCACCAGGCACGAAGTGAACGCGCCCACGGGGGTGTCCTGGCCGGTGATCCAGCGCAGGATGAACGGAACCGCGAAGTAGAACCAGGTGATCACCAGCAGCAGCGGGATCGAGCGGAAGTAGTTCACGTAGAAGCCGGCGATGTTCGACAGCAGCTTGCTGTTGGACAGCCGCATCAGCGCGAGAATGGTGCCCAGCACCACGCCGCCCAGCACACCCAGCACCATCAGCTGCAGGGTGGTGAGCATGCCTTCCCAGAGGCCGGGGAGGGCGGGGACGATCTGGCTGAAGTCCATCATTTACCTCCCACGGAGATCAGGCCCGGCACGGCGACCTTCTTCTCGACCATGCGCATGATCAGCATCAGGCTCATGTTCAGGGTGAAGTAGATCGCGGTGGCGAGGGTGAAGGCCTCGAACAGGTTGGCGCTGAATTCGGCGGTCTGCTTGGTCTGCGCCAGCAGCTCCATCAGGCCGATCAGCGAGGCCACCGAGGAGTTCTTGAAGACGTTGAGGAATTCCGAGGTCAGCGGCGGAATGATGATCCGGAAGGCCTGCGGCAGCAGCACGTGGCGGTAGATCGCCGGCAGGCGGAAGCCCACGGCACTGGCGGCGGCGAGCTGGCCCTTGGGCAGCGCCTGGATGCCGGTGCGCACCTGCTCGCAGACCCGCGCGGCGGTGAACAGGCCCAGGCACACGACGACGCTGATAAAGGCCGAGGTTTCCGGGGCGATGCCCAGCTTGAACCAGTCCTGGATCGGCTGCGGCAGGTAGTCCGGCACCAGGAAGTACCAGATGAACAACTGCACCAGCAGCGGCACGTTGCGGAACAGCTCCACGTAGGCGGTGGCGATGCCCGACAACCAGCGGTTGGGCAGGGTGCGCATCACGCCCAGCAGCGAGCCGAGCGCCAGGGCGATGACCCAGGCCGCGAGCGAGACGGCGATGGTCCAGCCCAGGCCGGTGATGTACCAGTCCAGGTAGCGCTCGTCGCCAATCCCGGTGGACTTGAAGAACACGCCCCAGTCCCAGTTGTAATCCATGACGGGTTTCCCCTCGATTGCGTTTCACGGTGGCTTTGTACGGCACGGGGCCGGACGCGGGCGCAAGGCCGCCCGCCACCCGCGGGTAGCGGGTGTTCCGGCATCGTCATCAGGAAAGGTGGGCCGGGAGCGCATGGCGTGCGCTCCCGATCCCCCGCCGGGTGCCGCCTTGTGGGCGGCACCCGGCGCGACCGTTACATCTGCTCGGCAGACTTGTCGGTCGGATTGGCGATCAGCTTCTTGAGCTCATCACTCATCGGGAAGTTGAGGTTCAGGTTCTTCGGCGGAATGGGCTGCATGAACCACTTGTCGTAGATCTTGTTGACCTCACCCGAGGCGAAGGTGTCGGAGATGGCCTTGTCGACGACCTTCTTGAACGGCGCGTCGCCCTTGCGCACCATGCACGCGTAGATCTCGTAGGACTGCGGCTTGCCGACCACGTGCCAGTCGTCCGGCTTCTTGGCCTTGGCCATTTCACCATAGAGCAGCGCGTCGTCCATCATGAAGGCCACGGCACGGCCGGATTCGAGCATCAGGAAGGACTCGCCGTGGTCCTTGGCCGAGATGATGTTCATGCCCATCTTCTGATCGGCGTTCATCTGCTTGAGCAGGCGCTCCGAAGTGGTGCCGGCGGTGGTCACCACGTTCTTGCCCTTCAGATCCGGGAAGTCGTTGATGCCCGAGCTGGTCTTGGTCAGCAGGCGGGTGCCGACCTCGAAGATGCCGACGGAGAAGTCGACCTGCTTCTGGCGCTCGAGGTTGTTGGTGGTGGAGCCGCACTCGATGTCCACGGTGCCGTTCTGCACCAGCGGGATACGGGTCTGGGAGGTCACCAGGTTGTAGCGAACCTTCAGGTCGGGAGCATTCAGCTCTTTCTTCAGGGCCTCGACGACCTTGATCTGCAGGTCGTGGGAATAACCTTCCGGCTGACGCGGATCGCTGCCGAGGTAGGAGAAGGGGATGGAGGCGTCACGGTGGCCGAGGACGATGGTGCCGGAGTCCTTGATCTTCTTCAGGGTACCGGTCAGTTCTTCGGCGACGACGGGAGTGGCGAGCAGGGCCGCGACAATGGCGACGCCCAACGCACGGGGTGCGAAACGCATGGAGACTACCTCGACTGGTTGTGTTTGTTATTCAGTCCTGCGCCGGCGAGGCTCACTCCAGGCCGGTCGCATGTTCGAGGAGGAGCAGAGCAGGCTCCGTGCCAAGGCTGCCTTTTTTATTTAACTATTTGAATTTAAACAGTTATTTTTCGAATGGCGGTGAGCGAAAAGTCCCCCGTCATTCGGATATCCGGATTTTTCCGGATTCCTCGTTCGGAAAACCGAACGACAAACAGGGTCAGACGTCCGGCTGACCGCCCCATTGCCCGCGCTGGAACGGCTGATCGCGATCGGCCAGGTGCGCGGCGATGCGCTCGAGCAATTGGTGCGTCGGAGCGCGTACGCCAGTGACGGTCTGCCCGAGAGCCAGCGCGAGTATCAGCAGCAGGGCGGCCGGATGGAAGGCCGGCAACTGGGCACGGGTGGCAGCGAGGAAGGCCGCGCTGGTGCCCAGGCCCAACGCCAGCCCGGCGTAGACCTCGGAGGGCGAGTGAACGTTGATCGCCAGCCGCGAGAGACCGACCAGCACGGCGATCACTGCCGCCAGCGCGGCGGCGGCCAGGCCGGCGCGGCGCGTGGTGAAGAGCTGTGCGGCCAGCGTCGGCAGCACGGCACCGGCCAGCATGCTGTGCCCGGAGAAGCCGGTGAAGTTCAGGTTCGGAATTCCGATTCCCCAGCCCATGAACGCCAGCTTCGAACCCACCACCAGCGTGGTCGAGAATCCGAACAGCAGCAGCCACAGCCCGGCCTTTGCGGTCTGGCGGCGATACAGCAGCCAGCAGAAGACGAGCACGGCGGCCGGCGCCAGCAGGGAGCTGTCGCCGAGGCGGGTAATCATTGGCCAGAAGGACATGGGCATGGGAAGGCGGGGCTGAGGCGGGCAACGTTAGCACAGCCCGGTGCCGTCCCCGAGAGCCGTGCGACGGGATGCGAGCCTGTGCGCATGCGCCAGCTTGGCCCCGGCGCCAGCCCTGGCCCACAATGGAGCCTTCAGTTCAAAGGAATGTTCGCCATGGAAATGGAAAATCCCTACCGCGCCCCCGAAGCCCCATTGGTCGAGACGCATGCTGGCGCCGAACAGGCCAGCCGGTTCTTCGTCATCTCCATCACCAAGATGGTCGTGCTGTATGTGGCGACGCTGGGACTGTTCAACCTCTACTGGATGTACAAGCACTGGTCGATCCAGAAGCCGCACATGCCGCGCAAGATCAACCCGCCGCTGCGCAGTCTGTTCATGATCTTCTATATCCATTCCCTCGCCCGACGCGTGCACGAAGCGCTGCCGGAGGAACAGCGCAGGGCCTGGCGTTATGGCAGCGACGCCACCTGGGCGGTGGTGCTGCTGATCCTCTCCAATGTCGCCGACAAGCTCACCAGCCGGATTCCCGAACTCAGCCACTACAGCCTGCCGTTCCTCATCCTCGGTCTGGTGCCACTCATTCCGCTGACGAACATCCAGCGCCGCGCCAACGAGGCCAGCGGCGATCCGCTGGGCCAGGGCAACGCCTCGCTGACCCGCTACAACGTGCCCTTCCTGATCCTCGGCGGCCTACTCTGGGTGCTGATCCTGATCGGCTCGGTGGCGGAGTTCGCCGGCGTCGCCTGAGCCGCCCTCGCGTCGCAGCAGTTCGCGCTTGCGCGGCAGGCCCCAGCGATAGCCGCCTTCGCTGGTGCCGCCGACCACGCGATGACACGGCACCAGCAGGCCGACGTTGTTGCTGGCGCAGGCGCGGGCGATGGCGCGCGGATGCGTGCCCAGCTCCTCGGCCAGCTCGCCGTAACGCCGCGTCTCGCCGCTGGGAATGCGCGTGAGGGCGCGCCAGACGCGCAGCTGGAAGGCGCTGCCGTGCAGGTCCAGCGGCAGGTGGGCGGCCTGTTCGGGCTCTTCCAGCTGGATGATCACCTCGCGCAGCCAGTCGCCCAGCCCCGTGTCGTCGCGGGTTCGCTCGGCGGCGGCGAAGCGTTCGGCCAACTGGCGTTCCAGCTCGCTGGCGTTGTCGGCGAAGAGCAGGGCGCAGACGCCCTTGTCGGTGGCCGCCAGCAGCACCAGCCCGAGCGGGCAGGGCGCGATGGCATAGCGCAGTCGTTCACCCGCGCCTTTCTGCCGGCGTTGTGCCGGGCTCAGTGGCGTGGCGCTTTCGTACAGGGCACGGGTGCCGGAGTAGCCGGCCTCCAGCGCGGCGTCGAGCACCGAGCGCGATTGCGGCAGGGCGGCAGCCAGGCGCTGCTCGCGGCGGGATTCCGCCCAGGCTCGGGGCGTGAGGCCGGTGCGGGCCTTGAAGGCGCGGGCCAGGTGCGAGGCGGAGAGACCGATACGGCTGGCCAGTTCGTCCAGGGTCGGGGGCTTCTCGGCCTTGTCGAGCAGCTCGCAGGCCGCAGCAACCAGCGCATCGAGTTGCTCGCGCGGGCTCGGGCCGCGCGGCGAGCAGCGCTTGCAGGGGCGGAAACCGGCAGCTTCGGCCGCCTCGGCGGCGCTATAGAAGGCCACGTTCTCCCGTGATGGCCGGCGTGCCGGGCAGTTCGGCCGGCAGTAGACGCCGGTGGAGCGCACGCTGAAGACGAAACGTCCCTCGTAACGCGCATCGCGCTCGCAGACCGCCTGCCAGCAGCGCTCGGGGTCAAGTCGGGTGGTCGTCATGGCTGTTTCCGGGGCAATGGCCGTTGGGGAGATTCTCCGTCGGGCCTGGCGGAGCAGCAATCCGCATCGCGTTTTCAAACTCGTTGTCGCCGGCCGGGCTACGCTTGCAGGGTATTCCCAGAGAGACCTCCATGCCCTTGCGCCGATTCTGCCTGTGCTGCCTTCTGCTGCTCGTTGCGCTGTGCGCCCAGGCCCGAGCAGCAAGCCTGGCGCTGTCCGATGAGGAGCGTGCCTTCGTCACGGCCCATGAGCCGATCCGTGTCGGCCTGTTCCGCGCCGGCTGGCCGCCGTTCGAGGTGATCGACGAGTTCGACCAGTTCCATGGCATCAGCGCCGACTACCTGCAGCTGATCTCCGAGCGCCTGTGCATGAAGGTCCAGCCGGTGCTGTACAACACCTGGGAAGAGGTGCTGGCCGCGGTGAAGGCAGGCGAGGTGGACCTGCTGCCGTCCATGGCGGCCACCGACGAGCGCCAGCGCTTCCTGAGCTTTACCCAGCCCTACGTCACCACCAGCAGCCTGATCTTCGCCCGGCGCGACAGCACCATCCGCACGCTGGACGACCTGTCCGGCCGCCGGGTCGCGGTGGAGCAGGGCTATGCCGTCCATGAGCTGCTGGCCAAGGCGGTGCCGGGGATCGACTTCGTGCTGGCGGAGGATTCGCCCAGCGCGCTCAAGGCCGTCTCCATCGGGCGTGCCGATGCCTATGTGGGCAACCTCATCACCTCGACCTTCCTGATCGAGCAGCTCGGCCTGTCCAACATGGAAGTGCGCGGCGATAGCGGGCTGGGCAATAGCCAGGTGCGCTTCGCCACGCGCAAGGAGCTGGAGCCGCTGGTGCCGCTGCTGGACCGCGCACTGAACAACATCACCCGCAATGAGCAGGAGGCGATCCAGGCGCGCTGGTTGCCGTCGCTGGACGTCTTCGACTGGATGCACCTGCTGCAGATCGCCTGGCCCTGGGTTGTGGGCGTGCTGGCCCTGCTGACCTTCGTGCTGGTGTGGAACCGCCGGCTGTCGATCCAGGTGGCCGAGCGCGCGCGCGCCGAAGCAGAGGAGCGGCGCCAGCGCAGCACTCTGCTGGCGTTGATCAACTCGATCCCCGACCCGATCTGGTTCAAGGACACCCAGGGCCGTTACCTGGGGGTCAACCAGGCCTTCGCCGACTGCCTGGGGCGCGCGCCGGAGGACATCGTCGGGCGCAGCGACCAGCAGATGTTCAGCCGCGCGGCCGGCGCCGGCCGGCAGGAGCGCGACCGCCAGGCGCTCAACGAGAGCGAGCCCTATGCCAGCGAAGGCTGGGTGGTCTATCCGGATGGCCGGCGGGTGCTCTTCGATACCCTGCGCAGTGCCTTCCACGACGACCACGGGCGGCAGCTCGGCCTGGTCGGCGTCAGCCGCGACGTCACCGCGCGCAAGGCCACCGAACTGGCGCTGGCCGAGGCCCGCGACCTGGCGGAAGAGGCGGCGCAGCTCAAGAGCGACTTCCTGGCCAACATGAGCCATGAGATCCGCACGCCGCTGAACATCATCATCGGCCTGGCGCACCTGCTCCAGGAGACCACCCTGGACCCGCAACAGGTGGACTACCTGGGCAAGATCCAGGGCTCGGGCCAGTACCTGCTGGAGCTGATCAGCGACATCCTCGACCTGTCGCGCGTGGAAGCGGGCAAGCTGGAGTTCGAGCACATCCCCTTCGACCTGGAGCGTCTGCTCGGCGAGCTGTTCGACCTGTTCAACATCCGCGCCGCGAGCAAGGGCCTGGCGGTGCGCTGCGAGATCGACCCGCGGGTGCCCGCCCAGGTGGTGGGGGATTCGTTGCGCCTGCGGCAGATCCTGATGAACTACGGCAACAACGCACTGAAATTCACCGAGCAGGGCGAGGTGGTGCTGATCGTCCGCCTGGAGGACGAGGACGAAGACAGCCAGCAGCTCTACTTCGCCTTCCGCGATACCGGCATCGGCATCTCCGAGCCGCAGCAGGAGCGCCTGTTCGAATCCTTCCAGCAGGCGGACAGCTCGATCACCCGCCGTTACGGCGGGGGCGCGCCCGGGCCCGCGGGCCGCACGTCGGCGGC
>OGQD01001553.1_pt1 | contig 14342 bp, 17 predicted proteins | sample 1553091 | NCBI WGS metagenome assembly OGQD01 (sample SAMEA2580290, study PRJEB22360) | human gut metagenome | biome: human gut; feature: human-associated habitat; material: faeces | place: Denmark | collected 2008/2010
AAATGAGGCAGCCGAGTTTTTTTTAGTTTAATATTCAGAAACATCTTATTTAATTGAAAAAGAAATCCTGCAACTGAAATCAGCAAACGATCCTTCCGGAAAGCTTCCTGCACCCCTGCAACAGCTTTTCAGGGAACCGGGAAAGGATGTTTCACCCCTGCAGCAAACTTTCCGGAAAGCGGGAAACCTTCCCGCACCCTAGTAAGAAACTTTCCGGAAACTGATACACAAACAAAAAACGCTGCAACCTGCAACGTTTTTATATTTAAGATTTATTCATTTTTTCAGCGATTCTTCTTTTCTTCTTTCGTTCATAAATGACTTCTACAATCTTACCTCCGATCCACGAAAACGGGAAGAACGTAAGAAAAATAGAGATTTTATAGAAGGTAGGATGATAAGGAAAAACAATAACATCCAGCATGGCTATAAAAAGCATAATGAAACCGATAAGAATAGCATAAGCCACCTTAGCATATTTTACGATAATGGCAGTTGCCACCCCTCCCACTGTAGTTCCCAATCCGGAAATAAACAGCAGGAAACCGAAAAACGCACCGTCGCTCTGCTTGCTCTGAAGAAATCTCTGCCAATGCTCGAACGGAGCAAAAGCGTCGAAATTTACCCATTGCGGAAATGCTCTTATCCCAAGAGTAATGATGAGTCCTGCAATCCCAAGACCTACGATAACCGCAATTGTATTTCTTATAAAATTCATTAATCCAGATGTGCGATCATAGAAATTTCGATATCCACATTTTTCGGCAGACAGGAAACCTGTACCGTTTCACGCGCGGGAAAGCTTTCCGCGTCCAGATAGGAAGCGTAAATATCATTCATTACCGCAAAATCATCCATGCTTTTAAGGAAAATGGTTGCTTTTACCACATTCTTAAAAGTCATTCCTGCTTCTGTAAGAATTGCTTCAAGGTTTTTCATTACCTGATGGGTTTCTTTTTCAATTCCTTCTACAAGTTTACCGGTTGCAGGATCTACAGGGATCTGTCCGGAAATATACAATATTCCGTTTGCCATATTGGCTTGTGAATATGGTCCGATCGCTGCAGGAGCATTTACGGTGTTGATTACTTTTTTCATGAAAATTTATTTTGGGTGCAAATATAAAATTTATATTCTATTTCTATAATCAAATATTAGAAAGGTGCATTTGGCTGTGTAAAACTTCTGTCTTTATACTTCAGCGCATCACTTAAGATATTGGCTTTGATCCCGATAAAGAAGTCATATACTTTATATTGCCCGAAAGGAACCCAGTTGAAATTAATGGTAAAACTTCGCTGATCTCTTGCAAAACCGATTCTGGTATATGCCAGTTTCTGCGTCACCATATCGTAGTGGGTACTTCCGTTGATGTTCCAGTAAGGCGTTAGCTTAAGACTTCCGTCCAGTCCCACAGAAGCCAGTCTCGTCGGCGTTCTGGAAGCTGAACTTTTCGTGTAGGCATAGTTTGCATTTACATTTAACGTCCATGCCTGATCGAAATGCGCGTAATTATCATCATCAAAATAATAATTTTCATTCCTTACCTCCCCTTTCGTTTTATACTTCTTGGCATAATCTGTTTTCTCTCCAAAGATTTCGCTGCTCAGAGGATAAGACATCTGAACGTTGAATCCCTGAACACTGAAGTAGCCGAACTCTTCTGTTCTTATTCCGGCATCCTGTCCCGGAAGATAGATAATTCTGTATGGATCCAAAGATAAACTTGTATTCAGGCTGAGTTTATTATTAAAGAAAGAAGACTGTCCCGTAATCGTAATAATGGAAAAAGGATGATCTTTCGCTGCAAAATTATAATTTCCGGAAAGGTTAAGAGATTCAAAAATCTTTATTTTCTTCACTCCTGTAGAATCGCTTTTCGATTTTACCTTCATCTCTAAATTATTTCCGATGTTAAAACCTAAAGCTCCTACTAATCCCGTCGTCGGACTTCCGATAATTCCGCCTTCAAAAATAGAATACGGTGTTAAAGCTCCGTTCGCATCGTAATAATTTTTAAAATATCCATACCCGGAACCTCCGAAATCCGGAGAATAGGTAAACCCGATACTTGGCGTCATCATGTGTCTGATGGCTTCAATCGCAGAACCTTTCTTAAAGTTCGCCTGTCCATACAAAGTGGTCTGAATACTTGCTGTTGTTGAAAACGTAGAATATCCTGAAATTCCTTTATTGGTTTCCGTAATTACTTTATTCTGAATAGGATCGTAGAATTTATTGATGGTTTTTGTGGTTAACGCATTATCAATATTTGCTCCCAAACTGAATGTGAAATATTTTGCTACCGTTGTATTGGTTCCCAGAGCGATGTTATTTTTCACTCCGGTCTGCAGTTTATCCCACATTGCCGCTTTAAACAGCTCGCCTTCGTTGGTCTGAACAAAGTTCGATAAGTTAATCCCTGTGTTTACCGTTAAATTTTCAAGCAGACCGGAACGCACTCCTGTTTTGGATTTGAATAAATAAAACTGGTTGATCGCCACGTTCATCTGCGGCAGACGAAGATCTGATAAACCGGTGGCAAAATTCTGCGAATAGGAAGCGGTTCCCGTAATCGTAACCGGAAGCTTCAAAAATCTTTTGGTAATCGTAACCGTAGAGTTTTGCTGGGTATTTAAAACATTCTGATTTAAAATATAATTGTTGTTCAGCGTGTTGTTATAGAATTTTGTACTTACAATATCCACCGATGCCGAAAACGTAAGGAAAGGATTGGCTTTTGAATCCTGTGTATGCCTCCACGCAATTCTGTATGTTCCGGTTTTACCGTAATCGTCCAAACCTTTGATCCCGCGAACCATGGTTCCGATGTCCGCAGAAAAGTTTCCGGAATAGCGGTATTTTTTAATATAATTCATTTCAGGGCGCAGGTTCCAGCTTCCTTTGGTGTAAATATCCGAAAGGATTTTAAGGTCAAAATGTTCCCCGATCGGCTGATAATAACCCAAACCGTTCAGGAAGAAACCGACATCCTGTCTTTCCCCGAAACTCGGGATCAGAATCCCCGCAGATCTTTTGCTTGAAAAAGGAAGAATCGCAAAAGGCATGATAAGCGGAGTGGGAACCTGCTCTATATACATCTGTATCGGTCCCGAAACAATGGAAGATTTGTTTTTTGTTTTTACAAGTTTCAGGTATCTTGCTCTTAAAAAATAATCTGCCGCTGTATCTTTTTTCTTGATGTAATAATCGTCGGTGGTATAATCTGCGCGGCTCATCGCAAAGATACTGTCGTTGTACTTTTTGGTTTTGATTGCCGTAATTACCCCTTCGTTTTCTTCGGTTCTTGCATTAAATGCAATTGCCTGTCTTGTTAAGGTGTTATACTGAAATTCTGTGGTTTCGTATTTTTTCCCTGCCTGCGTTGTAATAACAGGCTCAATAATTCTTCCCAAAGAGTCCTGTTTTCCGCGTGCGTACATGAGATGTTTCTGCTCATCAATGGAAATATAGTCTGCATCAATCTGCATATCCTGGTATTTCACCTGCGCATTTTTGTTAAGATACACCATCTTTTTCTGGAAATCTCTTCTCTGGTAGTCTGCTTTTGTCTGCAGAACGGCATCCAGTGGTTCCTTTTTCAGAACAATGGTATCTTTTTTGGAAATAGTATCATTAACCGCATTTTCAGGCAATTTTTTGGGCGTTTGCTGTGCTAAAAAATTGTTAAAAATTAGGATAATTAAAATTTGTAATATATTTTTGGAGACGGTTTTGACCAATTTTTTGTTATATTTATATGTATACAATTAAGGCTCAAAATTAATATAAATTTTAAAACTGTAAGATGCACAAAGTAAATTTTAAAATAATTTTATCATTTCTCTTCATCCTGTTTACCAACTTTATTTTTTCGCAAAAGAAATTTACCATTGTTTTGGACGCCGGACATGGAGGAAGTGATTACGGAGCTAACAGAACCTACACTGATATCGGAAGGATCTCCGAAAAGGATGTAACGCTTGCCATTACGCTTAAAGTGGGGGCAATGCTTGAAAAAAATAAAGATTTTAAGGTAATCTATACACGAAAGATCGACGAATATCCTTCTTTATCGGACAGAACCAATCTTGCGAACAGAAGCAAAGCGGATCTTTTTGTTTCCATCCACTGTAATTCTTCCAAAAGACCAACCGCGTACGGAACCGAAACTTATGTACAGGGACCGGATCAGAATGACACCAATCTGGAAGTGGCAAAAAGAGAAAATGATGTGATCTTTCTGGATGAAAAAGATAAGCAGACCTTCGGTTCTTATGATGCAAGCTCTCCGGAATCTTTAATTGCCCTGAAACTTCAGCAAAGCAAATATCTGGAATCCAGCCTTCTTCTGGGCGGATTGGTAGAAAATAATTTTGTGAATAAGGACAAAAGAAGTTCCCGCGGTGTGTTCCAGAAAAACCTGCACGTTCTGCGTATGAATGCAATGCCTTCCGTATTAATTGAAACCGGATTCATCAATCATCCCGAAGAAAGTCATTATCTGGCTTCTGAAAAAGGACAGGATGAAATTTCGGAAAGTATTTATCAGGCAATTATTGATTATAAAAAAGCGATCGACAGAAAATCGGGTGTTTCCGCAGTGGTGAAAAAACCTGAACCGGATAAACTGGCGGAAGTAGCGCTGAAAAACGATTTCCGAATCTTACTGTTGAGTTCTCCTGAAAAACACAACGACGGCGATCCTGCTTTAAAAGGGTTAAATTACATTCTGCCTATTAAAGAGAACGGACAGTACAAATATTATTACGGGGTTACCAACCTTGCTTCTGTAAGAGATATCAACATTAAAACCGCAAAAGACGCCGGATTCCGTAATGCATATGCGGTAGGATTCATGCCGAACCAGAAATTAAGCACCGGATACTACACCATTGAAGTCTATGTGGGCGAAAAACTGAATGGAAATTCTTTTATTCTTCAGACGCTTAAAGATGTGGAAAGAAACAAAGAAAGCGGCGTTTTCTATTATACCTACGGAAAAGTGTATACTTTAGAGGATGCGGTGAAATTGCAGAAAGATCTTGAGGCTAAAGGAATTAAGAATACCGTAATTCAAAAAGTTTTCAAATAATAAAAAAATAATTTTGAAGTTAAAAAGTTAATTATTACTTTTGCAACCTCAAAATTTGGCCTATTCGTCTAGTGGTTAGGACTCAAGGTTTTCATCCTTGCAACAGGAGTTCGATTCTCCTATAGGCTACCAAATTTATATCATGCCGGATTTAAAAATACAAGAAGCTAAATTGCTTTTTAAGAAAATCCACTCTAACCCAAAAAGTTATGATTTAAAAATCAATGAAGACGGGATAACAGGCAGTGATGATAAAATAAGTTTCAGACTTGACAGGACTGGAGAAAGGGTCACTTTTGAAGTAACGATTGACGGACTTACCTTCACCAATACCACTGGAGAATGGAACAATGCGATGGTAATGCTGAAGAGCACCATCAAAAAATTAGAAAGAGAAGAAGAGAATATTAAAATAGAACAGGCAATAGATAAACTCAAAAAATATTTATCTGAAGAAAATTAAAAATTTTTAAAAATAAATTTGGAGGATAAAAAAAAAGTTTTTACTTTTGCACTCACATTTGAACGATATGGCAAATCATAAATCAGCATTAAAAAGAATCAGACAAAACGAAGTAAGAAAACTTCGTAACAGATACTACCACAAGACTGCTAGAACAGCAATGAAAGTGTTAAGAAATGAAGAAGATAAGGCTGCTGCTGCAGAGCAATTGCCAAAAGTTATCTCTTTGTTGGATAAATTAGCTAAGAAAAATATTATCCACAAGAACAAAGCAGCTAACTTAAAAAGCAAATTAACTAAGCACGTTAATAAACTAGCTTAATAAGTATAGTTGGCCCGTTCGTCTATCGGTTAGGACCTCAGATTTTCATTCTGGTAAGAGGGGTTCGATTCCCCTACGGGCTACAAAACTTAATTACTACTCTAACCTGGTAATTAATAAGAGTTGACACTTATAAAAACAAAAACTAACCCTGCGATTATTCGCAGAAATTAGATGGCCCGTTCGTCTATCGGTTAGGACCTCAGATTTTCATTCTGGTAAGAGGGGTTCGATTCCCCTACGGGCTACAAAAGAGATTCATTATTGGATCTCTTTTTTTTGTTTATTCATACTATTTAATTCACCTCATCCTTCATTACGGTATTCTAAATCTGAAAAAATAAAAACCTCCATTATACAATGAAGGTTTTTAAGGAGAATGAATATCTTAAATCTAAATTCCGAAATTTACGAAAATACTGAACCGTGATTTGGCTTCAATATCTCCTCCGGCAAGATGAGTATAAGCAGGAAGCATTACTTCACTTCCCAAACTGATTTTTTTGTATGAGGCTTCAAAACCTAACTTTCCGTATAAAGCGCTTCCGGCGGTTTTAGGCATTACTTCTCCGAACTGCCTGTTCCAGTCGTAGACTTCCCCCTGCATTCCGAATTTTCCAGAAAGAATGCTGTTTTCATTTTTCCAGAGTCTGTAAAATCCTGTTGCCGCATAATTCCATTGGTTTCCAAAACGGTAATGTTTTTTGTTTTCTGTTTTTAAAGTATAATCGGTGTTCAGCAATACCGCCAGTTTATCTTTCTGAAATTTGTAATTCAGAACCATCTGATAATCCAAGCTTCCTGTTCCGAGCTGAAAACTCGGATTTACTCCGGTGATTCCTTTTTCATCGAATCTTCCGATCGGAATTTTCACGCCGAAACCTCCGTTCAGTTGATGGGAAGAATCTTTGGAATCGATGATCTGGTAAATTCCCATCACATTCGCATCTCCGATTCCTTCAATTCTGATATCCCCCTGTAGTGTTTTCTTGGTGTGAAACTGAAACGGAATACTTGCATACACACTTACATTTTTGGCAACCGGAATTTTTCCCCAAAGCTGAACCGTATTGAAATACTGATCCTGCGTAAGATCATTGACGAATAAATTTTCTTTCGCTCTGTAATGTTGTGCAAAATATTTAACCCCGATAAACTGAGGATTCAGCAAAGATTCAAAGCCGGAAGAACCGTTTCCTGCGGCGCAGCCACATGCATCACAATCATCAAAGAACAGTGGATTGAGTTCTTTGGGAATAAATAAACTGTCATGGATTTCTTTTGCCTGACTAAAAAAACATCCGGCTAAACCCAATGTTAAAAATATCTTCTTCATGATCTTATTATTCTGCAAATTTTGGATTGGTTATAAAATTTTTATCACTTAACGTTTTCAGAAATGTGATGATGTTCTGTTTTTCTGAAGCGGTCATCGGAATTCCTATGTGTCCGTTTTGTTTCAGCAGCGGATCCAGATTGGGCTGGTTTTCTACATTTTCAGAATAAAAATTCATGACTGCTTCTAAACTGTAAAATCTTCCGTCGTGCATATAAGGTGCTGTAAATTCTACATTTCTGAGACTCGGAACCCGAAATTTCATATTATCATTCCAGTCCAGCGTTACACGGTATCTTCCTCTGTCGTCAAACTGCGGATTATAATACATTCCTGTATTCCTATATCTTTCATCGGTAAATAAATCTCCTGAATGACAAGCCGCGCATTTATTCTGAAACAGAGCCATCCCCTGATTTTCTTCAGCAGTGAAAACGGCGTTTCCTTTTTTCATCCGATCGTATTTTGAATCGGCGGAAATCATGGTTGCCATAAACTGGGAAATGGCTTTGAGAATTTTTTCACCGGTAATATTTTCGTCCCCGAATGCTGCTTTAAACATTTTCTTATAATTCGCATCGGCATTTAATTTTGCCACCGCTTCAGGAAGAGAGCTGTCCATCTCAAAATCTGTGGTGATGGGAACCAAAGATCTTTCGTCTAGATTGTGACCGACTCCGTCCCATGTATAATTTTTCAGAACTGCCATATTTTGTATCGGCGGCGCATTTCGGATGCCTAATCTGTCATCGATTCCATGACTTACTGTGTGACCGTGGTGCGTAAAAGCATATTCCTGAATATGGCAGAATCCACATGAGATGGTATTATTTCTGGATAATTTTCCTTCATAAAAAAGTTTTTTCCCAAGCGCTACTCCATTCACCGTGACCGGATTTCCTGTAATATCAAAAGTGATTTCCGGAAATCCTGATGGTTTGTCAAGACGATAGGCTTCATCTTTTGGCAAAGGTTCAATAACCTCATCGCCTGTGCAGGAAGTTAATGTAAAAGCCAGAAAAAACAGAAAAATCCAAAGAGAGCCGGATTGCCCTCTTTTGGATTGCTGAAAACAATTAATCATTGTGAACGTGGTCTACTTTAAACATTTTTGAAACATTGTTCGTCACATTCACCAGATGCTGGTTCGATCCCATTGCCATATCGTTGGAACTGTCCAATGTTAAAGCAGTTTGTCCGCTTAAATATTGATTAAAATCTGCCAGAATATGAACGGAAGGGGTAATTTCTTTTGAAACTCTCGCCGTCGTAGGAAAATCAAGGGTGATTTCACGGTAAAGATCTGCGGTGTTATTTGCTGAAGTATTGCCCATGTTTCCACAGTGGTTCATGAATTCTGTATTTGGTGAAGAAGTTCCGTATTTTCCTTCGAGTTTTGTGAAGATGTATCCTGCAGCCCAAGACCAAGCCATTCCAGCGGTTTTTGCTTTCTGCCAGAAAACGCCCTGCCCACTTTGTCCCAAAAGATAAGCGGACTGACTGATTCCCAAACCAATTCTTACTTTTTTGTAATTATTTTTAGGAATTTCTTTCAGGTTGATGTAGTTAATTCCGGCAACAGCTTCTGCCTGATCTATGATAAAGGCTCCGTTATCCGGATCGTTATAATGATATTTAAATTCTCCTCCGTTTTCATCGATTAAAGTGATGTTACTGATGACATATTTCAGGGTAGAAAACTGGTGTTTTTGTCCGTTAACGGAAGTTTGTGTGGTCTGATTCAGCACAATGTCTCCCAAATTATTGAATCCGTTTTCGAATTTTAGCTGTAAATTTCCCGGAGTCGTGTCCAGAACTTCTTCATCGTCATTATTGCCGCAAGATGAAACGGTAAGTAATGTAATTGCTACGAAGAGTAATGATAAGAATTTGTAAATTTTCATTTTGATTAAATTTAATTGTAAAAATTATTATTGTTTAGTATTTATTTTTTGATAAATTTTAAAGTTTCATGTTCTTTTTTCCCAAAAAGCTGAAGGAAGTATACTCCCGGTTCTAAACTCTGAACGGTAAGTACAGAATTGTTTTGAACGGAATTGTTTCCTGTAACATCTCTCCCTGAACCATCAAAAATTTTGATGCTTTCAATCTGATATTTCGCAGTTATATGAATGACCTCATCTGCCGGATTAGGATATATGGAACTGGAAACGGTATGCTTAATCTCATCCTGAGTAGAAAGTGTTCCGTTGAAGATAAATTTCTGGATGCGGTGGTTTCCCATGTCTGTAACATAAAGATCTCCGTTTGGTGCCACAAAAACTCCTCTTGGACTTTTGAACTGATCTGCTCCACTCCCATTTCCGTTTCCTCCTGCAATCACATTTCCGCTGGTCTGTCCTTCTTTCCAGGAAAGGATTCTTCTTCCTGTGTATTCAGCAATAATCATTGTTCCGTTGTTCATCATAAAAATACCGTTGGGTGCTTTCATTTGATTATTAGCGGTTCCGGAGCCATTGCCTCCCGCAACTGTTACTGCATTTGTACTGCCTGAAGAAAATTTCTGTACCCTGTTGTTAATATAATCTGTTACATAAAGATTCTCATTGTTATCTACATAGATGGTTCCGTTAACAGAAGGATTGGCTAACTGATCTGCATTTGCGCCATAAGTACCCGCAGCAGCCAAAGTTCAGGAAGAATCTCCTATTGCCCATTTCACAATTCTGCTGTTTCCTGCATCAACAATATAGAAGGTGTTTCCTCTGAGATAAAATCCACCGGGCTTGTTTAGTTGATTAAGTGCTGCTCCTTCTCCATTTCCTCCGGCCACAGTAATTCCTGTTACGGCATTGGGTTCCCACTTTTGAATTCTTGCATTAAACGAATCCAGAACATAGATATTCTTATTATCGTCTACCCAACACAAGTAGGAGTATTAAGCTGATTGGAATTGCCTCCCGAACCATTTCCTCCGGCAACAGTAACTCCCTGATTTAATGCCGAATCCCATTTTACAATTCTATGGTTTTGGGTGTCTGTAATGTATAGATTGCTGCTGCTATCAATAAAAACAGAGTAAGGAAAATTAAGCTGGTTATTTGCACCGCCCGCTCCGTTTCCTCCGGCAACGGTAATCCCTTGAGTATTCCACGAATATTGCTGGGAGAAAATAAGATTGAAAAAAGAGAAAACTATTACAGATAATATTTTTTGAAACATATCTTTATGAAATTTCGATCCGGGATATTTTTGCTCCGGATATATATTAAACAAATAAGAGAATCGGCAAAATGCTCTAATGAACTGATCTGTAAAAATCAATTATGGAAACGAAACGATTTCTTAAACCCATTCTGTTATGAGCAGATCCCGATTCTCTTGAAGAAAAAAGTTTTGTTGATATTTTTGAGGAATTTTCTGAACACTATTTTACAGGATTTTATAAAAAACACAGTTTTTATTTTCAGCATTGCGTATCCTCTGAAATATAAGGAGACCAAAGCCAACGATTACAGCCGTGGCATTACAGCTAAACGTTTAATTTTATGCAATTGCTGAACATTGACACTGTAAAACAATATCAGAAAAACCTTTATAGATTGTCCGGAAAATTATTCTTCTGCATTTTCAGAAACAGAAGAGATTATGCTACACTAATGGAGGATGAAAAACCTGAAAATAGTGTAAATGATGATAAGAATCGGCACTGAATGTACCGACAGTATTTTTCAGAATATTTGATTTGAGGATGAAGCTGTCGTTTAAACTTTCATTTACGATAAAGATATCTATGGAATTCAGACTTATTTTCTGACTGCTTTTGTTTCCCTGCTCCTGAGTTTTTGAGAGTTCTTTTGAAAGGTAACATTTACCATTACACATTAACTCTGGTTTCATTCTGTTTTCACAAAGTTCTTTAGTTATATAGTCGTAATTAACTGTATAATCTATAAATGGCAATATCGGACGTATCGTCATCTGAATAATCATGAAAATAGAAATGATATATTTCACGGAGCAAATTTAATAATACTTTTTGTTTTGTTATATGATATTAAACATAAAAAGGCAACTTACAAAAGTTAATAAGCTGCCTTTTATATCAATCAATTAATGTTCATCCTCAGCAGAACACAATCCTACAATTGTATGGAAAGTATCGTGCAGAGCAGTAAGAGATTTTGTAATATTTGCATCAGAATCTTTTTTCTTGATTTGTTTTTCAAGATCCTGACTGTCCTTAGAAAGTTTTGCAATGGATTCCTTCACGCCTTTTTTGTTAAATTCAGCAGGAACAGCCGAAGTTTGCAATGCTTTTGCTTTTGCCGCCATTTCTGCTGCTCTTGTTTTGATAGGCTGAAGATTGCCTTCTTCCGCAGGATGGAAAGTCTGAGACATCAAGGTATGAAAATCTTTCATAGCCTGCCAATCATCGAATTTCCCTTTTTTTGCTTTCGTCGCTTCTTCGTATCTTCTGCTGATTTCTTTCCAGTTGGTTACGTTCCAGATCGCTGTTAAATAATCTGCTCTTTTGTTCTGATATTTCAGATAATACGCGTGTTCCCAAACATCGATCCCGAAAATAGGGGTTCCTTTTTCTTCTACAACATCCATTAATGGGTTATCCTGATTGGGTGTTGAGGAAACAAATAATTTTCCGCTCTTATCCACAGAAAGCCATGCCCATCCTGATCCGAAACGGTCGGCTCCTGCTTTTGCCATCTTTGCTTTGAAAGCATCCATGCTTCCGAATGTTTCGTTGATTGCTTTTGTAAGTTTTGCAGAAGGCTGTGTATTTTTTTCCGGAGTTAAAACGGTCCAGAACAACTCGTGGTTGTAATGCCCTCCTGCGTTATTTCTTACGGCAGCCGGTAATTTTGAAGCATTCGACATGATCTCGAATAAGGTCTGTTTTTCCTGCGGCGTTCCTGCGATTGCTTTATTCAGGTTCGCAACATAGGCTGCTGCGTGTTTGGAATAATGAATTTCCATTGTCTGTGCGTCGATATTTCCTTCCAACGCATTGTAAGCATACGGCAACGGTGTCTGCTTAAACTGTGCAAACGCAAACTGCGCTGCAAAAACTGCACTTAGGGCAGCTACTTTCAAAATCTTCATAACGTTTTGTTTTTTGTGGTTCTGTTTTGGCTGGGAGATCGGTGATGGAAGCCTGAAGTTCTCTACATACTCCATAAAACTTCCAGCCTCTAACTTCCATCTTCCAAATCTCTATTTCAATAATTTCTTAATATCCTCTATTAATATTTCTCTGTCGGGATGGTATTTTCCGGTAAGCTTCGGCGTTTTACCTTCCGGATCTTCATAATTTAATCCCGAATAATACAAAATGGGCATATTGTCTTTATTGTACCGGCAACGGATGTTTCCTTCCTGATCTACAAGAGCAATCATTCCGCTGTGATTAAGGCTTTCGCTTTCGTCTTCTTTATCTCCGACATAGATATTGAACTGATCTGCCAGTTTCCCGATATAACCTCTGTCTCCGGTAAGAAAATGCCAATTCGGAGATTTTACTCCGATTCTGTCGGCGTGTTGTTTTAACGTTTGCGGCGTATCATTTTCCGGATCGATGCTTATGGAGATGATTCCGAAACCGGAATTGTTGATTTCCTCTTCAATGGCTCTCATGTTGGTATTCATGACCGGACAAATCGTCGGGCATTTGCTGAAGAAAAATTCTACCAGATAGACTTTTCCGAGCATGTCTTTATTGGTAACGGTTTTGTTGTTCTGATCCGTTAATTTAAAGTCCGGAACTTTCATTACGGTGTACAGATTTTTTTTGAAATACCCCATTCCGACACCGATCCCCAGAAAAAGCAAAGCAATAATTACAATCGGAACGATTACTTTGCTTTTGGAATTGCTGGTCTTTTTATTTTTTGGCATATTTCTCAGGATTCTTTTTGAATTCGTCTTTACAGTAAGCACTGCAAAAACCGTACGTTTTATTTTTATAGACTGCCGTATCTTTCATATCGGCTTCGGTGGGCATATTGCAAATGGGATCAACCGCATTGGCAAATTTCACTGTTTTTGTTCCGGAATTTGCGGCTGTTTTTGCTTTTTTATGCTTTACTTTAGGGGTTTCCTGTGCACATGCCATTAATGAAACAGACAATAATGTTGTTAAAATAAGTTTTGATTTCATTTTTATTTACATTGAAATTAATAATATTTGAATGATTGATTTTTTAACTAGACTTACTAATGAATTTCTTGCTTATCCTTAATTAATCATAATGCCTTCTAACGCAAAGATCGCTAAGATTTTTTTTATATACCTACTGTTTTTAAGTTCGCAAAGGCGTTTCACTCAGCAAAGAACTCAAAGGCTTTTCAATTATGACAAATTACGGACAGTCATGTATTGCTTAATTTTAACGCAGAGTTTGTAAGAGTTTTTGAATAGTAACCTCTTTTTAAGTTCGTGATGGTACTTCAACAGGCTCAGCATAAACTAAACACTCAGCAAGTGATAGTTAAAATTTATTTTAATATCGATTCAACTAAACAATTAGCCGAAAATAATATTAAGCTAAAGGAGGATGGAATATTCTGGAAAAATATTCTGAAGTATGGAAATTGATGTAACGTGAGTCTGAGTTTTTGTTTAAAACACTCAACTGACTGTTATCTGAAAAGGAAAGTATTTCATGGGATATAAATACATCGAGTCCTGAAATTTTTACTGTCTGATTGGTATTGGACTGTTTTTCTGTTTTTGCCAATTCTTTGGCAACGTAGCATTTTCCTTTGCAGGTGGATTGCGGAATGTTTCTGTTTTCGCAAAGATTTTTTACGATGTAGTCATAATTAACGGCATAATTAATCAAGGGCAAAACGGGACGTAATGCAATCGTAAAAATGATAAATATGGAAACGAAAAACTTCAATGCTATAATCTACTCTACAAATATACTAATGAAATTTTGTTTTTATGATAGATTATGATGAAAGTCAGTTTTGGTAATGGTTTAATTGGACGCTTTATTTTCGCAGAGATTTCTCAGATCACACCCCTTTGGATAAATAATTTAACGCATTAAAAATCTGCGGCATCTGTGAAATCTGCGGGAGTTTTCATAATTTATTAACCACGGATTGCACGGATTTTCACAGATGAATAAAAATGCTTTAT
>OGQD01001555.1_pt1 | contig 14331 bp, 15 predicted proteins | sample 1553091 | NCBI WGS metagenome assembly OGQD01 (sample SAMEA2580290, study PRJEB22360) | human gut metagenome | biome: human gut; feature: human-associated habitat; material: faeces | place: Denmark | collected 2008/2010
CAGCTGGGGCTTGCTCCCTGCCGCTGGCGCTGCCACCCTCCGGGCTGCCGGCGGCACCCGGCCCGACTGGCTGGTTCGCGCTGGTCTACCTGGGCAGCGTGGTAACCGTCGGCGCCTATGGCCTGTACAACTTCGGTGTCAGCCGCCTGCCGGCAAGCCAGGCGACCGGCTTCATCAACCTGATCCCGGTGTTCACCCTGATCTTCGCCGCGCTGCTGCTGGGCGAGGTGCTCAGCGGCCAGCAGGCGCTGGCCGCCGGCCTGGTGTTTGCCGGTGTCGCCCTCAGCCAGTGGCGCAGCGCGCCGCCCACGTCGCCCGCCGGTGTGCTGGACTGAACTCACTGAATCGCTTGCCCTGCCAGGAGAACGACACGATGGCCGCCCAGGAACGCAACTGGACCCGCGAGGCGATCCGCATCATCGAAGCGGATTTCCAACGCAGCGCCGATACCCACCTGATTCCCCTGGACATGCCCGGCCTGCCGGGCGTGGACCTGTATTTCAAGGACGAGTCCAGCCACCCCACCGGCAGCCTCAAGCACCGCCTGGCCCGCTCGCTGTTCCTCTACGCGTTGTGCAATGGCTGGCTGCGGCCGGGCGCTCCGGTGATCGAGGCATCCAGTGGTTCGACGGCGATCTCCGAAGCGTATTTCGCCCGGCTGCTCGGCGTGCCGTTCATTGCCGTGGTTCCCGCCAGCACCTCGAAGGAGAAGATCGCGCAGATCGCCTTCTATGGCGGCCAGGCGCACTTGGTGGACGACCCGACGCAGATCTACGCCGAATCCGAGCGACTGGCGAAGGAAACCGGCGGCCACTTCATGGACCAGTTCACCTACGCCGAGCGCGCCACCGACTGGCGGGCGAACAACAACATCGCCGAGTCGATCTTCCAGCAGATGCGCCACGAGCGCTTCCCCGAGCCGGCCTGGCTGGTCTCCAGCCCCGGCACCGGCGGCACTCTGGCGACCCTGGGGCGCTTCGCCCGCTACCGCCGGCATGACACCCGTGTGCTCTGCGCCGACGCCGAACGCTCGGTGTTCTTCGATTCCTACCGCACCGGCGACCGCGGCCTCACCCTGAGCTACGGCTCGCGCATCGAAGGCATCGGCCGCCCGCGCGTGGAAGCGTCGTTCCTGCCCAACGTGCTGGATGCCTGCTGCAAGGTGCCGGATGACCTGTCGCTGGCCGCCATGCACTACCTGGCGCAGCGGCTGGGCCGGCACGTCGGCGCCTCCAGCGGCACCAACCTGATCGGCGCGCTGCTGGTCGCGCGTCAGATGGTGGCTCGGCGCGAGAGTGGTTCGGTGGTGGCGATCCTCTGTGACAGCGGCGAGCGCTACGCGACAACCTATTACAACCCGCTATGGCTGATTTCCCAGGGCTTCGACCTCGATCCGCTGATAGAGGCCGTGCGCCAGTGCGCCGAGCACGGCGCGGCGCTGCCCGGCGATCTGCCCTGTATCGGACTGGATTGATTCATCTGGAGCGAAGCATGAAGACCATTGGCCTGATCGGCGGCATGAGCTGGGAATCGACCATTCCCTACTACCGGCAGATCAACGAACGCATCAAGGAGCGCCTGGGCGGCCTGCACTCGGCGAAGGTCGTGCTGTACAGCGTGGACTTCCACGAGATCGAGCGTCTGCAGCATGTCGGCGACTGGGACGCTGCCGGCCGCGTGCTGGCTGACGCGGCTCGCTCGCTGAGGGCGGCGGGGGCGGATTTCCTCGTGCTCTGTACCAACACCATGCACAAGGTGGCGCCGGCCATCGAGGCGGCGGTGGATATCCCGCTGCTGCACATCGCCGACCCGACCGCCGAGGCGATACGCGCGGCGGGCGTGACCACGGTCGGCCTGCTGGGCACGCGTTTCACCATGGAACAGGCGTTCTACAAGGATCGCCTGGTGGACAGGTTCGGGCTGAAGGTGCTGACGCCGAGCGAGGCCGATCGCCAGGTGGTGCACCGGATCATCTACGAGGAACTCTGCCTGGGGCGGATTCGCGACGAATCGAGGGAAGAGTATCGGCGGATCATCGCCGCGCTGGTGGCGCAGGGCGCCGAGGCGGTGATCCTGGGCTGCACGGAGATTTCCCTGCTGGTCGGCCCGGCGGACGCCTCGGTGCCACTGTTCGACACCACCGCGCTTCACGCCCTGCATGCCGCCGACGCCGCGCTTTGACGAGGACAAACAGCATGAGCTTCATCAGCCTGAAGGTACGTGCCGCGTTCATCATGCACGGCTATGACGAGCAGAACCGCGAGGTGATCGAGCAGGTTTCGGACCCGGACTTCGTCGAGAAGCTGGTGCGCGTCGAGCGCATCCAGTCGATCAGCGAGAAGTACGTGCTGGTCACTGCCAGCGATGGTCGGCTGGCCTATTGGGAGTACGCCGAGGAATTCGCCGCACTCAAGGCAAGGTTGGTCGCGGCGGGGCTGCTGCTCTGAGCCCCGCCGGCGGCGATCAATCGCCGCTGGAGCCGCCCGGATAGGCGCAGCCGCGCATGACCTTGTTGTCGAGGCGCAGTTCGGCGGAGAGGTTGCTCAGGGCGCCGCTCATGCTGTCCTGGCAGCGGGCTGGAGCCACCCACAACTCGACCTTCTCGCCATTGGCCTCGCTGGAATAGCTGGTGCTGCCGTCAGGCACGCCCTCGGCGATGTACGGCAGCGCCAGCGATTCCTTGCCCGGCTGCTCGATCAGCATGCCCTGGCTGTTGACCAGCACGCTCCAGCCCGGCTCGTTGCCGTGGGCGCGGACCACCGCGCGCTTGAAGTTCGGGTCGTCGCAGCCCGAGCCCTCATTCTGCAGGCGATAGACCTTGGCCACTTCCAGCTTGCCGTCGGTGCCCTGGGCGCTGCTGCCGCTGAAGCTGCCGCGCAGGTCGGCGTACAGCGAGGTGGCGCCATCGTTGAACATTTCCAGTGCGTCGCGGGGCAGGCCGGTGTTGCCGGTGTCCTCGATGCTGAAGCGGCGTTGCTCGGTGCAGCTGCGGAACACCAGCTGGCCGTCCACACGGCTCAGTTCGCCCTGCAGGCGGGTGGAGGCGTTAAGATCGGTCTTGTTCGGCGTCCACACCTGGCAGGCGGCGAACAGGGGTAGCAGGCTGAACAGAATGAAACGACTGGATCGCATGGAACGGGCTCCCTCGAAAGTGCGCCCACGTTACCCAGCGAAGCCGGTCACCTCAAGGGCAATGCCCAACCGCGAGGAGAATTTCGGATGATCCGCTGCAAGCGTGCTTACGAACCGGCGACCGAGGGGGACGGCCTGAGGGTGCTGGTGGACCGGCTCTGGCCACGGGGAATTCGCAAGGAAGACCTGTACATGGAGTGCTGGGCCAAGGAGGCCTCGCCGTCCAACGAACTGCGCCAGCGCTTCCACCACGACCCGAGCCTGTTCGAGGAGTTCCGCAAGGCCTACCACGGCGAACTGAACGCTCACCCGGAGCGCTGGATGGGGCTGCTGGACCTCGCACGCAAGGGCACGCTGACGCTGCTCTATGCAGCCAGGGACGAGGAGCACAACAACGCCCGGGTGCTGGCGGAGTTCCTTGAGGACGAGTTGGCGAAGCAGGGCGAGGGGAGTTCCCCGGTCTGCTATGCCGGGAAGAGAGAATAGAGGCAGTTCGCGAGCTCGCTCCTACAGTTCCCGGCGAAGGTTTTTCTGTAGGAGCGGGCCTGCTCGCGAACCAAGGCCAACGACCGACGCAGAAGCATCAGCTCGCCAGCCTCACCAGATCTTGTATACCTGCCCGGTCTGCTTGCCTTCCACGCTGCGGGCGAAGCCCAGCGCGGCATCCGCGGCAGGCACCGGCTTGAAGCCGCGGAAGAACGGCGCGTAGCCCTCCATCGATTCCACCAGCACATTCGGGCTGACCGCGTTGATCCGCTGGCCGCGCGGCAGCTCCAGGGCGGCGCTGCGCACGAAACCTTCCACCGCGCCGTTGACCAGGCTGGCCGAGCTGCCCAGCACGATGGGCTGTTCGCTGAGGATGCCGGTGGTGAGGGTGAAGGAAGCGCCGTCGTTGGCGTACTGGCTGCCGATCAGCACCAGGTTCACCTGCCCCATCAGCTTGTCCTTGAGGCCGACCGCCATTTCCGCCTCGCCCATTTCCGACAGCGCGCCGAAGTGCACTTTGCCGGCGGCGCTGATCAGCGCATCGAAGCCGCCAACCTGCTCGAACAGCTTGCGGATCGAGGCGCTGTCGGTGATGTCCACACGATAGTCGCCGCTGCTGCGACCGACGCGGATGATCTCGTGGCGCGGGGCCAGTTCGTTGGCGATGGCCTGGCCGAGGGTGCCGCTGGCGCCGATCAGGATGATTTTCATGAAGACTCTCCACTGAGGTGGTTTGGCTGAAAGTGAATTCAGTCTAGAGTGGTCTTCTGTTTTGATAATTAAGCTAATTGACAACCTTTGGTTTTCATATGGAAACAATCGCCAACGACCTGCAAGACCTTTCCGCCTTCGCCGTACTGCTGGAATGCGGCAGCTTCACCCGTGCCGCGGAAAAACTCGGTTGCAGCAAGGGGCAGTTATCCAAGCGGATCGCGACGCTTGAGCTGACGCTGGGCGCGACCCTGGTGCACCGCACGACCAGACGCCTGTCCCTGACTGCCGCCGGTGCTGCGCTGCTGCCCGAGGCTCAAGCGCTCAATGCCCAGGCCGCGCGGGCGCGGCAGGCGGTACTGGCGTTGCAGGAAGAGGCACAGGGCAAGGTGCGGCTGAGCGTGCCAGTGTCGTTGGGAGAGACTTTCTTCGATGCGTGGCTGATGGAGTTTTCCCGCCAGTACCCGGACATTTGCCTGGAGCTGGACCTCTCCAACGAGCGTCGCGACCTGGTGGCGGACGGCTTCGACCTGGCCATCCGCTCCGGCAGTCTGGCGGTGGATGAGCGCCTGGTGGCGCGGCCGCTCTTCGCTTTGCAGGAGTTGACCTGCGCCACGCCGGGCTATCTTGCGGAGCACGGCGTGCCCGAGGCGCCGGCGGACCTGGCGCAGCATTCCTGCCTGCAGAACACTCATTATCAGGACAGCGACGTCTGGCTTTACCAACGCCACCACGAACTGTTCCGCGTCACGGTCAGAGGCTTGCTTGCAAGCAATCACTACACCTTGCTGAAGAAGGCGGCTCTGGCCGGCGCGGGGATCAGCCGGCTGCCGTCCTACATGGTTCAGCAGGAATTGGCGGAGGGCAGCCTGGTCTGGTTATTGCGCGATTACCAGACCCGCACCCAGCCGGTGTTCCTCATTCACGCTTACCAAAGCCGCCTGCCGCGCCGCACACAGCTGCTGGCGGACTATCTGCTGGGCTGGTTCGAACACAGCCGCCGGCAGTTGGTCGCTCTGGAGGGGTGACAGACATTTCATTCAGCTTCGTTCAGCTTTGTTCAGTGATGGTTCAGAAAGGGTTCAGGGGGAGTTCAGGCAAGGCCACGTAGGCTTTGCCCTAATCTTTCCGACCCTTCCGAGGTGACCACCATGAACCGTTCCACTCTGCTGTTGACCGCCCTGTTCACCAGCGCCGCTCTGCTGAGCGGCTGCGCTTCCGACCTCTCGGGTTCTTCCTATTCCCGTGCCGATGCCCGTGCGGTGCAGAACGTACGCATGGGCACCATCGAATCCCTGCGACCGGTACAGATCGAAGGTACCAAGACCCCCATCGGTACCCTGGCCGGTGCAGCCGTCGGTGGCATCGCCGGCAACTCCATTGGCGGCGGCCGCGGCAAGGCCATCACCAGCATTCTCGGTGGCGTGGCGGGTGGCGCGGCGGGCTCGGCGGTGGAAGAGGGCATCACCCGCACTCAGGGCGTCGAGATCGTGGTCCGCGAGGATGACGGCGGCACCCGCGCTTATGTCCAGGCGGTCGATTCCCAGCAGTTCCGCGTTGGTGACCGTGTTCGCATCATGACGGTCAATGGCGCCAGCCGCGTCACCATCTGAACGGAGAACCCCCCATGCGCCGCCTGTTGATCGCCGCTCTCGTCCTGCTTGGCTGTGGTTTCGCCATTGCGGATGAAGACAAGGGCTTCTGGTACCTGCAGACCAGCGTCTACACGACCCACTGGACCACGGATCCGGATCACAACAACCACCAGGAGCTGATCGGCCTGGAGCGTAATCGCGGCGATGGCGTGGTATTCGGCGGCGCGACCTTCAAGAACTCCTTCAGCCAGCGCTCCAACTATGTCTACGCCGGCAAACGCTTCGACTGGGAAGGTACGCCGTTCTACGCCAAGGTCACCGGCGGCGCGTTGCAGGGGTATCGTGGCGAGTACCGCGACAAGATTCCGCTCAACCGCTATGGCGTGGCTCCGGCGATCATTCCTTCCGTTGGCGCGCACCTGGGGCCCGTTGGCGCTGAGCTCGTGGTGTTGGGAGGCTCGGCCGCGATGGTCAACGTTGGCGTGCGCTTCTGAGGATCGATCCCGTCAGAATGAAAAGGGTCGCGATGAGTGTTCATCGCGGCCCTTGTCGTTTCTGAGAGACGCAGATGTCAGATGGCGACATCCGTCAGCGCCTTGTCCAGGCAGTCGAGGAACAGTTCCGCATGCTCCTGCTCGAAGGCCAGCAGCGGACGGATCTTCAGGATGTTCTCCAGCGGACCGGCCGCGCTGATCAGCACGCCGCGCTCGCGCATGGCATTGACCACCTGGCGTGTCTGGTTGGCGGCCGGAGTTTTCGCGGTGCGATCGGTGACCAGTTCGACGCCGAGGAAAAGCCCTGCGCCGCGCACATCGCCGATCAGCTCGTGGCGCTCGGCCAGTTGGCGTATGCCCTGGAGCATGAAGGCGCCGATGCGCTGCGAACGCTCCTGAAGCTGTTCGTCGCGGATCACGTCGAGTACCGCCTGGGCCGCCGCGCAGGACACCGGGTTGCCGCCGAAGGTGTTGAAGTAGCGCACCTCGCGGCCGAAGCGTTCGAGGATTTCCGGGCGCACCACGACGCCGGCGATGGGCTGGCCGTTGCCCATGGGTTTGCCAAGGGTGACCAGGTCCGGCTGCACGCCGTGGCGCTGGAAGCCCCACATGGCGTCGCCGGTGCGGGCGAAGCCGCTCTGCACTTCGTCGGCGATATAAAGCAGGCCTTCGTCCTGGGCGACTTTCACGGCTTCGGCAAGGAATCCGGCCGGATCGGCCAGCACGCCGTCGCTGGCGAAGATGCCGTCGAGCAGCAGCGCGGCGGGCTTGATGCCATGGGCGCGCAGGTCGGCGATGGCGGCGCGCACATCGTCGGCGAAGAGTTTGCCGACGTTCTCTGCGCCCAGTCGGTAAGCATCGGGCGCGCGCACGGTGCGGGCGTGGGCGGGCAGGGTGATGCCGGCGCCGAGGGACGGCGAGAGCTCGGAAATGGTCCCGGTGACGCCGTGGTAGGCGAAGCGGGTGATGATCACCCCGGTGCCGCCGGTGTACTGGCGAGCGATACGCAGGGCGAGGTCGTTCGCCTCGCTGCCGGTGCAGGTGAACATCACCTGGTCCAGGCCTTCGGGGAAAGTGGCGAGCAGGTCCTCGGCGTAGTCGAGGATGCCTTCCTGCAGGTAGCGGGTATGGGTGTTGAGCACCGCCGCCTGGCTGGCGATGGCTCGCACCACGCGCGGATGGCAGTGGCCGATGGAGGCGACGTTGTTGTAGGCGTCGAGGTAGCGGTTGCCCTGGTTGTCGTAGAGCCACACGCCCTCGCCGCGCACGGTGTGCAGCGGGCGCTCGTAGAACAGGCGGTAGGCCGGCCCGAGCAGGCGCGCGCGGCGCTCGATCAGGCGGCGTTCCGCATCGCTCAGGCGCTCGGCATCGGCGGCACTGAATCCGTTGGGCATGGTCATGGGCGGGGCTCCTCTTGTGTGGCGCAGGCGGCGAAGATCTGCTCCTGCGCCTGTTCCCGGCTCAGGCGGGCCAGGCCTTGCACGGCCTGCCAGGCGTGGCGGGTGTTGCGCAGGATGTAGTCGCGGTTCTCGGGGTGCAGGCTGGCGCGCCAGGCGGTGATGCTCAGGGTCATGATCAGCCGTGTGGCAATCAGGTCGGCGAGGATTTCCTGCTCCTCGGCCAGCAGCGGGCAGCGGCGATGGTAGGCGGCGATCATCTCGCAGGCGGTGGCCAGCGGCGCGTCCGGCTCGCCCACCTGGTAGGCGGCGGCGACGCCGAGGTCGTTGATCAGCGGCGCGTGGACCATGTCGCCGAAATCGAGGATGTTGCGCACCCGGTCCGGATGCTCGGCATCGACGATGACGTTGTGCGGGTTCAGGTCGTTATGGATGACCTGGGCGCGCAGCGTGGTCTGGCGGGGCAGGGCGTGGCGCTCGAAATTGTCGAGAAAGCGCTCGACCAGGGCGCGCTGTTCTCGATCCTGTATGTAGACCAGCAGGTTGCGCAGGCGCGAGGCGTGCTTGAGGTCCCAGAGCAGTTCGTGGTCGGCGGTGGCCGGGTGTTCGAAACCCTTCAGCGCCAGGCCCAGGCGCGCCAGGTCGTCGCCCAGGTTCTCGCGCAGGGCGCGGCTGCGTTGCGGGACGCGGTGCAGCGGCACGCCGTCGACGAAGGAGAACAGCCGGGCAATCATCGGCTGGCCGTCGACGCGGATGGAAATCTGGTGGTCGCCGTTGAGCGAGGGATAGACGCGCTGCACTGCCAGGGTCGGGTCGAGGGCCTCCACGCGCAGCAGGGCGCGAGTCTGGAAGTCCACGACCTGCGGGTCCTCCAGCGGGTGCGAGAGCTTCAGCAGGCGGTCGTCGCCATGGCCGTGGGCGATGTGGAAGTTCAGGTCGCGTTCGCCGACGAGGCGGTGCAGCGTGCCGCGCTGGCCGAAGTATTCGTCGGCGATGGCAGCGGCCTGGGCGTCGCTCACCTGGGCGGGGGCCGCTTCCAGCAGGTGATCGTGGACGGGAGCGGTATTGAGGGGCACGGGTACATCTCCAGCAGGGTTCAGCGGTCGTTCGGTATTGCAGCGGCCGGGCGAGGTGGAGCGTCCGCCCGGCGCGGGGCCGGGCGGACGCCATCCACTTACTTGCTAGCCCAGGCGTTGAAGCGGGTTTCCAGTTCCTCGCCGTGGTCGATCCAGAACTCGGTGTCCATGGCGCGCGCGTTCTCCAGGTTCTGCGGCGCGGTGGGGAGTTTCGGCGCGATGGCGGCGTCGATCAGCGGGATGGTGTTCTTGTTGGTCGGGCCGTAGGGAATGTTCTCGGCGAAGACCTTCTGGTGCTCAGGCTTGTTGGCCAGGGCGATGAACTGCTCGGCCAGCTCCTTCTTCGGGCTGCCCTTGACGATGGCCCAGTGGTCCAGGTCGTAGATGCTGCCGTTCCACTGGATGGCGAAGTCGCGGCCTTCCTTCTGCGCGGTGGCGACGCGGCCGTTGTAGGCCGACGTCATCACCACGTCGCCGGCGGCCAGCCATTGCAGCGGCTGCGCACCGGCTTCCCACCATTGGATGTACGGCTTGATCTCGTCGAGCTTCTTGAACGCACGGTCCACGCCTTCCTTGGTGGCCAGTACCTTGTACAGGTCCGCCTGTTTCACGCCGTCGGCTTCCAGGGCGAATTCCAGGGTGAACTTGGCGCCACGGCGCAGGCCGCGCTTGCCCGGGTATTTCTTCACGTCCCAGAAATCGGCCCAGCCGGTGGGGGCGCTGGCGAGTTTCTTGGCGTCGTAGGTGAGCACCGTGGACCAGATGAAGATGCCCACGCCGCAGTCGCTCACGGCGGCGTCGAGGAAGTCGGCCTGCTTGCCGAGCTTGCTCCAGTCGAGCTGCTCGAACAGCCCCTCGCTGCAACCGCGCATCAGTTCCGGGGATTCCACCTCGACCACGTCCCAACTGGTCTTGCCGGTGTCGGCCATGACCTTGATCTTGGCCATCTCGCCGTTGTACTCGGCGCCCTGCACAGTGACCTTGGCCTGCTGCTCGAAGGGTTTGTAGAAGGCCATTTCCTGGGCCACCTTGTTGTCGCCACCGAACGACACCACGGTCAGTGTCTCGGCGTGGAGCTGGGCGGCGCCGCCGGCCAACATCATCAGTGCTATGGCTTTCTTGAACATGCGATGACTCCTGAGCGGGCCAATCCGGCCCATGAATAAGAGGGCAGCTTCAAGAGTGGGGCGGCGCGCCGGACCAAGCTGTAAGGCCGGCTGGCGTTGCCCTCGGACATCAGGGAGAGGAACGGGCGGAACAGGTGCGGTCGATCATGGGAAGTTGCTCCGTTTCTTGTTGTTGTTCGGATAGCTCGTTGCAGGACCAAGCTGGACCGATTAAAACATCTTCCAAAACATGATGCATCATGTTTTTATTGGGGCCAGCGCTCCAAGGACGCTGACCACTCGAGCGCACTCATACGAAGGGGATGCCTGCACCATGAACCAGACCAGAACCCTGCTTCTCACTGGCGCCAGCCGCGGCATCGGCCATGCCACGGTGAAGCATTTCAACGCTGCCGGCTGGCGCGTGTTCACCGCCTCACGCCAGGACTGGAGCGCCGAGTGCCCCTGGGCCGAAGGCCTGATCAACCATATCCACCTGGACCTGGAAGACATCGACAGCGTGCAGGCCAGCCTGCCGATGATCCGCGAGAAGCTCGGCGGCTCGCTGCACGCCCTGGTGAACAACGCCGGCATCTCGCCCAAGGGCCCGGAGGGCGAACGCCTGGGCGTGCTGGGCAGCGACTACGCCACCTGGCTGAAGGTGTTCAACGTCAACCTGTTCTCCACCGCGCTGCTGGCGCGCGGCCTGTTCGACGAACTGAAGGCAGCCAAGGGCTCGGTGATCAATGTCACCTCCATCGCCGGTTCACGCGTGCATCCCTTCGCTGGTGCGGCCTATGCCTGCTCGAAAGCCGCGCTGGCCGCGCTGACCCGCGAGATGGCCCATGACTTCGGCCCGCACGGCGTGCGAGTGAACGCCATCGCGCCGGGGGAAATCGACACGGCCATCCTGTCTTCGGGCACCGAGTTGATCGTCGAGCGCGATATTCCGATGCACCGCCTGGGCAAGCCGGAGGAGGTCGCTTCGCTCATCCATTTCCTCTGCACCAGCGGCGCGTCCTATGTGAATGGCGCGGAAATCCACGTCAACGGCGGGCAGCATGTGTGAAACCGGCTGGCATTCGGCGCGATCAGCGACCATCATTCGCGCCCGAATTCCGCACCACGTGATGAGACGGCGATGAACTACCCGATCGAAGGGCTCAATCATTCCTACCTGGGCAGCGGCGTCTACGCGCTGCTGCGCGAGGCGCTGATCACCGGCCGCTTCAAGCCGGACGATCGCCTGCGCATCCGTGACCTGGCCCAGCAGCTGGGTACCAGCGTTACCCCGGTGCGTGACGCCATCCTGCAGCTGGCCAAGGAACAGGCGCTGGTGCTGAAGACGCCGCGGGACATCCGCGTGCCGCTGCTCTCCCTCGAGCAGTACCTGGAGATCCGCAGCATCCGCGTGGCGCTCGAAGGTCTCGCCGCCGAGACCGCCGCCGCGCGCGCCAGCGATGAGCAGCTGGACGAGCTGGAAGCCAACATCCGCGAGAATCTTGACGCGATCCACGCGGATGACCTGGTGCTGGCGCTCAAGCTCAACCAGGCCTTCCACTTCGCCCTCGCCGACATCGCCGGCATGCCGCTGCTGCGCGCCTTCCTCGACAGCCTGTGGATGCGCACCGGCCCGCTGATCGCCCAGGCCTACGCCGACTTCAACGAGCGCATGGCCATCGAACACCACTGGGACGTCCTGCGCGCCCTGCGCGAACGCAACGGCGCCGCCGCCCGCGAGGCGATCCACGCCGACCTGCTGGACGGCAGCGAGAAGATGCTGGAGTTCATCGCCCAGAGCGAGGCGCCGGAGCAGGAAGCGGGCTGACTGGCTTTATTGCAGGAGCTCGCTGCTACACCAAGAGCCGTAGGGCGAATAACCTGGAACAGGTTATCCGCCGGCTTCAATACGGCGGATGACGCTGGCGCGTTATGCGCCCTACCCAAGCAAAGTGGTCAGACCGCGCCATCCTTGCGCATCGCCGCGATGGCGGCTGCGTCGTAGCCCAGTCCGGAAAGCACTTCGTCGGTATGCTCGCCCAGTTTCGGGCCGATCCACTCGGCGCTGCCGGGGGTATCGGAGAGCTTGGGCACGATGCCGGGCATGCGGAAGGATTTGCCGTCCGGCAGCTTGGCGGAGAGGAACATCTCCCGCGCCAGGAATTGCGGGTCGCTGAACATGTCCTCGGCGGAGAAGATGCGGCTGGCCGGCACCTTCGCTTCGTTCAGCACCTTGAGCACGGTCTCCAGCGATGCGGAGCGCGCCCAGCGATCGATGATGCCGTAGAGCTCATCGCGACGGGCATCGCGGCCGTCGTTGCTGGCAAGCGTGGGGTCTTCGGCGAGGTCGGGGCGGCCGATGGCCGTCATGAAGCGGCGGAAGATGGCGTCGCCATTCGCGGCGATCTGCACGTGCTTGCCGTCGGCCGTGGTGTGCACGGAGGAGGGCGTGATGCCAGGCATGATGTTGCCGGTGCGCTCGCGGATGAAACCGAACACGTCGAACTCCGGAACCATGGATTCCATCATGGCGAATACCGCTTCGTAGAGGGCCACGTCCACCACTTGGCCGGCGCCGCCGTTCACTTCGCGGTGGCGCAGCGCCATGAGCGCGCCGATCACGCCCCACAGCGCGGCGATGGAGTCGCCGATGGAAATGCCGGTGCGCACCGGCGGGCGGTCCTCGAAGCCGGTGATATAGCGCAGCCCGCCCATGGACTCGCCCACCGCGCCGAAGCCCGGCTGGTCCTTGTAGGGGCCGCTCTGGCCGAAGCCGGACAGGCGCACCATCACCAGCTTGGGGTTCAGCGCATGGATCACTTCCCAGCCCAGACCGAGCTTCTCCAGCACGCCGGGACGGAAGTTCTCGATCAGGATGTCGGCCTCGGCCAGCAGCTTCTTCAGCACCTCGCGGCCGGCTTCATGCTTGAGGTTCAGCGTCAGCGAACGCTTGTTGCGCGCCTGCACGAACCACCACAGCGACGTGCCTTCGTAGAGCTTGCGCCATTTGCGCAGCGGGTCGCCACCGTCCGGTGATTCGACCTTGATGACCTCGGCGCCGAACTCCGCGCAAAGGCGCGAGGCGAAGGGGCCGGCGATCAGGGTGCCCAGTTCGATGACCTTGAGGCCGGCGAGGGGTTTGGCGGTGCTGTTCATCGGTCTGTCCGATCAGAGAGGAATCGCCGGACTCTAACGCGTGCACGGCGCTTCGAACAGGCCGCCGGGCAGGCGTCTGGAAACGTCGCTTTGCGGCGGCCTTGAGCGCGCGTAGAGTAGCCACATTCAGATGCTTCTTACTTCAGCTCGCTCGGTTTCGCGCAGGTATGCCGTGATGCGTTCGTCTTCCTTCCAACAGCCCGATGGTCTGACGGCATTCTCCGGGGAATGCGAGCTGACGGGTGGCGAGGGGGCTGCATGACGTTGAACCTGCCGACGCTGGTTGTCGTCGACCTCTACGTACTGACTCTTGTCGGTGTGCTGATGGCATTCGCCTGGCACAGCGGTCGTCGCGATCACTCGCTGGGCTACATGAGCGTCGCGTTGCTGCTGGGTGCCATTGGCACCTTCCTGGCCACGTTGCGAGGCATGGGCATCGACTGGTTGCCGATCCTGCTCGGTAATGTGGTCCTGCACCTCTGTTCGGCAATGACCTGGACTTCCATGCGCGTCTTCACCGGACGCAAACCGCACTGGCCGTTGATCGGCGCAGGCGCGACATTCTGGGCGCTGCTGTGCCTGCTCCCGCCCTTCTACGAGTCCCTGGCTGCGCGCATCGCGGTCAGTACGGGGATCACCATCCTGTACTGCCTCGCGGCGATCAGCGAGCTGTGGCGGGACCGGCGCAAGCTCGAAGTCGAACTCAAGCCGACACTGGCGTTGTTGCTCTTGCATACCCTGGTCTATTCGGTACGCCTGGTGGTCGACCGCGGCATGCCGTTCGAGAGCGTGGCCAACAACGGCCAGGGTTCTGCTTTCTTCACCTTCCTGGTCTTCGAGACCATGCTGTTCGCCATCGGTATCGCCTTCGCCACCCTGGCGATGGTCAAGGAACGTGCCGAGCTGCAGTTCCGCAGTGCTGCCCTGAGCGACCCGCTGACCGGCGTGGGCAATCGCCGCGCCTTCATGGAGACCGGCGAGCGCCTGCTGCGCCTGTGCGCCGAGCGGGGCGAACAGGCCTCGCTGCTGCTCTGCGACCTGGACAACTTCAAGCGCCTCAACGATTCCTTCGGCCATCCCGCCGGCGACCGCGTGCTGGTGGAGTTCAGTCGCATCACCGCCTCGCGGATGCGCAAGCACGACCAGTTCGCCCGCATCGGCGGGGAAGAGTTCGCCTG
>OGQD01001560.1_pt1 | contig 14317 bp, 8 predicted proteins | sample 1553091 | NCBI WGS metagenome assembly OGQD01 (sample SAMEA2580290, study PRJEB22360) | human gut metagenome | biome: human gut; feature: human-associated habitat; material: faeces | place: Denmark | collected 2008/2010
CAGCGTCCGCTGCGCCGCGTCCGTCTGCGCCTTTACCGCCAGCACCGCATCCCAGCTCTCCACCAGCTCCCTGTCGTGTTCAGACAGCGCGCGGTACCGCTTCACGATACCGTCCACGATGGGCTTTTCCTTCAAGCCGGCGTCGGTCATAGGCAATATCTCCGCGGCGATATCCGCGTTCAGGCTCTCGATCTCCGCGTACAGCGCGTCGATCTTCTCCTGCGCCGCCGTCAGCTTCTCCATGTACCTGTCATAGCCGTCAAATTCACGGCTCATCTTCAGCCGCTCCAGCAGGAAGGCCACCTCCTCCGCGTCCTCCGTGGACAGCGCGTCGGGCAGCGCGTCCACGCGGCTTTGCAGCTCCTGCGTAAACTCATAGCTGCCGGCGAAGGACACCTCGCTCTCCTCCGGCGTCAGTATCTTGGAGGATACGCCGCCGGGGCGGAAGTCGTACAGCGGGCTCATGCCCTGCGCCTGCCGCCACACGGACACCAGCGCCAGTAGCGCCTGATCCGTGGCCATGCTGTCGCTCTCCCCGGGTACGGCGGAGGGATTACCCTCATCCAGCTCGTAGGAGTGGGCGAAGCCGCCGTCCTCCTGTTGGTAGTAGAACAGCGCGTCCAGCAGGTTCAGTCCGTTCTTCACAAAGCGGGGGTCGTTCTGCGGGTCGATGCCCACGCTGCACAGGGAGATGATGACCTGCGAGGTGGACTCGGAGTTCCGCGTGCCCCAGCTGCGGAAATCCGCCGTGTCCAGCTGGAGCTGCGACAGGCGCTCCAGCGCTCTGTCCACAGGGTCCTTCACATTCAGGGTGGAGGTGCGGTAGTACGGCCCCATGGACTGTATGGCCATGGCCGTGATGTCCGGATCGGCGGTGCTGCCCTGCGCCACCCGCAGGTTAAAGCCGTCGTCGCTGAGCTGATAGGACAGGATGGTCTTTACCAGCTCCGTGCGGGTATAGCTGGCGCCTGCGGGGATGGTATACTTCATGCTGTCCAGCGTGATCAATCCCCAGAGCCAGCCGTTCAGCCCCTGCCGTCCCAGATCCGCCGTTTTGCCCCGGTCGTACACGCCGTCGGCGATCAGGTTGATATCCGCGCCGTTTTCATCCATGCCGAAGTGGGTGGGGTCGCCGCCGCACGCCAGCACCGCCAGCGCGATGCGGTGCCATTCCGTCGCCTTCGTTCTGTCCAGCTTGTCCGGCTCGCGGTATTTCTGCTCCACATACGTTCTCAGCGCCGCCAGATAGCTGTCGTAGTCGTCCTCCGCGCCGTAGCGGGACAGCCCGATGGGCAGCCAGTCGGCGGCGGTGCTGCCGGCATAGGTCAGCAGCTCGCCGCTCAGCAGCGGCTGACCCTCCGCCACGCCCTGCTGCGCCCGCTTCCACGCCAATATGCCGTCGATGGCCTCGGTGATGTCCGACACGCTGTATTTCCCCTTGGGCACCACCTGACGCTGGTTGGTCTTTGCCGCCGCGTCTGCCTGCTGCTGCGTCATGGGCGTGACGCTGATGGTCACGTCACCGGTGAAGGTGCCGTCCTTGAACTGCACGCGGCCGAGGATGTTGGAGCCCTCCACCGGCGTGATATTGCCCCACGTCTCCTCGCTCCATTGGGCATCCCTGCCGATCTGGATCTCCACCGTACCGGTGAAGAAGTCGGGATGCTCCAGCGTGACCGACTGCACATAGTACATCCCATTGATGGAGATACCGCAGGCAGCTTCATCCTCTTTGTTTTTGCCCACAGCCAGCGACACACGGGCGACCTTATTTGTGGGCAGGGTATGCCCTTCGTTGGCCGTCAGGTTCAGCACATCTGCGCTGTCTACGCCCACTTTCTCAAACACCCAATAGGGCAGATTATTCCCTGTTGGGGCGTTGACGGTGATGCTGTATCCCGCCGCGTAAGCTGCGGGTATCATGCCCAATACCAGCGCCAGCGCCAGCAGAAACGCCGCCCAATTCCGCACTTTTCTTCTCACAGAGGCATCCCTCCCATTTCCGTTTATATAGCCGTATTCGCGTGGACGGAAATTCCGCCCACGCGAATCGGCAGACCGCCCGCTAAGAGCCGTCTATTTCACTTATTTCTTGCTGGCTGCGTCGTCGCGCTCATCGCGCTTGACCTTATGGTAGCGGCGCACCGCGCCCACGATGACCAAGGCCGCAACGACTGCCACGATGGACCACACGATAATGGGGTTTTCCCGCACAGCTGTGCCGATGATCTCCCAGATGGAATTGCCGCTAACCTGACCCTCTGACTCCTGCCCGTCCGGAACATCCTCCGGGGCTTCGGAGGTCTGGGTGTCATCAGGCTCAGCCTCAGGTTCTTCCGCGTTCTCGGACAGGCTCTCCATCGTCACCTGCTGGGAATCCAGCCACACGGGGAAGGTCAGGGACGTGCCGCTGCTTTCCCAGTTGGCATACAGACGCTCCGTCAAGTTCAGCAGGCTGTCGGTGTACTGTGCAAGGATCTCCTCCACTGTGCCGCTGGCCATACCGCTGCCGGTGGTCAGCCACGTACTGAAGGTCGCCTCGCTGCCGGTATCCATGTAGCGCTGGAGCGCCTTGCCGATGATGTCGCCGTTCTTGCTGTTCAGGCCACTGTGTTCGTTCAAGCTGGCCAGCAGCAGCGCTGCCAGACCCTTGGCCTCGTCGGTATCCTTGGACTTAGCCGCTGCGGCCATGTTGTCCAGGCTGTTGGTGATAAACGCACGCAGCACGCTGGGGGAAGCCTTCAGCCACTGGGCGAAGGTCTTACCGCCGCCGTTAGCGCCCCACTCGGCGTAAGCGGCCAGCACCAGGCCCTTGATGTTGTACTCCACATCCATATTCAGGCCGTCTTGCAGGCCCTCATCGTCCTCATCGCCTGCGCCGTCGCCGGTATCTGTGCCGCTGCCATCGCCGTTACCGCCGCTGCCGCCAGTGCCGCCGCCGCTGCCGCCGCTGCCGGCGCTGGCAAAGGTGGCCACGACCTTTGCGTTGGCCGCGCCCAGCGCAAAGCTGCCGGGATTGGCAAGGTCAGCGGTCGTGCCGGTGCTCATCAGATCCAGCGTCAGGCTCTTGAGCGCATAGCTGCTGTCCTTGGGCGTGGCGGTGACGGTCACCTTGGTGCCACTGGGTCCATAGACCGCGTTGTCCGCGTCGCCGGTGCGGCCATCGCCGCGCTTGATGGTCACCGTGCCGCCGGTGCCGCACTCGGCCTTGGCACGGTAGTAGCTGGTGGAAGTCCCCTCACCGATGGGAACAGGATAGTTGTTCGCGCCCTGCGTCCAGTAGTTCTTGTGGGCATTGACGCCGCCGTCCACGCCCCACGCCACCTTGCCGCTGGCAAAGTCGTCTGCGCTGGCCCACTCGCCGACGCTGGAAACGGAGTCCTTCTTGTCCGCCAGATAGTAGCTGTCGGACACATTTTTCTCTTTCAGCTCGGTGGGCGCAAGGCCGATATTGGCGCCCGGGACATAGCTGAAGGAATTGCTGACCTGATTATGCGCACCCCAGCCGTAGAGGATGCCGAAGGCCCTGACAGACGTGCTCGCCTCGACCTTTCCGGTGTTCCAGCAGAATTCCGCCACGCCGCCGTAGCCGCCGTTGGTAAGGATACCCGCCGCATAGTCCGTGCCGGTAATCGCGCCTGTATTGCTACAGTTCGTTGCCTTGCTGCCATTGACGCAGATGCCCGCAGCCTGCTGGCCGGTCACAGCGCCGCTGTTGCTGCACCGCTCATAGCTTCCGCCCGCCGCAATGCCGGAGGCGTACCCCTGTGTCGCAGATATGCTTCCGTTGTTGGTGCAGTCTGTGTAGGAGCCGTAGCTATGTGTTTCATTCCCAGTCATTCCGCCTGCGGTTCTTTTGCCGACTACCTTAGCGCTGTTGGTACAACCCGCTAAAACGTGATCCTGAAGGTTGCTGTATCCCATACCGGCCAGTCCGCCTGCATAACTGCCGGTCACGGAGCCGCCCCTGTTGTGGCAGTTTGTCATTGCGACGCGTCCTCTGCCCAGAAGCCCGCCCGAGCCAGATCTGCCGCCGCTGACCGTCAGGTTTTCAGCAACGACATTACGCAGCTCCAGCGCAGTTTCGCCCTCTACAGCCGCCACAAGGCCACCGCTGCATGACGTCCCGCTGCTCGTAAACTTCACGCTGCCGTTTTTCAGCGTCAGATCCCGCATCGTCATGGGCACACCGTAAGTACCTCGCACGCTGCCGAAAAGTCCTGCCCATTGCCTGTCTGTTTCCACCTTCAGCCCGCTGATGGTCTTGCCGCCGCCGTCCAGACTGCCGCCGAAGGAATGGAGGGCATCGATGCCGATGGGCGTCCACAGCTCGTTGTTCAGATCGATGTTATTGGTCAGCCTGAACCACTTGCCGGTGTAGCTGACGCCGTTTTCATTGACCTGCGTTTGCAGGGCAGTCAGCTTACCGACATCGGGAATCTCATAGGGAGCAGCTTCCGTGCCGCTGCCCGCCCATATCGGCGACCACACGGCATAGAGCGTCAGGCTCTTGTTCTTCTCCACCGAAACCGTTTTACCGGCATCATAGCTGTTATCCTCCGTTTTCGCATGGGGGTTCGTGCTCCAGCCGAGGAATGTGCCGTTCTCGTGCTTGAAGCCCAACTCCGTATCGGACTTAATGGTGAAGCTTCCGGTATCGCCTTCGACCCGCTGCTGCTCCGTTACAGCCGCTCCTTCGCCGCCGTTAGGATCATAGACAAGGGTGATCACGCCCTCCACGCCGGGTTCGAAGCTGCCGTCCCAGCGCGTGATGTGCACGGGGTTATTGGGCGCGTCCTGCTTGTTGATCCACTCGATATATGTGCCTCTGTTCTCATTCAGCACGTTCACCAGCACATCGTCGCCCACCTTATACACGGTCTTGCCGTCCTCGGTGGTGGCGGTGATTTCCTGTTCAGCTCCACTGTTGACATACTTAGCCGTCTCCTTGCCGTTCAGCTTGCAGAGGTAGTAGCTGTTGGCCCCCTTGCGGTTACTGATGCCGTAGGCACTGCCTTCCGCGCCGGTCACGTCACCCAGGTTGTAGCTGTTGGCCACGTTGCCATTGCCCGAAATGCCGCCCGTCACATATTTATTCTTATCGGTTGCACCAGTGACACTCCCGTTGTTATAGCAGTTTGTTGCAGCTCCGTATCCGACAATACCGCCGGTATATATGTTTTTCTTGGTCGTTCCAGAAGCGTTTACACTGCCGGTATTCCAGCAGAGATTTGCTGCACTGCCGACATATCCGGCTACGCCACCAATGTAACACTTATTCTTAATGTTATCTACGGTTATCGTTCCTTCTTTTAAGCAGTTGGAAATCGCACCTTGAACTTTACCCGCCACACCGCCGTATGCCATGCCGTTGGTGGTGCTGTTTGCCGCATCGACTTTAACATCAATATTACTGCGGCAAAAACGGATTTCACTTCCGGCTGCAGTCGTACCGACAATTCCGCCCACATTATTTATCTTGCCGTCTGCCTTCACTGATCCCGATACGGCAAGGCTCAATATTTTGCCAGTCGAATCCAGTTTTTCAAACATTCCCGCAGTCTTTGAATTTGAGTCATCATCTGTGTAGTTTACATTCAAGCCTTTGATCTCATGGCTCATGCCATTAAATTCACCCGCGAAACTTGGGATAGGCTTCCATTCGCTATTTTCCAGATCAATGCTATTACCCAACGACAGAGTCCATCCATCAAAATTCTTGGATTCGCCATCAATACTTCCATTGGCCAGCAGGCAGAAACCCATCAATTCGTCAGCACTCTTGAGAACGTAGTTTTTTTCCTTCCCAGCGCTTTCATACCAGCGAATGTCGGCCTTGACCAGTGAATAGGTATACTCCACATTACTGCCGGTTATACGAAGACAGTAGTCTGTTCCTCCCACTTGTGTTGCCGCAGGAGCAAATACGATTTGATATCCTGTCGGCGCGGTGAATGTGACCGGCACATCAGATACGCCGTTGGGGTAGCCGCTTGCAGCATAGTAGTATTGGTTTCCGGCGGCATCGGTCAGCGTCTTTTTGTCGCTGTCATTGCCGAGTGTGACCACTACACCTTCGGGCTGATTATCCGGCTTAGTCAGCTTTAACTCGTTTGCCACCGCCATTGTCCCGGAACTGCGTCCCAACTGCGGCATCTTTTCTGCCTTATTAGTCGTATCATACACCCAAACGTAAGAAGATCCCCCCAGTTCATACGCCACACGGCCCAGCTGGAACTCCTCCGCTGTACGTGCGCCGATGTCATCGGCAGTGCCTTTCTTATCAAAGGTAGAAGTCTCCGCCAAATAGAAGCAGTTGGTCACCGTGCCGCTGCCGCCCACAGCAGGCACGTTGATGCTATCAGCGTTGTAGTAATAGCTGCTGGACACCGTCGCATTGGTTTCGGCCATGCCCACCAGTCCGCCGACTGCGGCATTTTCATCGCTGCTATCCACCTTAGCCGTGGACATGCAGTTCTCCACCTTGCCGGACTTCAGCTCGCCCACCAACCGACCTTTGCCGCCGCTGATGGTCACAGATTTGACCGTGCCGCCCTCCACCACGCCGAACAGGTCGTTGGGCAGGTTGGAAATGGAATAGTTCCCCATAATCGTGAACGTCCCTTTGAAGGGGCTTTCCGCTGTGCCGATGGGCGTCCAGTCGATGCCGTCCAACACAATATTCTTACCCAGCGTGATGGTCTTGCCGGAAAAATCATTCTCGCTATTCACCAACTGTGCGAAATTCGCCAGCTCCTCGGCGCTGCGGATGGTATACTTTGTAGCACTGCCATCGCCATACCAAGCAGAGACAAAATCATCCTTCGTGCCGTAGTACAAAGTGATGTCGGTTTCCTCTCCGGTAAATACATATTCCAGTGTGCCGTCGTCACCCAGCTTGGGCGTAGTTTCGGCCACAACTTCATCCGCGGAGGACTTGATATAAATAATGGGGTTATCGGTATAATCCTCCGTGGTCAATTTCAAAGTGATTTTCTCATCGGTGCCGGTATACTCGGTGCTCAGCGTTTCATTGCCGCTGCCGGCATTCTCGCCCTCGCCGGGTGCTTCAGTCGTTTCGCCCTCGCCGGGCTCGGAAGTCGCAGCGGGAATGACGATCTTCACATCATAAGCGGCATTTTTATTCCACTTCTCCAGTGTCACCGTGCGCTGGGCAACCACGGGGGTATCAGTGCCTTCGCCCTCCTGAGTATCGGCTTCATTGGAAGACGCGTTGACATCGTCCTCACCCTCGCCGGGGTTCTTGTCCTCATCACCGGGGTTGGTAGGCTGTTCATCCCCGCCGTGCTCGGTGTCCTTGTTTTCGTCGTCCTTGCCTTCGTTGTCCCCGCTGGGGTTAGCGTCAGCCGGGTTCGTATCGCCCTCGACGATGGTCGTGCCGCTGCCGCCCACCACCTCCGTGGCAAACGCCGCGGGGGTCACCAGCGTCAGCGTGAGCACCATGCTCATCAGCAGGCTCACGATGCGCCGGGACATACTGCTTGTCCGTTTCTTCATGTGATCTGTCTCCTCTCGTTGTTGAATGTATCTATGTAAAAACTATTTAGTTACTGCTCTTTGGCATCACCACATACAATTTGCCTGTCTCCGGGTCTTCGTACACCGTGCCCTTCTGCTCGAAGCTGCTGGAGGACTGGATGTCCTGCTCCATCTCTTCCGCGTTGTCCAGCTCCTGCATCTGCTCCCGCTGGAGGATCTCCACGCGGGTCTTGCTCAGGTCCACGTTCCAGTTCAGAATGACCGCCGCCATCAGCCCGCAGGCGAACACCAGCATCACGTCCGACAGGTTCGCCAGCCCGGACATGGCGTCCACCTCCTCCGTCACCCGGCGGCGGGAGGAAAACTTACCCTTCAACATCTGCCGTGACCTCCTCCAGAACTGCCTCCATCAGCGTTTCCAGCGACACCATATCGTCGTTGTACCAGCGCTTGCGGATATGGGAGATGACGCTGGCCACCGCCGCGCTGATGACGCCGGCGATGGTGGTGTCGAACGCCACATTCATGGACTCCGACAGCGTCACCGTGTCACCCTGTCCCAGCGCTACGATGCCGGGGCCGAGGGGTATCAGCGTACCCAGCAGGCCAAACATGGGGCCCAGCTTGGCGATCATGTCCGTGACGGAGGTGGTGCGGGCGTTCCGCGCCTCCTCCGTGGCCAGCAGGCGCTCCGCCAGTGCCGTCAGGGTGTCCTTGGGCAACCCCCGGCTCTCCGCCAGCTCCAGCAGGGCCTTCTTCTGCCGCCGCAGCAGGCCGCTGTTTTCAATCAGCTCCGCAAGGCCGTCCGCGCCCGCCGTGTGTACGTCACGCAGCAGTTGCGGGACGTTGCACTTGTGCTTGCGGCGCTCCGCGATAAACTCCACCACGATGTCGCCGATCTGCCAGACCGCGCCGGCCATGAGGATCAGCAGGATGATGAGGCAGGGGATCATCAGCGCCTGGGCGATGGTATGCAGTATTTCACTCAAAGAGATCATGTGTGTTTGCTCCTATTCCTGTTTCTCGCCCCGCAGATGGGGCGTATTTTTCCCGTTACCTGCCCCGCAGGGGCGGGTAACATATTTGCTTTTGTATGTGGTTTTGGTCTTGCCGTTCAACAAAGAGAGGAGGTGGGAGGGGCGGCTTTTCCCCTCCCACCCTTATGGAAAGCTGACAGCCTCCGTTCAGACTGTCTCGGCTTGACAAGGGTAATTCAGCAGGACACCTTCTGCTCTGCGGCTTCCGCCGCTTTCTCGATTTCACGCTGACGGGCAGCGGCGTCACGAGCTTCTTTCTTCTCGCGCTCCAACCGCTTTTTCTCTTTCAGCCGTGATTGCTGTGCCGCATGGCTGGCGGCGGCCTTGGCGCGCTTCTCCTTCTTCCTGCGCTCAGATTCCTCGTAGAACAGCGGCTCCTGCACGGCCTTTTCCCGCTTGTAGCGTGCGGTGTCTTTCAACTTAGGCTCTTTCGCCGGTGGCCGCAGATGTGCCATCTCCAATACTGCGTCCCAACTGCCAAAGCGCTCCTCAATGAACGTGCCGCCGTCTATCTCGCAGGGAACAGGCGTGTGCCGCAGTAGTTCAGCACGATTGCTGACGTATTGCGCCAAATGCGCCAGCGGCGTATCCGCGTGTTTCTCTGCAAAAGCCGCGTCCCGCGCTTCCAGCGCCGCCACGGTACGCTTGGCCACATTACGCTCGAACCAGCTTTTGTAGTCAAATCTCTCGCGGGGATTTCTGTGTGACATGGCATAGTCCTCCCTTACAAAAATCGCCGGTTTTCCAAAGAAAACCAGCGGTGATCCGGCAGAAATGAAAATGCGCTGACGAACCTCGCCAGCGCGCACTCCCGCCTATGCCGTCAGGGAGAGATCGCCCGCTGTCCAACACTGATCCTCCATCGTGCAATTCTTCTGCCCTAACGTCACGAAGGGCTTTTGCCCTTCTCGTACCTGAACCTACCTTCTCAGAGCGTTCGCTCCAATGGCTGCTATTCGCCACACGGCATTTCTGCCGCTTTGGTCCATTCCTTACGTCAACAGCGCCGTCCGCAGGGGGTATCACCCCGTTCCTTCAAAACTGCCGCCTGACGGTAATGATATACCGCCTTTACAGCGACAGCCACACGACTTCGCAAGACCTTTTATTCAGTTTTTTGCCTCGATTTCTTTCGCAAAGTAACATACTTTGCGAAAAAGCGCGGAACGCCTTGCGCTGCAAGGCATTCCAGATTTACGCCAGAAAAAAGTCGAAAATTAGAACTCGTTGTTGACACGGAAAAACGGCTGGTATATACTGTTATTCGGTTGAAATTGGAAAGCTTTCGCAAAGTATGTTACTTTGCGAAAATTTTTTGCCATTTTTTGGATAGGAAAAAGGACGCCTTTCGGCGTCCTTTTTTACGTTATTCCTTTCAAAAATCCTATCCCCTCCACGGCTCTGCGCTTGTAGTCCATAGACGAGTGGACGTACAGCCGCAGGGTGGTGCGGACATCAGCGTGGCCCAGCAGTTCGCTGACGCTTTTCACGTCCACCCCCCGCTCCACGCAGCGTGTGGCGTAGCTGTGCCTCAGACAATGAAAATTCCGATACCGCACACCGCAGCGCTCCAACAACACCTTATAACGGTATTGCATCGCCCGCGGGTCAGGGACGATCTCCCCGCCGGTCAGCAGGTAGCTGTCCGGCTGCTTTGTCTCTGGCTTCAGCATCCGCAGCATCTCTTTCGGAATGGGTATCCAGCGTTCGGAATTTTCCGTTTTCGGTGGCTGCACCGTCAGGCACGTCCCGCCGCCTATCTGCGCGATGCGCTCCACCGTCCGCTGGATGTGCAGCAGTCCCGCGCCGACGTCCACGTCCTGCCATTGCAGGCCGCACAGCTCTCCCAGCCGCAATCCGGTGTAGGCCGTCAGCAGCACGCCAAGTCCCGTCCTGTCCGGACGGCGCAGAATGACCTGTCCCATCTGCTTCAGTTCCGGCTCGGTGAACACCTCCACGGCCTTCTGCCGCACCTTCGGCAGCGTCACATCCTCGCCGTAGCCCACACCGGCCATGCCTACGATCCGCAGCAGCAGACCACCGATTTCTCGCACCAGCTTGGGCGAATAGTCCTCCTGTAACTGCTGGATGAAGTCGTTGACCTCCGCCGCCGTCAGTTCCGCTGCCACGCACTCGCCCAGCGCCGGCAGGATGTGGCATTGGATGTTGCGGCGGTAGCACGCCAGCGTGGATGGCTTTACGCTCCCAACCATATCCTCTAAAAAGATAGCGGATAGCCGTTCCACCGTGGCGTCCCTGCGGACGTATTTCCTGCGTTCTCCCATTTTTTCAAGCACCTTTCCGTCCCCCATAGGTGCCCTGACTTCATGCAAAAAGCGTCGGCAAATGCCGACGCTTCTCTCGTGTAAACGGGCGCGAAGCCCCCGTTCATGCAGCTCGGTTTCAGGCGTGTGCATTCGTGACGCTTACCGGCGCGACCTGACTTATCTCCTGCCTCAGAGGAGCCTCACAGTGACCTGTTCGCGGGGACTTTGACCCACATTCCAACTTTCACCGAAACGCCGCAGCGTTTCAGACCGGTAAGCCTATTCACTTTTCGGGGACTACGGGTGCTATTATGATGAACACTCCGTCGTTTTGCAAGAGGGACTTTGTTTCGCAGAGCGACACATTTTTGCGGTGTCGTTTATTCATTCCCGCAAAGCCTTATGGGAACTGCATTCTTACTGACGCTGCATGACGAGTCCTCATGTATTCTCTGCAAAAGTTGAACGTTTATGTGTTCCCGTTTTCCGCCACCCACGTCCGCACATAGTCCACAAACAGCCGCGTGGAATTGGAAAGAGCCTTCTTGTCCTTGACGCCGATGCCGATGGTGCGGTAGAAGTGCAGAGGCGCGCGGCAGACCTTGATGGGCGTGGGACTGTGGCGCACCATCAGCTCCGGCAGGAGGCTGATGCCCAGCCCCTCGGACACCATGGCGAGAATGGTCCTGTCCTCCCGGGCGATATATTTCACGTTGGGCCGAACGCCCATCTCGTCAAACGCCGCCATGATCTCGTAGTCGTCGCCCTCCTCCAGTTGGATGAAGGGTTCTTCCGCCAGCGCCGACACAGGGAACGGGTCGCGGTCGGCGTAGGGATGGTCGCAGGGTACGATGACCTGCAATTCGTCCCGGTGCAGGGCGTAGGTCTGCAAACGCTTCACGGACGGCAGGCGCAGAAAGCCGCAGTCCACCGTGCCGTTGACGATCCAGCCCTCGATCTGGTCGTAAAAGTCGCCGGTGACGACCTCGAACTCGATGTTGGGGTAGATCTTCCCGAAGCTCTTGAGGATGCGGGGCAGCCACTGGGCGGACACGCTGGAGAACGTAGCGATCTTCACCAAGCCGCTGTCCATGTCCTTCAGCCCTTCCACTGTCTGCATCAGGGAATGGTGGGCGGCGCACAGCTTCTCGATCTTGGGCAGTACCGCACGGCCATCCGCCGTCAGCACCACGCCGCCGCGGTTGCGGCTCAACAGCTTCACGCCCAGCTCGTTTTCCAGCGAGTTAATGGCGTGGCTGATGCCGGACTGGGTGAAGTTCATAGCCTCCGCCGCTTTGGAGAAGCTGCCGCAGGAGACCGTTTTCAGAAACACCTGATATTTGGAAATACTCATAGCGCACCTCGTTTCGACCACCATTGTACTATACAATTCCTCATGTTTTCAAGAACAAAGATGCGCTTCACAAATCTTTTTCGACCTGCTATGATAAGGACATGGTTCAGCCAGCCATACTTTAACTTTTCTTTTCCATGAGGAACACCACCTCAAAAGCAGCACCGGCAGCGTGTGGGTAACGCCGCCGGTGTTGTTTTTTTTATTCGCCGAATTTCTGTTCCTCGTCGTGGATGAACATAATGAGAAAACTGACGGTCAGCAGCCCGCAGGACAGCCAGATCGTCCCCGCGCCCCAATGGAGCGTGGCGATGCTGCCGACGCCCGCGCCCAGCGCAAACAGCAGCACCACGCCGAAATACGTCAGCGCCTTGTGGAGTATTTCCTTATCCCCCGTATGGAAGTAGGCGCACAGCGCCTCCGTTCCGCTGCGCATATTGCCAATGCACATGGTGCTGGCGTAGGCGTGGCCCCGCACCTTGCGGAAGGTCTGCACCTGCATGGCGCACACGAAGGACACCACGGCGTTGGCGGTGGTGTTCAGCGTTTCCGGCAGGAAGCCCACCGCCGCCAGCAGTACGATCTCTGCCAGAATGATGAGCTGCCGCCAGTGTACCTTCTCCATCCGCTTGAAGTGCCGGTGGACGCACTCCGCGATGTAGATACCCAGCAGGAACGCCAGCACGGGGACTAAGTAGCGCAGCGCCTGTCCCCAGTCTCCCTCGAATAGATGCGTACTCAGCAGCACGATATTGCCAGTCTGGGCGTTGGCAAACACCTTGCCCCGGCAGCAGTAGGTATAGGCGTCCTGCAGGCCGCCGGATAGGATGATGAAAAAGGCTGTCAGCATGGAATCGGACATCTGCCCGTGATGCTTTTGCAGGAATGTCATGTGCGATGCCGCCTCACTTTGCCACCGGTGCGTCCGGCCAGTAGATGACGTAGCACTCCTGCATCTCGCCCATGTAGAAGAAGATATTTTCGCCCATCTCGATATGCTCGCCGAAGGTTAGATCGGGCACGAACAGCCGCCCGCTGGTGCGCTTGGGGCCCTTGATGGTAAAGCCCTCCGCTGTGGGGTGCTGCCGCAGCTCGTTGGCCGCTTCCTCCAGTCCGGGGAAGTGCAGCGTCCGCTCCAGCTCCGCCAGCTGCGTTTCGCCGTTGATATATACAAGATGATTTTCGTCCTTGAACCAGTTGATACGCATGATATGGCCTCCTTGATGGTGATGGGATCAGTATAGCACAGCGTATGAAATTTGTCACGCGATCGAAAAGCGGCAGGTGCGCGGATTGCACATCTGCCGTTTTTTGGGTATTCTGTTGCGCGGACGGCGTAACTTTTTCGTAAATCAGCATCATTCAGGAAACCTGCGCCGCCGCGCCATGTCGTGCGGCGGCTTTTTCTTTGCCTGACGGGATTTCTGACGGCGCAAGGTCTGCGTTTCCGCAGATGGGCAGGAAGCAGATGCTCTGCACCGCCTGCTGCTTATGCCGCAGGGAGACATGGACATAGGTTTGCAGCGTGATCCGCACGTCGCTGTGGCCCAGCATCTCGCTGACGCTTTTGACATCCACATTCTGCTCGATGCAGCGTGTGGCGTAGGTGTGCCGCAGGGCATGGAAATTTCGATACGGCACGCCTGCCTGCTTCAAAATCGACTTGTATCTGTTCTGTATGGTACGCGGTTCCGGCAGTGCGGCAGTACCCGTCAGCAAGCAGGTATCACCTGTGTGCTTAGGTTTGTACGTCGCCAGCAGGGACAGGATATCCGCCGGAAGCGGTATCCTGCGGCGGGAGGACTCGCTCTTGGGCGGCTGTACGACAAGCCTCGTATGGCCTTTTTCATAGAGTCGCTGCACCTCGCGTTCTACACGCAGAAAGCCCGCATGGAGGTCGATATCCGACCATCGCAGCGCACACAACTCTCCCAGCCGAAGGCCGCTGTTCAGCGTCAACAGAACACCAAGGCCGGTCAGGTCAGGCTCGTCCATGATATGATGTGCCAGCTGCACGATCTCCGGCTCGGTGAATATCTCCACCTGCCGCTTCCTGTATACCGGCAGTTCTGCGTTCAGCCCCGTGCAGAAGCATCCGTGCTTGGATGCCTTCCGCAGAATGGCTCCCCGCAAAAAACCCACCGCCCCCCCGCGAGATC
>OGQD01001561.1_pt1 | contig 14315 bp, 19 predicted proteins | sample 1553091 | NCBI WGS metagenome assembly OGQD01 (sample SAMEA2580290, study PRJEB22360) | human gut metagenome | biome: human gut; feature: human-associated habitat; material: faeces | place: Denmark | collected 2008/2010
CCCCAGCCTCTCCTTCGCCCAGGGCGACCTGCTGATGGTGCTGGCGACACTCGACTGGGCGCTGTACTCGTTGCTGCTGCGCCGCTGGAGCGCACACTTCCAGCTGCCGCCCTTCACCCTGCTCGGAGCCCTGGTCCTCATCGGCCTGCCGATGCTGGCGCCGCTTTACGCCTGGGAACTGTGGCAGGGCGCGCGCTTCGAGCCGAACCTCCCCAACCTTGCCGCCATCGGCTACACGGCCCTGTTCGCCTCGGTGCTGGCCTACCAGCTATGGAACATCGGCCTGCGCGAACTGGGCCCGGCACGCACCGCGATGAGCAACTACCTGATGCCGGTATTCACCGCGATCCTCGGCTGGCTGCTGCTGGGCGAGGGGCTGCAACCCTACCACTGGGCGGGCGGCGCGTTGATCGTCAGCGGGTTGTTGCTGGCCGGACGGCCGCAGACCCGCTAGCTCGCTCAGGGCGTAGTGATCTGCAGCCCGCTCAGGGCCAGCTTGACGAACACCCACCAACTGACTGCGCTTAGCACCCCCAGCACCGAATAACCGACCACGATGCCCAAGGCAATCTGCTTCCAAAGCGCCGCATAGTTGGAGCCTGGCGTAATGGAGCGGTGCAGCGGCACGTCGCGCTCGGCGCGGATGTTCTCGAAGTCGTCTCTCATGGTGGTGTCCGAAAGTCTGGGTGATAAGCGATGGGCTCAAGCTAATGAGGGGCACTCGCGGCGAATGCTCAACCGAAGTGGACGACTTTGGGAAGGGGAGTTTGGATGTCGTGCGGACGGGGAGGCTATCTCATCAGCCCCATAAACGACAAAGGGTTAGCCGAAGCTAACCCTTTGAAATGTATGGTGGCTACACCGGGACTTGAACCTGGGACATCAGCATTATGAATCCTCCGTGTGGCCCCCTACTGAACCAGAGAGGCCCATAGATCGGGGCTTACATCCATCCGCACACCTCACTGCGCCATAGCTTTCCTGAAAAAGCTGGCTATGTAGTCACCTGCTTTAATGAGCTCATGGGAGGAGGGCGGTAGCTTTAAGTTTTGATATTTTTCCCTTTAAACCGTGGTTCGCAGAGCTTTGTGTCTAGTGTCGAATCTGAATATGTGGCTAGCCACAAACCCTTCTCCCTTACGGATGGGGAGTGGTTGCTAGATAAGGAAGCTATTAAGTTGTTAATGGCGCCGATTAGTTTTTTTGGTTTTTTTCTTTTTGTGGAGCCTATGTAGTCAATGAAATAGAGTCCATCATCTTCCTTGGCAAGAAATTTTGAAATTTTTGATTCTTCAGGGTAGAGTAATTGGATTACTTCTTCAGATACCACTATGCGGGGATATCTGGCGCTTTCGCTTTCAACCTTGTATGCAGAAATTAGTCCTGCACTAAATGTGAATGTCCCGTTTGAGAAATGTTTGTCAACTGCTATTCCGCCTCTGCATAGTATTTCTTCGTCCAGTAAAAATCTCTGATATTCTGAGATTTTTTCTGCGAACCATTCAAAGCCATCTGCTTCATATGGAGTTGATACTACAATTGAGTCTGAGAATTGAATTATTTGGCAGTTTGGGTTGCCGCCAAAAATAGTTCCGGCGCTTTGGTGGCATCTAAAAAGTTTTGATAAATATTGATCGGTTTCCGCTGCTGAGTCTGCTTGAACCATGGATTTAAAGCCGAGCAGATCAAGGAAGGCTACAAAGTGTTGCTTTAGCTCGACGGCCATTGCGCGTTCCTTATATTTCTTCAAGCATGTCAGCAAGCTTCTTAAATAGCTTCCTATAACTGTTCATTCGCTCTTCTGCGCCACTCCAATTGTTCCCGGCCCATGGTTTTCCGCTGTCTGTAATGTAAGCCGTATCGTCTCTGCTTATGTTGAAAACTGCTTTTCCTACTTCCTGCATCAATGGGGCTAGCTGGTTGAAGTCTGGGATCTCTACAGCAATTGTGTTGTTTTTGGATTTGCTCTTTCGTGTCGGCAAGTATCTGTTGGAGTCTTGTTCGCTAAATTTGCTGATTACAGGCTTTAGTGAGTTGTTTATTTCATCTGGAAGTTTTGACATCCATAGCGTATAGCCTGGCTTGGGTTTTCCAGCGTATTTCTTGAACGCTTGAACTACGGCGCCTAAAAAAGCAGGCTTGCCATGTCTTATTGGTAGATCAAGGTCTTTGTATTGTTGTACTATTTGGTCGTGTTCATTTATCCAGCGATTAACAATCGTGGATAAAGTGCCAATTGCTTGTACGTTAAACCTGTCAGGTGCAACAGGTAAGAAGAATGCGTCGCATACTAGGAAGAATGCTCTGGTTAGGGCGCCAGAGCTTGGGCCTACGTCAATAAATATGAAGTCATATTTTTCTTTTTTGGCTAATCTTTCTAGGAAATCTCCGATGGCTACATAAGTTCTCATTAGGTTAGTTCGCATGCTCATTCTTTGAACATGAGCTTCTGCGAGATCATCCTCAATTGAGCTTAAGTCAACAGAGCCTCTTAGGAGGTATAGATTTTCTTCGATTTTGTTTGTCTTTATCTTTTCCAGTTGGATGTATGCTGCATCACCCTTAATTCTTTGGTTGAGGGCGTCAAGGATGCTTGTTCCAGGAAGATCTTTGACTTTGTGAGTAGACGACCCCTCGGCTTCAAAATCCAATTCTTGAATTGTTCTTGCCAGCGCTATTTCTGTTAGGTTGCACTGTGGGTCCGCGTCTACCAGTAGAACTTTCTTTCCGGCGTTAGCTAAGTATGTTGCTAAATTAAAGGTTGTTGTTGTTTTGGAGACGCCACCTTTGTGGTTGTAGAGAGTGATTATTTTCATATTAATTTTCTTGATGTGTTGGTTGTTTTTGACTGGTTATGGTTGTGGTCCGGGATTTGGTGTTTTTTGTAGTTTTTGTTATTAGAGTGCCATATTTCTGCCTGCATAACAGGCTGGCTCATAGCTGCCGCACATATTATTGAACGCAACTTTTGCCCCTTTGCGGCAGTCACGGTAAATGAAAGAGCCGTGTCTGTAGTTTTGGCAGACTGAGGATAAGTCAATTTCCCCGTTGACCTCTATCCATTCGAATCTGCCACTGACTCGTTTTTTCTCGTATCCGTTTTCCCACTTCCAATGCGCAGATCGGGTGACTCGTTGTTTCCGCTGGTTTTGTGCTGGGCGTGCCTCTGCTATCGGGACAGCGCTGGGGGTTTGATAGGTGTTTGCGGCGGGCTTGGGGGTGTAGTTGTAGTCGTTGAATACGACTTGCTTACCTTGAACGTTGTGCTCTTGGGTAACTGGTGGATGAGTTGCTTGGTAGCTAGGGTACGGGGTGATTGCTATCGAAGTGGGTGTCTCAGTTTGTACTGGCGCTTCAGGGGCTGGTTGTGATTGGGTGTGCGGGATGCTAGCAGTATGGACCTGAAAGGCGTCCTTTAGCTTGCTGACATCAATGACGATGCCAAAATCCATCAGAGCGAGTGCGCTGAAGGTAAGGAGAGTGCCCGTGCTCGCGATGGCAATCATTCGCCACGGGCTAGGTCGTTTCGTTCGGAGGTACTCCGGTGCGTCTTCTCTTTCTGCGCGCATAACCCCTCCTTAGGTCTTTCGGGCGTACCAGCGCCTAGCTATTTCCTGTGTGATCGCTATCCCGCGTTTTGACCAGTCAAGTTTCGGTTGGCCGCTTCATAGTCGGGGCTAACTTCGCCAGCAGCAGGATCTATCCGGCCTGTTCGTAGCCAAAGTGAATACTGAGGATAGCACTCTGCCATCAGGTCGAGTTCGCTGGTTCTAAGGTTCGCTCGCTTGTCATAGCGAATGGTTTTGCAGCGTTCTTCCTTGATGCCTGTGGCTACGCTCACCTCCCGGTGGCCGACCTTAGACAAGAAGTGCCTAACTCTATCGTGCGTTGATTCCATAAAAGTCTTAAAAAAGGCGAGTTGAAATATTCCACATTGCTCTGTTGGTGGTATATTTCCATCTTAACGGTGGAGATATACCACTGGATTTTTGAGCTTCAGGGATTATAGGGACTTTTATATGGAACAGTCTGGTGTAGTGGGGCTTTCGTTTGAGGGGAATCCCGAGCGCGTAACCGATTTCCGCGACGCGCCGTTCTGCACGAAGTACGTGCTGGCTCAGCTGCTGGGCTTCGAGCAGATCACCGAAGATGTGGTGCGCGGCTGGATCGAAACCTACACCGTGCCGACCGTCAAAATCGGCCGCCATCGCGTCATCAACCTCCACCGCATCCGCCGCGACCTCGACCGGGGCAAAACCGTCTTCTGCGCGGGGGATTACGCCGATGAATGAGGTCGCCGCCCATGAGCCTGAATCGGTATCTGCACCGACCGCACGCCGAAACATGCGACTGCTCTGTCTGCTGGTCCCGTCGCGTACCGGTGGAACCCGCTCCCTGCCAGTCCACACCCTGCGACCAGTGCCGCCCCGCATCAGTGTTCAAGGTCGATGGAATCTGGCGAGCGAAACCAGCTTTCACCTGCGCGAAACACAAGCCACCGCGCCGTCCCCCGAAGTACTGGAACACTATCTACGACTCGGGCAAGCCGACGCCTTTCGTGCCCATCCGCGAGCCGTTCGAACTGGAGAGCTAAGCCAATGAGCCAGCTTGCCGAAGTGACCGATGCCTACGTGCTGTGCCAGGACTGCGGCCACGCCGAAGCCTACAGCGCCGCCAAGCACCAAGGCCAAGGGCGCTGCCCGAAGTGCGAGGGCGAATTCTGCGGCTGCAATGCCTGCTCGGGCATTGCCCGCCTGAGCATCCAGTTCGAAGTACAGGCCGAAGCCGAGCGCCGGGAGGCCAAGCAATGACCCGCCCCGACCTGCTGTTCTGGTTTCCCCACATTATTTTTATGTCTCTGGTCGTCGTACTGGCCCTTTTCATCGCCCGCGAAACCGCCCGCGAAGAAGCCTCCCAGGTCAGGGGCCGCGCTCCCGGCTTGTCCGAACACGCTGCACCGTTCGGACAAACGGAAGCACGGGCGGAGCGCACCCTTGACCCACCTCGACCACGAATAGCCTCCGCTGGGGAGGGCGGGGCAGCTCCACCGCCCCGCGCTCCCGAGCCCCCGGCGGCAAGGGTGGGATGACAAGGGCAAAGCCCTTGGTGTTAACCCGCTGACGGATAGACGAAAGACCGAGTTTTAACCCGCAGACCGAGATAGCTGGCAGGCCGAACGAGTGAGTTCACCTGCATGGGATCGCTCGGCCTGCAGAAAGGCAAAACCGCGCACTAACGCGCACCCCAAAGAGGAAATACCGATGGCACGTTCGATTATGGAAGTTGCATTCCTGGGCACCCAAAAGACCGAAGTAGAGGGCGCCAAATACGTGAAGGTCTTCTACGGCGATGAGCCGGACGGCAAGACCGAACACGGCCTGTCCATCGTGGGCATGGCCGCTGCCGATGACGTCGCCGACGAAGTCTTCTTCGCAGGCTCCGGCTTCGCCCCGCTGGAGACCGTCCGCATCACCTTCGAGGTCGCCCGAGGCGGCCAGAACAAGGGCAAGAATCTCGCCCTGCATATCGAGCCGGTGAAGCCCCGCCCCGCCACCTCCGCCACTCCGGCGGCCTCCCAGGCCGCCCCGCAAAAGGCTGAGACCAAGTAATGAACCTGCTCGCCTGTGATGGGCAGGTCACCGTCACGGCGGGCACACCGCAGTGTTCGGGCGCGTGGATTCTGGTCAACGCGCCCGAGCCCTTCGACCCGATGCAACTGGACCCTTCTCAACTGGCCATGTGCTTCGGCGTCGGTTTCACCCTGGTGACTACAACCCTGCTGATCGGGCTGGGTTGCAAGGCCGTTCTCGACTTCATCAAAGGCGCTTAGCGCCATAGGAGTGACACATGCAAAAACTCAAGCACGTCTCTCGTAGCCTCGCCCTGGCTATTCCGTTTTCCATCGCTGCTGCCGGTGCCCATGCCGCTGGCTGGGATTACTCCGACCTGACCAGCAGTATCGACTTCGCCTCCATCGCCACTGGCGTTCTGGCCGTAGCCGCTCTGCTGGCTGTGGTTTACGCCGGTATCAAGGGCGCCCGCATCGTCCTCGGCTTCCTGCGTGGCTGATCGGGTGTGATGAACAAGGGCAGGGTCATACCTGCCCTTTTTCTTTGGGGATGGGGAATGGCCGATCTATACGAATTCGCCTTTTTTGTTATTGGCTCTGCCTGCGCCTACGGCATCTTTTCGAGGTGGTGATATGCGCTCGTTAACTGCTGCCTTGTTTGTTTTGTTGTTTGCTATATCTGGTAGTGCATCTGCGGCTCCATATGTTTGGACTCTTAATGATTCGGATGGTTCTCGCTTTACTGGGGACTCTCCCGGTGCCGTTTGCTCTGATTGGTTTGCGCATAGAAAGGCCAAAAATCCTTCTATTATTTGGAATGGTGAAAAAATAGAGGCCGGTAACGCCACTGGCACTTCGTTTTTTTGTCGTTTACTTCGTACTGGTGGCGGCATTTCCGCAATGGCTCTTCGTTCGGGGGATTCGTGTGCTGACCCGCAAGCAACATATAACCCGGCTATGGGTTCTTGCGATCCGCCTGAATTGCCGCCTCAGGAGTGCGCTGGATTTGAGTCGTTCGGCGGTCCTGATAGTCCGATTGCTGTCGGCTCTGATGGTGTTAGACGGGTTACTGGTCGGCTTGAGAGTGCCTGTAAGAATGGTTGCCAGTATGACATTACTGGTACTGATGGATGTTTTGCCACTCCCGGTATGGCAAACATGGGTTTCTGTAATTACAAAGGCGTCGCTAATGGCCTTACTTGTGCTGCTGACTCTGCTGGCCCTCGTCCTGGTGATGATCTAAACCCGCCTCCGACTGACCCAGGCACCGGCCCCGGTGATGGTGGTTCCGGTGATAGCGGCGGGGACGGTGGTGATAACGGCGGCGACAACGGTGGGGACAGCGGCGGTAGCAATGGCGGGAACAACGGTGGGGACAACGACGGCAACAACGGTGGGAACAACGGCGGAAGTAACGGGGGCTCTGGTGGCGACTCTGGCGGCTCCGGCGGTAACAACGGAGGCGGCGACGGTAGTGGCAGCGGTACAGGCTCTGGTGGAATCGGTGGTGGGACGGGGGGCGGCGGCCCTGGTACGGGCACAGGGACCGACCCAGATACGGGCAGTGGTGGTCCTGGCGGCCCTGGTGCCGGTGGTGTTCCTGGCGTGTGCGAGGAGGGCGTCTGCGACTTCGTTCCACCTGAAGCATTCGGTGATGAGCCAGTGCCCTCGTTCGGTGAGTCGCTGCAATCCGTTTACAAGGGCATTCAGGATTCCCCGATAGGTCAATCCATTCAGCAGATCACGTTTCCATCTGGCGGTTCTTGTCCGGCTGGAAGTGTTCGCCTCGATGCTTTGAAAGTCACCCTTACTTTCGACTCGCACTGTGACCTGTGGGCGCAAGTTGCGCCGATATTGGCGGCTGTGATGCTGGCTGTATGGGCGCTATTGGCTGTTCGTGTATTCCTTTCCGCATAGGTGATTTATGGACGGAATTATTGCGTGGCTTAACTCTATTTATCTTTGGGTAAAAGGTCTGTTTGACCGAATCACGGAAATTGCAGATGAAGTTCTGCCATCGATAAACGATATGTTCGAGTGGTTTCAGGATGCCTTCAACTTCCTGATCGACGAGTTCTTTCTTGGGTTTCCCAAGTGGGTTTTTCAGCAGGTGTGCGAAGGGATCGTCGAGTTCTTCAATGCACTTCCGGTGCCGTCCTTTTTCACCGCGGCGGCCAGTGCCTTCGATGGCATCCCGCCCTCGGTGGTGTTCTTCGCGGATGCGTTTCAGATCGGCCCCGGTATCGCCATGATTCTCGGGGCCTATTTGCTGCGTTTCATTCTGCGCCGTATCCCGATAATAGGCTGAGGTGAAGTATGGCTATCGATGCTTACACCGGCCTACCTGGGCACGGCAAAAGCTATGGCGTGGTCGAGCACGTCATTATCCCTTCGCTCAAGCAAGACCGTCTGGTAGTGACCAATATCCCGCTCGAGGTTGATGCGCTGCTGATGACCTATGGCGGTCGTATAGAGCAACTTCCATCCAACTGGTTCGAGCGCGCCGACTTGGCGGACTTCGCGCCGCCCGGCTCAGTGCTCGTCCTCGACGAACTCTGGCGCCGCTGGCCTAACGGGATGAAGACCAACGAAGCATCGACCGAGGATAAGGCGCTGCTCGCGGAGCACCGCCATCGAGTTGATACCCAGGGTAGGTCAATGCGTGTGGTACTGGTCACCCAGGACCTGGCGCAGATCGCGAGTTGGGTACGGCTTCTCGTCGAGTCCACCTATCGGATGCGCAAGCTCAGCAAGAAGCGCTTCATGGTGGATATCTATCGCGGTGCCGTGACAGGCCCCAGACCGCCGAAATCCGCACTCCTGCGCCAGACCTCGGGCAGCTTCAAGCCGGAGGTGTATTCGCTCTACAAGTCGGCCACGCAGAGCCAGACCGGCGAAGTAGGGGACGAGACCAAGGCGGATGGCCGGGCCTCGCTGTTTCGCTCCTGGGGCCTGTGGGGGCTGATCCTGATCATGGTCCTTGGCGGCACGTTCGGCGTGTACGGCGTCGGGCGCTTCTTCTCGCCAGAGCGCTTCGCCAAGCACGAAACGGCAGCTCCCCAGCCTGCCCCCGAGGTGAAGCCACCCCCGCCGCCATCGACCACTTCCAGGGCTGCTCAGCAGGTCTACCGGACTGAGCCGGCTGGACCGGTCATGTCTGGGACTTGGCGCGTTGCGGGGTATTTGCATGGCATCAACGATGAGGGCCAGACCGCCTGGAAGTCCATAGAGGGCTACAACACCAAGCCCGTCAAACGCATCAGCCAGACCTCTCGCGTGCTGCTCCAGTCCATTGCGGGGCAGCAAAGGCTAGTGCCGATCACCCAGTGCCAGTTCTTCGAGGGTACGCCTGAGATGTACTGCGATATCGACGGTGAGAGGGTCACGCCCTGGACGGGGCGTGGGGCGGTTACGTCCGTGATTGACCCTATTGCGGTCACGGGCACGTCAGCGGCGCCGGCTCGCTAGCGTAGCGCCTCGGGCCGCGCCGCTGACGTCCCTGTAGCACGTCAGATAAACGAAGAATTAGTACCTGGTTAAACCAGAGTGATGGGGAAACAGAAGTGAAGGCTAAGAATTTCCACCGTATTGATATCGAGACTGGAGCCGAGAACAAGGACAGTCGGTTGTTCGTGGATCCAGGCAAGGTCGGATTCGTCGACCTGAGTCATGTCCGCCTGTTGCGGTGCGGTGTCGATACGGTCCGTCAGTTGTACCGTGGGCTGATCCGGCCTGAAATCATGGTCCTGTTCGAGAAGCCGGGTGCCATTGTCGATTTCGCGGGTGGGCGCTGGCACTCCGGGCGAGTCGGTAAGGACTCGGGCTACCAGTACAAGCTCCAGAATGCCGACCTGGGCTTTGTCCTGCTGGTGAAGAACTTCAACGCCAAGACGGACGCGATCGGACCGCACCTCAAGATTGAGGTGTCGCCTCATGCGATCGACAGTCTGTCGCCGGAGCGTCTCCAGCAACGTCTGAACTACTACGCCAGTCAGGTTCTGAGCCATGTAGAGCTGAACCAGTGTGCGGTGCATCTGGCGCTGGATGTACAGGGCTGGACGCCGCCCGATGATCTGGTAGCCCGTATGCACTGTCGGGCACGTGCAAGCCGTGACATTTCGGGCATCAAGGAAGTGCAGTGGACCCTGGAAGCGGCTACCTACGGCAAGGGCCAGTCATTCCTCTTCGGGTCGGCTGGTGGCATCCAGCTGGGTATCTACAACAAGACCCTGCAAGCCCGTGCGCACGACAAGCTGGACTACTGGGAAGGCGTTTGGAAGCGTCGCGACAGCTTTGATGAGGACGACCCGCAGAACTACGACCCGGCCGAAGACGTGTGGCGTATCGAGCTGCGCTATCACCACTCCGTCATCCAACAATTCGCAGCCGGTTCTGTGGATCTGCGATCCGGCCAACTGATTGAGACCAACTCCTTCGCGACCTTCGCGGCTCATCTGGACGGGCTGTGGCGCTATGGGCTCGGCCAGTTCAAGTTCCTGGCTCGCCCTGGCTACTTCGACCCGGCCTGGACGCTGTTTCGTGATGATGTGCGCGTGGATCTGCCGGTCGACTCCCTGCTGGATGAGACCGAGTACAAGCGCCACTACAAGACCGCTCGCGGCTTCTCCGGCAAGAACGTGGAGCTGTTCCTGGGCAATTTCGTCAGCCTGCTTGCAAGGGAAAGGGTGGGGGCAAAAAAGGCGTTTGACCGGCTGCAAACCTGGGAATGCTGGCCGGTGATTCGTGACCACTACGCCGCCAAGGATATGACCGAATACGACCTCTACAAGCACATCAAGTCGCTGCTGGAGGAACGTCAGGTCCGATGGGGCAGGGCGGTATGACGGCACGCAAGGACGGCAAGACCTGGACTGCGGACTTCTATGAGAACGGCCGTTCCGGGCGCCGGATTCGCAAGAAAGGCTTCCTGACCAAGTCGGCCGCACAGCGGTACGAGTCGGACTACTTCGCATCGTTGAATCAGACCGGTCGCCCTCTGGATGATCGTCTGTCGGATCTGGTGAAGCTTTGGCACTCGCTGCATGGCTGCTCACTGAAGGACGAGAAGTACCGCCTCTCGCGGACCCTCTCCACCGTTGAACGTATGGGTGACCCGCGTGCCTCTGACTTCGACGCATTGACCTGGGCGCGGTATCGGCAGTCACGCCTCAAGGACGTTTCGCCCCATACCGTCAACCATGAGCAGCGCTACCTGTCGGCGGTATTCTCCGAGTTGATCCGGCTCAGTGCCTGGAGGGGCAAGAACCCGCTAGCCAATGTGCGGCAGATCAAGACCGATCAGACCGAACTGTCATTCCTGACCCTAGGGCAGGTCGGTCAGCTGCTGGAGGAGTGCCGCAGATCCACCAACAACCATACCTATCCGGTCGCGCTGATCTGTCTGGCTACCGGAGCCCGTTGGGATGAGGCCGAGTCGCTGCAGCGTTCCGCCATCTTCGGTGGGAAGGTGCACTTCCACCGGACCAAGAATCGCCAGTCCCGGTCGGTGCCGATCCCCCGGGAGGTCGAGGAGGCGGCCTTGAAGGTGGCAATGCCGGGCAGCGGGCGGTTGTTCGTATCGTGCCGGGCGGCCTTTCGTGGTGCGTACCAGCGTTGCGGCTTCGACACTCCGGGCCAGATGACCCACATCCTCCGCCACACCTTCGCCAGTCATTACATGATGGCGGGCGGGGATATCCTGAGCCTTCAGCGGATCCTGGGGCACTCGTCCATCACCATGACCATGCGCTATGCGCACCTGTCGCCGGATCACCTGGAGTCGGCATTACGCTTCTCGCCTCTCCAGCAGATCGGCTACAGCGTATGCGCGTAACTTGCATGCATGTATGCTATCAATGATTGCATTGGATTCGCGGAGGGCGATATGGCCAGCATCACGATTCGTAACCTGGATGATGATCTGAAAGCGCAGCTGCGCATTGTGGCGGCCAGCCATGGTCGGTCCATGGAAGAGGAGGCGCGGACGATCCTTCGACAGGCTCTTGCCCGTCAGGAAAAGCGCGGAGGCTTGGGCAGCCGTATTCACTCGCGATTTGCGGCTGTAGGTGGCGTGGACCTCGCATTGCCTGAGCGCAAGGATAAGGCTAGGGCTGTGAGCTTCGACGAATGATCCTGCTGGATACCAACGTCCTGTCCGAACTCATGCGAGCCAAGCCCTCTCCCCAGGTGCTGGAGTGGGTGGATGCTCAGCCGGCCAGCCAATTGGTGATCAGCTCTATCACCGTTGCCGAGATCCTCTATGGCATCGCCCGCATGCCTGATGGCAAGCGCAAGCAAGGGCTGTTGGATCTCGCGTCAGCTATGTTCGATGAAGACTTTGCCGGCAATATTCTGCCCTTCGATGCCGATGCCGCTGTGCACTACGCGGAGATTGCGGCAGGGAGTGAGGCACGGGGAAGAGTAGTGGATATGGCCGATGCCCAGATCGCGGCTATTGGTCGGCTGCACGATGCGGTGATTGCCACTCGCAACGTTCGCCATTTCGAGTCGCTTGACGTTGTGCTGGTGGATCCCTGGAACAGCTAACGGCGATCCCGCAGTTTCTGCGGTAGACACGATGTAGTCACCTCGTAGTCACCGCCCAGAAACGACAAAGGGCTAGCCGAAGCTAACCCTTTGAAATGTATGGTGGCTACACCGGGACTTGAACCTGGGACATCAGCATTATGAATGCTGCGCTCTAACCGACTGAGCTATGTAGCCGAGTGGCGCGCATTATTCTCTTGTCGATTTGTGCTGTCAACCCCGTCCGGCGGACAAAGTGGCGCGTTATCAAGCGCTTAGGCGTGCGCGATTCGTCAGTGCCCAGGCGCCTCCCGGGTGGCGAGCCAGCACAGCAGGGAGCCGCCTGTGACCATCGCCACGCCCTGCCAGAACGCCGAGGTCAGTTGCGTGTCCAGCCAGACCATGGCGAACAGGGCCGACAGCACCGGGGTGAAGTACGAGGCGCTCGCCATCAGGGTGAGATTGCCGCGCAGGACGCCGACGTTCCACAGGGCGTAGCCGCCGGCCATCGCGGCGGCGGCGGCGAGCAGTTCGAGGCTGGCGGGGAGGCTGAAGCTCAGCGCCTGGCGGTCGCTGAAGGCGTACTGCAGCCATAGCGTCGTCGCCACCAGCAGGAAGAACAGGACCACGCCGTTGCGCCCGTTCGCGTAGCGCTTGGTGACGTTGCAGTAGACGCCCCAGATCACCGCGCCGGCGAAGGCCAGGCCGTAGCTCAGGGGATTGCTGGAGACGTTGGCCAGGGTCTGCTGCAGGGAGATGGCCTGGTCGCCGCTGACCACCCAGGCGATGCCGGTGAGCGCCAGGGCGATGCCCGGGATTATCGGCCAGCGCGCCGGCTGGCCGTTCATGACGATGGCCAGGATGATGGTGAAGCAGGGCCACAGGTAATTGATGATGCTGATCTCGATGGCCTGGGCGCGGTTGTGGGCGAAGCCCAGGGAGAGCGACAGGCAGAGTTCGTAGGCGACGAACAGCAGGCTGCCCAGCACCAGGTAGATGCGCGGGAAGCCACGCAGGCGCGGGCGGCCGAGCAGGGGCAGCAACAGCAGGGTGCCGACCGTGTAGATCAGTGCGGCGCCGCCGATGGCGCCGAAGTGTTCGCTGACGCTGCGGATCAGCCCGACGATGGTGCTCCACAGGACGATGGCGCCGAGGCCGCAGAGGGTGGCCGCGTTGGGGCCGAGGGAAGGGGACATCGCTACTCCGAACTGCACGCGGGGGAGCGGGCCGTCGGCCCGCCGGGCGCGAGTCTAGCGCAGCGTCATTGCAGGGTCAGCTGTTCGCCACGTTCCTGCTGCCAGTCTTCCAGGCTGGGCGCGGCGTGGTCGCCCGCCATGCGGTGGATGATCTCGAAGTAGTCCTGCTTGAACGGGTCGCGCATGACCTGTTCGCGGTTGCGCACGCGCACCGCGTAGATGCTCTGCACGTTCTGGTGGTCGAAGGCGCGCCACTGCTGCTGTTCCTTGAGCAGGGTGTAGCGATGGTCTTCGAGCGCGTCGATCAGCCTTTCGCTGTCCAGGCTGCCGCTGCGGCGCACGGCGTCGGCCCATTGCAGGACGATGGCGTAGGCCGAGGCGCTGGTGCTGCCCGGGTATTCGCGGTGCTCGTCGATGTAGCGCTGGACGAAGCGCTCGCCGGTCGCGTTGCCTTCCTGGCGCGGCAGGTCCCAGGTCCAGGCCTCGGTGCCGATCACTCCTTCCATCACCAGCGGGCCGCTCTGCTGCACCACGCTCTTGGTCAGGTTCGGCACGATTACCTGCATGCGCTGCTTGAGGCCCATGTTGTGGATCATGCGCATGCTGCGCTGCAGGTTGTCGCCGAGCAGCACCAGTACCAGCATGTCCGCGTCGCTGTCGGCCGCCTTGCGCAGGGCCGCCTGGTACTGCTCGCGGCGCACCAGGCCGGTGGGCAGCGCGGTGCGGCCGTGGCGCGCGCGGTCGCTGCTGCCGGTGGCCTGGCGCAGCGCGTTTTCCATGCTGCGGCCCCAGGCGTCGTCGATCAGGATGTAGTGGTAGCGCCGACGTGGCATGTGCCAGGCCAGGTATTCGCCGAGCACGCGGGCGCTCATCCAGGCGCTGTTGGATTCGCGGAACAGGTAGCGGTGGCCCTGGCTGCCTGTGACGTCGTTGGCGTAGCTCAGGGTGGCGAAGTACAGCAGGCCGCGCTCGCGGGCGCGCTGGCCGGCGGCGGGGGCTTCCCCCCCCGGCGCGCGGCGCCCTGC
>OGQD01001563.1_pt1 | contig 14296 bp, 17 predicted proteins | sample 1553091 | NCBI WGS metagenome assembly OGQD01 (sample SAMEA2580290, study PRJEB22360) | human gut metagenome | biome: human gut; feature: human-associated habitat; material: faeces | place: Denmark | collected 2008/2010
TCTAATTGTATGCCAACAGAGACAAAAGAAAATTTTGGCAGACTAATTTTTGCCGAGCGGAAATTTTGGCAGAAAAAAAAGTTTGCCGTTAGACAAACTTTTAATGAATTATTTCACAGATTCCATAACCATTTTTCTTCCGTCGGAATCTATTTCCTGTTTTAATACCTTTCTTGTTGAAGTATCGATGTAGTAAGTAATGACAGACTTTCTGTCCTGAATATCATCTGTTGTTTTTACGATCCAGACTTTATTACCGTTAAGATCTCCTTTGATTATATTTTCCACATATGCTTTTATAACGCCTTTTTTAGCAGCCGGATTATAATCGAAAATCGGAATTTCCACAGATAGATTTTCTTTTAGAGGCATAAATCTTATGATTGCGGGATACGCATTGCTGTCGAAATATTCAGTAGAAATTTTTTCGTCAAAAATGTCTTTTTTCTGTGATTTTTTATCGAAATAATATCCTGTTGCTTTATTTTTTTCAAATTTAATCACCAAGTCTCTCATCATATTGTATGAGGAATGATACATCGGCTGAAAATCTGAAATTCTAACCACCGTAGAATCCGTCCATGGTTTGTCCGGAGCCTGATTCATCTTTACCGTAGTTTTGAGAAGAAGTTTGTTTTTGTCTAACTTTTTTACCTCAGAGGTTATTTTCCCGATTTCCATTTTCTGGTCACCTTTTTCGGCGTACCATACTGCATCGGAAATTTCATCTTTAATGTATTGCGATTCCAGTTTCACATTACTTGGAACAATGGTTTTCTGAGCAAAAAATTGGGCACTGCTCATTATTAAAAGGATCAGAAATAGTCTCATGATTTTTTAACAATAAGTAGTGCCCTTTATGTAAAAGTTACATTACTTTTCGGCTTATTTTTTCCCTGCAGCCTGCATCGGGTTTACTTTTCCGTTGGAAGCGCCTCTTGTATTTCCTGCTTCTTTCTGCTTAAAGAGATCGAATTTGGAAACCTGTGCTGTTCCGCCGTCGTTGCTCCAGAAATTGTTGGAAGTATCAATATCGGCAGTTTCTCTCATCGGATCAAGCTGAACAGATTTTAATTTCTTTTCAAAGTAATACGTTTTAGAAACTTTCTGCTCGTTCATTCTCCAGATCTGTGCAGAAGATTTGTCGGTAAGTTTTGTTCCGTCTTCAAAAGTAAATTCTAAAATAATCGGCATTACCAAACCTCCTTTGTTCACGAAATCAATCTGATAAGCGGTAAGATTTTTAAATTTATCTTTTTCTTTCTGCGTTAAAGGTTCAGTTCCCTCGAATTTAGAAGTGTATTCTTTGTTGTTATCCACTTTTTCCTGACCTCTGTCGTATCTGTAATAGAAATCCTGTGCTTCCTTGTCTTTATCTACGTAGAAAGTAATGTTTTTATCTTCCCTATTTCTGATTTTTGAAATATCTTCAAATTCGTTCAGGGCAGGTTTATCAACTTTATATTTATTTTCTTTGGCTTCTCTTGGAGTAGTATTCAGATCCGGAGTTGCAATCGTCACTTTATCAATCGCGATATCTACGGGATCAGTTCCATAGAACCATCCTCTCCAGAACCAGTCCAGATCTTCACCGCTTGCGTCTTCCATCGTTCTGAAAAAATCTGCAGGTTCAGGATGTCTGAAAGCCCATCTTTTCGCATAGGTTTTAAAAGCTTTATCAAAAAGTTCTCTTCCCATGATCGTTTCACGAAGAATATTTAATCCTGTTGCCGGTTTGGAATACGCATTCGGACCAAACTGAATAATATTTTCAGAATTGCTCATAATCGGCTCTAGTTGATCTTTCGGAAGTTTCATGTAATCCACAATCGTCCACGCCGGACCTCTTTTTGAAGGGAATTTATTATCCCATTTTTCTTCGGTAAGATATTCCACGAAAGTGTTTAATCCTTCGTCCATCCAGCTCCATTGTCTTTCGTCCGAATTAATAATCATCGGGAAGAAGTTATGTCCCACCTCGTGAATCACAACGCCCAACATTCCGTTTTTAATTCCCTCAGAATAGGTTCCGTCTTTTTCCGTTCTTCCGTAGTTGAAACAGATCATCGGATATTCCATTCCGTTTGCCGCTTCTACAGACTGCGCAACAGGATATGGATAAGGAATAGTAAATTCTGAATAGGTTTTGATCGTATGCGCAACCGCTTTGGTTGAATATTTTCTGTATAATCCATAAGCTTCTTTAGGATAAAAGCTCATCGCCATTACTTTATTGTTATTTTCAGGAATCGTAACGCCCATTCCGTCCCACACAAATTTTCTTGAAGAAGTCCATGCGAAATCTCTCACGTCATTTGCTTCAAACGTCCATGTTTTTCTCTGCTTTGAATGATTTTTCTCTGCTTTTTTAGCTTCATCCAGAGTCACGATTTCTACAGGTTCAGTAGAAGTTTTAGACTTGTTATATCTTGCCAATTGCTCAGATGTTAAAACCTGATCGTAGTTTTTACATTCTCCTGTTCCGCCCACAACATGATCTGCGGGAACATTCATCGAAACTTTAAAATTTCCGAAAACCAAGGCAAATTCTCCTCTTCCTGTAAACTGATGATTCTGCCATCCGTGGAAATCGCTGTATACGCACATTCTCGGATACCATTGCGTCATGGTGTAAAGATCGTTTCCTTCTTCAGGGAAGTTTTCGTAACCGCCACGACCACCCATTTTCATTCGGTTCGGGATATTGTAGTTCCAATCTACTTTGAAAACCAGTTTTTCTCCTTTTTTCAGAACTTTAGGAAGATCAATACGCATCATGGTTTTATTGACGGTATATTTCAAAGGATTTCCTGAAGCATCAGTTACTTTTTCAAGATTTACTCCATAACCATTATCGATTGCCGGAACTTCAGAAGCTTTCAACTGTTGGTCTGTTGCCGCTTTCGGAAGGGTAGAAGAGAACGGGAAGTCCGCTTTCTTTACCGTTGACTGTTGGTTCTCATCAAGCTGAAGCCAGATATAATCCAGATCATCCGGAGAATTGTTGTAATATGTAATGGTTTCAGAACCTTTTAAATTTCTTTTGTCTTCATCAAGGTAAGCATTGATCTCGTAATCGGCTCTGTTTTGCCAATAGCCGTGACCTGGAGCTCCGGAAGCGGTTCTGTAGATATTGGGCGTAGGAAGAATGGTTCCTAACTGTTCGAATTTATTTCCGTGGTTGCTTCCCGGATTATTCTGAATATTCTGTGCGGTGAAACCTGTATACGCAAATACAGAAAGAGAAAGTATGGCAACTTTTAGTTTCATAACCGAAATTGTTTTAAAGATTTTCAAATATAATAATAAGTAGCTGAAAATTTGAAAATGTTTCAGCGTTAAAAAGGAATTCTTTCTAATGTCATTTTTAAGGATAAAGCAAATACGCCGGAAGAGACAAAAAGAATCCAGTCTTTCTGATTTACTTTGAATAGTTTCAGCAAAATAAAGAGCAGCATTAAAATCCCGAAAACAATCGCGATCTGTCCCAATTCCAAGCCGATATTGAAGCCTAAAAGAGGAATGGTAATACTTTGGCTTTTGGCAATCATCACTCTTGCAGTATTCGCAAAGCCCATTCCGTGGATCAATCCAAAAATTAAGGCTAAATAATAATTGGCGTTATTCTGAGACTGTTTTTTATTTCGGATGAGAATATTATTCAGCGAAGTTAAAACAATCGTCAACGGAATGAGAAATTCTACCCAGTCTGAATTGATTCTTATGATATCAAAAGTGCTTAATGCCAAAGTAATGGAATGTCCGATGGTGAAAGCGGTGACAAGAATTAAGACTTTCTTTAGATCGCTAAAAGAATATACCGCAATTAAAGCCAGAACAAAAAGCTGATGATCGAGTGCATCCAAAGAAATAATGTGTTCCCAGCCGAGGTTCAGATAGAATAAAAAATCCTGCATTTTTCCAATATTATTTTTGAAACGCGATGATACAAAATTTATTTTAACTTTGTTATAAAATTCAATGGTATGCTTGTTAATATAGAATTAGAAAATGCTGAAGATTTTGTCTTTATCAAACAACTTTTAGAGAAAATAAAAGGAGTGAAATCTGTTTCTGTAAAAGAAGAGGAAGAATTTTATGAAGACGGAACACCAAAATGGTTTATTGATAAACTTGCGGATTATGCAGATCGTCTGGAAGATAAAGACATGGTTTCAGAAGAAGAGTTTTTTTCATATGCAAGAAAAAAAGCGTGCGAATTATATTCTCGAAAGTAGCCAGCCGGAGTTATGAAAATATTCTTGAGTTTCTCTCCCAAACATGGACTGAGAAAGAGATGGGGATTTTTATAGATGAAGCAGAAAAAGTAACAAATCAATTGAAGGAAGGTAAATTCCTACTTTTTCAAAAATATTCTAAAGACATCCGTTCAGCATTAATCGGCAAAAAACACGTAAGAATGTTCTTCCGAAAAGAAAGCGAGACTAAAATTAAAGTTCTACTGTTTTTCGATATGCGACAAGATCCACAAAAAATACTTGAATTGTTACAATAATAATTTATTTTAACTTTGTGTAAAATCAATACAATGAACCTTACCATAGAAATAGATAATAAAGAAGATTATTTTTTCGTTAAGCAGCTTTTAGAAAGACTGAAAGGGGTAAGAATTGTAGAAAATAATTATGAAACGGTTGAAGGTCTGCCTTCTCATATTTTTGAAGAGATTGAAAAATATGGGGAATCTCTGAAAGATGAAGACATGATCTCGAAAAAGGATTTCTTTAAGTTTATTGATGAAGAAATATGCAGATTGAATTCTCAGAAATAGCAAAAAAAACTTTAGCCGAAAATATCGAATTTCTTAAGAGAGTCTGGACCAATCGTGAAGTTGTTATTTTCTTAGAAGATGTGAAAAGAATAACAAATGATCTTGAAAATGGAAAATATTCTCAGTTTCAAAGTTCCTTTCACAAGACGAAAAGTGTTTTAATCGGCAAAAAACACGTAAGAATGTTTTTCCGAAAAGAAAGCGAGACTAAGATTAAAGTTCTACTGTTCTTCGATATGCGACAAGACCCACAAAAAATCCTTGAATTATTACAATGAAAAAACTGTTTTTCTTCTTTTCCGTCTTAATTATATTTTTCTCTTTTACAAAGGCAAAACATCCTTATCATGTAGGTTCTGTAGAAATTAATTACAATCAGAAATCCAAAACGTTTGAAATTACAGGACGTTTTTTTCTGGATGATCTGGAAAACGGATTAAACAACAAATACAGCAAATCGCTTCATTTCAACGATCCGAAATTCAAAGCACAGCTCAACGAATCTCTTAAAAATTATTCCGCAGAATATTTTAAGTTAAAAGGCAATAATAAATTTCTGAACGTTAATTATGTAGGCTACGAAGAAGATCACGAATCCGTTAATGTTTATCTCGAATCTGAAAAAATAGACAATCCTAGAAAAGTAGAAGCGGCGGTAAGTTTTCTGTATAATTTGTTTGACGATCAGATCAATATCGTCCACATCATCGTTAACGGAAACCGGAAAAGCGAAAAACTAACCTATCCGAATCGTTATTTGTTTCAGCAGTTTTAAAAATTAATTTTCGAGTTGTAAAAGCGCATTGATTCCTTTGGCGTGTTCCAATAAATCAGGAAAAAAATCATCATAACATTCCTGAAGAAAATCTTTATTTTTTAAAAAAGCTTCGTGAACGGGAATATCAATGTTTAAATATTTTGCCTTGTTCAGAACGTTTCTCATGCTGTAACCGATGTTTTTCTCGAAACGGTAGTTGTAAAGCCAGTCGCCTTCTTCCATTTTTTCAAGCATTATTCTGAAATTTTCGGGAAGAAATTCATAATTTTCATTCAGAACACGATATACTTTTTGGGAATGATTTTTCCAGCCTTCCAAAGAGTTCAGACTTAAATCATTCGCTACAAAATAATCCATCGCAACATCCACAAAAGCTCCTGCGTATAATCTCACCAATGGGGCAAAGACTTTTTTGGCTTCATGAATGGCGGGATGCGAATCTGTAAACGTATCTATGGCGCGGTGTAAAGTAATGCCATCCTGAATATCTTTCGGAAAAGAATAACGGTCTCTGTTTCGGATAAAATCTTCCAGAAACTGACCGACAATCTGTCCGTCTGTAAAGGTAAGGAAGGAGTGCGCCAAATAATTCATAAACGAATATAGAAATTTTTAGCTAGAATTTCACCGTTGCGGTGTGTTTCTGCCCAAACTCCTTTTTCAGTTTCAGAATAGGTGAAATCGATGGGATGGATAATAATTTTTTCTTGGGAAAAAAGGCTTACCAAAAGTTCGCCATCACCGACGGAACATTGTAACTGAACAGGAAAGGAAAACGGATTCTGAAGCTGCAGATCTTTGTAACCATAAACTACGGTACAGTCTGAACCTAAAGGTGTAAAACGTTCATGATCCTTATAAATATCTATGGAATGAGGAAATCTTTCAATGATTTTTAAACCCGACTGTAAAGCCAGAAAATATAAGATTGAGGAAAACTGACAAATTCCGCCTCCAAAATCACTCGAAATATGATCTTTAATTAAATTTCGTCCTTCTTTAAAGCCATTACTTTTACTAGGCTTTCCGGTCAGTTTCCAGAAAGAAAAAACTTCGTTGGGATGTATAATCAGATGGTTTATTTTTTCTCCGACAATCTTCAGGTTATGAAGTTTGTTCTCATAAAATTCTCCTTTTTTTATGACCTGCCGAAGCTCAATTTTATATTCTCCGATGTTTTCGGAACTGTAGTCTTTTGAATAAACATATTTTGTTTTTCGCTCACCGAAATACCGCTGCAATAATTTCAACTGCAATTTCCAATGATGGGGAATACATTTTTTTATCTGCTGTTTCATCGTTTTTCTAAAACAGCAATTTGATAGGAAGCCCAGTTTTTCAGAACGGTTTTACACAGAAAAATATCCAGAGACAGAAAATATCTTCTCAGTTTTTTCGGAATCCTGTGAATGGGGAACAGTAAAATTCCGGTTGAATTTTTAATTTTCCATCGTTTTCCGGATAATTCAGAAATTTCTTTGGGTGTAAAACTGTTTCCTGCGTGCCAATCTTCCTGTGGAGAAACAACTTTTCGTCTGTTTTTCGTAGGATAATCGAAAATTAAAGTTCCGTTTTTGGTTAATTTCGAAAAGCATTCATCTAAAAAAGCTTCCGTTTCCTTTCTGTTTTGATGCATGATGACATGGAAACAGAAAATACAGTCAAATTCATCCGCGAAAGGGATTTTTGAAATTTCTCCTTTCGTTAAAATTTTTTCAGGATATTTTTTTCGGGCAATATTCAGCATTTCTTCACTGAAATCTGTGCCGTGAGTGGCAAAATTCAGCAGACGACCTGTTCCGCATCCCAAATCCAGAACTTTTACGTAGCTTTTATCTCTAAAAAAGGAATTTAAAAAAGCTCTTTCCTGTTCATCGATGTATTTTCCGTAGGAATTCCCGAAACGGTTTTCGTCATAGGTTTTTGCAAGATGATTGTAGTAATTGAGAATGCTGGTTTTCATCATTTAATATTTTGTGTTTTTTAATTAAAATAATCTTTCGTGAAAATCCTCGATTTTGCTTACTTCTTCTATTTTAATCCCGAATTTTTTCTTCGGTAATTTGTTCAGATTAGAAATGAAAATCTTTTCGTAGCCCAATTTTTCTGCTTCGGTAATTCTCTGTTCCGCCTGTGCAATCGGACGGATTTCGCCGCTTAAACCAATTTCTCCCGCAAAACAATAATGTTCGGAAATCGCAATATCTTCATTGGATGAAAGAATGGAAGCTACGACTGCCAAATCCAGAGCCGGATCATCGGTTTTTATGCCTCCGGTAATATTTAAGAAAACGTCTTTTGCTCCGAGTTGAAAACCTGCTCTTTTTTCCAGAACCGCAAGAAGCATATTTAATCTTTTGGCATCAAAACCTGTGGAACTTCTCTGTGGTGTTCCGTAAACTGCAGTACTTACCAAAGCCTGAATTTCCAACAGCATCGGACGGTTTCCTTCCAGAGTTACCGCTACCGAATTTCCGGAAAGTTCTTCGAATTTTTTGGTGATTAAAATCTCAGATGGATTTTTAATTTCTTTTAAACCCTGAGAAATCATTTCATAAATCCCAATCTCGGAAGTCGATCCGAAACGGTTTTTGTTGGCTCTCAATAATCTGAAAAGATGATTTCTGTCGCCGTCGAAATTTAAAACCACATCAACCATGTGTTCCAGAACTTTCGGTCCTGCAATTTGTCCGTCTTTTGTAATGTGACCTACCAAAAATACAGGAACGTTGTTTTCTTTGGCGTATTTAATAATTTCATTGGAACATTCGCGGATCTGGGAAACCGTTCCGGGAGAACTTTCAATGAGCTGTGACTGCAATGTCTGAATGGAATCGATAATCACAAAATCGGGCTCCAGTTTTTTAGCTTCATGAAGAATTTTTTCCAGATTGGTTTCTGTAAACAAAAAGCAGTTGGGATTTTGGATATCAGTCAGACGGTCGGCTCTCATTTTAATTTGAGAAGCACTTTCTTCCCCCGAAACATAGAAGACCTTTTTCTTCATTTTCAGAGCCAATTGAAGGAGCAGGGTAGACTTACCGATTCCCGGTTCTCCGCCGATCAGGGTGACAGATCCTAAGACAATTCCGCCTCCCAAAACCCTGTTGAGTTCTTCGGAAGGTGTTTTTATTCTCGGTTCTTCATTGGTTTCAACTTCTACGATATTGATGACGTGCTGTTTGGTCTTTGAAAAAGGCGGCGTTTTGTGTGAAGTTGTTTTTTCCACCACTTCTTCCACCAAGGTATTCCATTGTCCGCAGTTTTTGCATTGTCCCATCCATTGAGAATACTGGGTTCCGCAGTTCTGACAGAAATATGCTGTTTTGAGTTTTGCCATACTGCGAAGTTCTGAAATATTTTTTAAGTGTCAATAAGATAAAATTTTAAATTTGTTTAAAAATTTAACCATGAAAATTTCAAAAAGCGCAATTTTTTTTGCCGGTATGTTCGTCGGGCATTTTATCATTTCTCCTATAAAAGATGGTCGGGCTAAAAGATTATATGATAAACTGACTGATTCTGAAGTGAATTTTAAAAATTATCATCAGAAGTCAAATAAATTTAATTATAATTCAGACACGTATCGTGATGACAAAGATTATAGTTTTGATAATGAAGTTTCGGGATATTCCAAAGCTAATATCAACAATCGTTCTAATCAAATGAATTCAAACAACAACGCCTATTGGAGAAGTAGAGGGTATAATGAAAGACCTGATAATTGGCAAAATGCGGGAGGAAACAGTGGATATTCAAAGGCTGAGCTAGATAATCACGCTAACCAAATGAATCCTAATAATGAAGCTTATCATTCCAGTAGAGGAAATAAGTAATTTTAACAAAATCGAAAAACTAATCAGGGCTTGTTTTACGTTATAATAGATTACTTTTACTTTAGAATTAATTCAAAATAATATATAATGAAAAAATTACTTTTAACTTTTGTATTTACATTATTAAGTGTTTTCAGTTTTGCACAGACAGACTGGGCGGTAGATCCGATGCATTCTTCTGTTAATTTCAACATCAAACATATGGGAATCAGCTTTGTGCAGGGAAGATTTGATAAGTTTGACGGGAAGGCTTCCACAAAGGGCAATACTTTAGAAAATGCAGACCTGAATTTTACAGTTGAGGTAAATACCATTAATACAGGGGTTGAAATGAGAGATAAGCATTTGAAAAGCGAAGACTTTTTCAGTGCAGAAAAATATCCGACGATGAGTTTCGTAACTACGTCTATGAAAAAGGATAAAAATAATACCTACACTCTAAAAGGGAAATTAACCATAAAAGATGTAACCAGAGATATTTCTGTTCCGGTAACTTTCGGTGGAATAGCGAAAAATCAACAGGGAAAAGAAGTGATGGGTTTCCAGACAAGTTTTACCGTAAACCGTTTGGATTACGATATTAAATATGATCCTACTGGAACTGGAGTTGCTAAAGAAGTAGATGTTAATCTGTATTTTGAAATGACCAAAATATAGTTTTTACACAGTAATATTGATTAAGAAAGGTTTTCAGATGTTGAGAGCCTTTTTTTATTTTTGATTATTTTTTTGACAGCAAATCAAGATAGGTTTTTTCTAATTCTTGGTATTCTTCTTTCCAGTCTTGAGATGTTTTTTCCAGCTTTTCAAAATTATAATTTAAAATTTCTATTTCTTCTAAGTGATCTACAGTGTTTCGGTCTTCAATATGGTCAAAATACTCTGCGTACCAAACATTTAAATTTTGATTTGAAATTTCGATGTACAGTTGTTCTCCAATATGACTCTGCAATAGCAAATGGTAATTTAAAATATTCTTTTTGAAGTAAATAAAAATGCCTTCGTAATAATCATGGTGGCGATCTGTAAAGTATATATTAAACCTGTTGTTTTTCCAGATTGGTAAGTTGTCAAACTTCAGGAGTAGTCCATTTTCAGGTAAGAGCTCAACCTTTTTTAAATAGACTAATTGGTTAAGAATTTTCATTGTTACAATTTTCGAAGTTCTAAAATACATAATCAAATTTGAATACAAAATTGCTTTGTATTTCTTTTTCCCCTAACTTTGCACAAACCTAATCTAATGAGTAAAAAGAATACTAAGTACATCTTTGTGACAGGAGGTGTAACTTCATCTTTGGGAAAGGGAATCGTTTCAGCTTCTCTTGGACTTCTACTAAAATCGCGTGGCTTCAATGTAACTATTCAAAAGCTTGATCCTTATATCAATATCGATCCGGGAACTTTGAATCCTTACGAGCACGGAGAATGCTATGTAACCGAAGATGGTGCGGAGACGGATCTGGATTTAGGTCACTACGAGCGTTACCTTGATGCTCCTACTTCCCAAAACAATAACGTTACGACAGGAAAAATCTACCAGACGGTAATCGAAAAGGAAAGAAAAGGAGATTTCCTTGGAAAAACGGTTCAGGTAATTCCTCATATTACGAACGAAATTAAACGCAGAATTAAAATCTTATCCAAACAGAACTACGAGATCATTATTACAGAGATCGGGGGAACGGTAGGGGATATTGAATCTTTACCTTACATTGAAACAGTTCGTCAGTTGAAATGGGAACTGGGTGAGAAAAATTCTATGGTAATTCACCTTACTTTATTGCCTTATCTGGCTTCCAGCGGAGAATTAAAAACAAAACCTTCTCAGCATTCCGTTCGTCAGTTGATGGAGAGCGGAATTATGGCGGATGTTTTGGTTTGCCGTACAGAACATAAGATCCCGAAAGATCAGAGAGCAAAACTGGCTCAGTTCTGTAACGTTCCTTTGGATAACGTGATCGAATGTAAAGATCTGGAAACGATCTATGAAGTTCCGATGTATCTTCAGAAACAGAATTTTGATGATGTGGTTCTTAAAGAATTAGATCTGAAAAGTGATAAAGAAGCGGATCTTAAAGACTGGAAATCGTTCTTAAAGAAATTCCAGAATCCTAAAAAATCTGTTGAAATTGCGTTGGTTGGAAAATACGTTTCTCTTCAGGATTCATATATTTCCATTGCTGAGGCTTTCAAACATGCCGGAGCAGATCTTGAAACGGAAGTGAAGATCAGATGGGTGTACAGTGGAGATTTAACGGCTGAAAATATTAAAGAAACTTTATCCGGAGTGAGTGGGATTTTGGTTGCACCGGGATTCGGAGACAGAGGAATTGAAGGAAAAGTTCTTACAGCTCAATATGCAAGAGAAAATAAAATTCCGATGTTGGGAATTTGTTTGGGAATGCAGATTATGACGATTGAATTCGCTAGAAATGTTTTAGGATACACTAAAGCAAATTCTATGGAATTCGATACTTCTACGGAGCATCCTGTAATTTCTTTAATGGAAGAACAGAAAAATGTAGTAGACAAAGGGGGAACAATGCGTCTTGGAGCATGGAAATGTTCTTTGAAAAACGGTTCTAAATTAAACGAAATCTACGGGGCGAAAAATATTACAGAAAGACACCGTCACAGATATGAATTCAACAGCGATTACATTGGAGAATTCGAGAAAAACGGTTTCTTAGCAACGGGAACAAACCCTGAAACAGGATTGGTGGAAGCGTTGGAAATGCCGGATCATCCTTTTTATGTAGGCGTTCAGTATCATCCGGAATATAAGAGTACGGTGGCTACGCCGCATCCTTTATTCAGAGCTTTTATTAAAGCTTGTACTTCAAAATAAAGTAATTTAAAAATTACAAACGTCATAAATAAACTCAGACTGATTATTCTCAGCCTGAGTTTATTATATAGTAATATATTATAGCATAGAGTTTTGATAAAAAAACAGTATTTTTGTCGACTCGAAAATGTGTAGCATTGCTCTGTAAATTACAGAATATTATTATACATTATATAAATAGGTAAAAATTTTAATTAAAGATAAAATGCAACAGAACAACGGACTCGATAAAAGTCAGATTATTAGTTTTGCGGTTTTATGCTTAGTTCTTTTCGGTTTCATGTTTTATTTCCAAAACAAACAATCGAAAGAAGATGCAGTAAAAGCTCAGCAGCAGAAAACTGAACAGGCTAAAAATGCCGTAAAACAGACTCAGGCAACCAATATCAATCCAAATGTAACTCCCGGTTCAATTCAGACGGCAACTCTGGCGAATAATGAATTGAAAATTGAATTCAACAGTTTAGGAGGGCAGGTTTCTAAAGTGGAACTTGCAAAATACAAAGCATACGATCATAAAACAGATAATGCAGATCTTCCGCTTTACGTGATCACGAAAAATAACTCCAACTATGGTTTTCAGTTTAAAGATAAAACGGGAAAAATTATCAATACTAAAGATTTAGTTTTTGCTCCTGTTGTCAATGGAAATGTTGCTACGCTAACAGCAAATTATAATGGTGCAACCATTCAGTTTGTATATTCATTAAACAATAATCCAAAAGCAGAACTGAAAGATCAGTATGCTCTGGATTTTAAAGTAAGAACACAGGGACTGGCAAAAATTACTTCTGATAATAAAGCAGATTTTATCTGGGATTACAGCGTAAGAAACCTTGAAAAAGGTAGAGCGCAGGAACAGTCTCACTCAGAATTCTCGTATGCTTTCAATAATTATAAAGATTATGATTACGATGGAAGAACAACGATGGAGGAAGACAAAGAAACGCTTAACTGGATCGGGGTTAAACAGCAGTTCTTCGCTTCTGTAATTGAATCTAAAACAGGATTTACCCAAAGCAAAGGAAATCAGGAAGCGATTGAAGAAGGAGAATATCTGAAAAAATTAAACTATGAAGGTTTTGTTCAGATGACAGGAAGTGAACTGAATCAGGATTTCACGTGGTACTTTATGCCTTTGGATTTACCATTATTAAAAACATATGATAAAAACTTTGATGAAATTCTTCCTTTAGGATGGTCTTTCATCGGATGGATGAACCGTTATTTCTTTATGTGGCTTTACAGTGTAATTGCTGGATGGGGATTATCTGCAGGTTGGGTAATTTTCTTAATGACAATTATTGTGAAATTAATCTTATCGCCAATTATGTACAAACAGCACAAATTAAGCGCGATGATGAGAGTGATCCGTCCGGAAATTGATGAGGTAAATGCCAAATTCAAGGATGCAGATCCGATGAAAAAGCAGCAGGCTACGATGGAAGTTTATCGAAAAGCGGGAGTTAATCAGATGGCGGGATGTTTGCCGGCGTTGGTGCAGATTCCTATTTTCTATGCGTTATTCCGTTTCTTTCCGAACTTTATTGATCTTAGAGGTAAAGGATTCTGGTTTGCAAAAGATTTAACGGCTTATGATGATTTGATAAAATTGCCTTTTAAAGTTCCTTTCCTTGGAGACCATTTAAGTGTTTTCGCTTTGGCTTGTACCGTGGTGATCTTAATTTATACCGTAATGACTTCAGGAAATATGCAGCAGCCACAACAGGAAGGTATGCCAAATATGAAGGTCTTAATGTACATCTTCCCGGTTACCTTCTTATTCTTTTTAAATACGTCTGCATCGGGTCTTTCCTGGTATTATTTCGTATCGAATGCGATTAACATCTTAATTATATTAGTGATTAAATATGTAATTCTGGATGAGAAGAAAATCCATGCGCAGATTCAGGCAAATAAAGAAAAGCCTAAAACGGAAGGGAAATTCCAGAAGCGTATGAGAGAGATGATGGAGAAAGCTCAGGAGCAGCAAAACGTGCAACAGCAACAGAGAAAGAAAAAATAAAATTTTCTATATA
>OGQD01001566.1_pt1 | contig 14268 bp, 12 predicted proteins | sample 1553091 | NCBI WGS metagenome assembly OGQD01 (sample SAMEA2580290, study PRJEB22360) | human gut metagenome | biome: human gut; feature: human-associated habitat; material: faeces | place: Denmark | collected 2008/2010
ATTGTAAGATCAATCAGGCATTTTCTCTCCCAAAACAAGGAACACTTCTTCGTCATTCCCATTTTTATGTACGTTTAACTGTAGAATTATTATAAATTAAATAAGGATTATTTGAACAAAATGTTTAATTTGCTGTTTTTCCGCCAACCCCCTTGAAATCAAACAAAAAATAAATTATAATAAAAAACAATTAGTAAGAACTAAAGAAAAAAATAAAAGGGGCCGGCTGTTATGCAGGAACAGGAAAAAGCGTTCTCTTCAAATTCTTCATATGAATCTTCCGAAGATCAGGAGCCCATGATCCCCATCAAAAAGGTGCTTGATCTTCTGGAAGCCCATCTGGGCGCTACAAGCGAAATTGTCTATCACGACCTGACGCGTCCTTATGAACATACCATCGTCGACATCCGAAACGGCTATATCACCGGACGTTCCGTGGGAGGCTGCGGAAGCAACCTCGGCCTTGAAATTATCCGCGGCACCAAGCACAACGGCGACGAATTCAACTATATCACCCATGCCAGAACAGGGCGCAGCCTGCGTTCCTCCTCCATTGCAGAAAGCGTAGAAGTTCGCTTTGTTGGGAAAGCGCCTTCATTGAGACCGCAAAGAAACACATAGGGAAACTCAAGCCCTTTAGCAGCATGAACGGTCATAAAACGGACGCGATCTCCACTATCGGCGGTATCAGCATTAGAAAGCAGAGCAATATGAGACAGGTACCTATCCAAGGTAGCCTCTTCACCGCAGCTCGTTTCATACTCATAGATCGACTGGCGCAACTCTGCAAGATTATCGAGTCGCTCCTGACTACCCTCTGTACGAAGGGCCTTTTCGTATCCACTTTCATCCAAAAGCCCCGCTAAAAGCTCTGATATAGATAACGTTACTGCTGCCATAGCATATTTATCAATGAGGCCCACAAAGGCTCGCGCATCAGTGCTCTTAAAAAGAGGATCTTCCAGCGATAAACGCAATGCCTCTAAAAGTGAGCAGTCCTGCCCTTGTGCAAATTCTCTAAGAAAGTGCATGCGTTGCTCACCGATATTTCTTTTAGGAACGTTGGCAATGCGCATAAACGAGAGGTCGTCCTGATACGCCACCATTCTGAGATACGCCAATGCATTGCGCACTTCAACACGTTCAAAAAATTGCGCTCCGCTATAGATACGATACGGAACATTTTTCTGGATAAACGCAGCTTCTATAGGTCGCGTTATGTAGTGAGCACGATAGAGCACACAAATATCTCGCCAAGGAACACCGGCAGCGTTGAGTTCGCAGCACTGGTTTGCAATCCACACCCCCTCTTGATTTGCATCTTTTGCATACTTCACAAGAGGACGTAATCCCTCATCACAAGCGGACTGCAGCTCTTTATCAATACGCATAGTATTTTTTGCAATGAGCGAGTTAGCCACAGACAGTATTTGAGGAGTAGAACGATAATTCTTATTAAGAAGAATGGTTGTAGTGCCTGGATGGCGAGCTGGAAAATCGAGCAGAAACTTTACATCGGCACCGCGCCAGGAATAAATGGTTTGATCGGGATCGCCAACCACAAACAGATTGTGATGTAGGCCGCTTAAGACATCCATCAATTCATATTGCAAAGCATCAATATCCTGAAACTCATCAATCATGATGTATTCGAGACGTTGCTGCCATTTTTTCTTAATTTCAGGCTCTCGTTCAAAAATAAAAAGCGTAAGTTTGATGAGGTCGTTGTAGTCCAATCCGAAGCACTTGCGCTCTTGGTACAAATATCCCCAAAAAATAATGTCCTCTGGATCAGACGCCTGTTCATAGCGGGCGCGAAGTTCTTCCAGAGATAGTTCTACAAAAACCCGATAGTAAGTTGGGTCGCGCAAAAGTTTACGAATTTCAATCATGTCACGCGCTTGAGAATACGTCATATCTCTGAGGGTTAATCCGCGCTCGGCGTACACAATACCCAACATAGCATCTACATCGGAATTGTCGAGCACTAAAAAACTCTTTGGATATGAGATGGCGTGAGAGTCTTCCTGCAGCACAGATACACAAAATCCGTGAAACGTATTTACATAACCCGTATCGTTATCACCGATGAGGTTATGAATTCGCTGGCGCATTTCTGCTGCACTTTTATTGGTAAACGTGACACAAAGAATATTTCTGGGAAGGATACCGAGCTCATTTACAAGATAGGCAAAGCGATAAGAAAGACATCTCGTTTTACCGGAACCAGCACCAGCTACAACACGTACATAACCTTCAGTGGTGGTAACCGCACGTTTTTGCTCCTCGTTTAAACCTTCAAGAAGATCGCTCATACACCCTCCCTTCGCTCACTATAACTATAGCGAACGGAGAGAGGGTTAGGAACATGTGTTCTATATCTTTACCGATATACCCTAATTATTTACATTGTGATGATCGACCATAGATTCACGCGTCAGTGCTTCAAGCGTATATCCCTGACCTTGGAAATATTCGATAATGCTAGGAAGTGCCTCTACGGTTGAAGTTTTAGCTGAAGCATCATGAGCCAGAAATACAAGATTTTCCTCTGAAAACTGCTGAGACTCCGCAATGGCCTCTTCTGTTGTAACGGTTGCGCCATCGCCACAATCGCTATTCCAGTCCCAATACTGGTATCCACGATCCTGAACAGCCTGAGCAAGCGTTGTCATAATGCCTGAACAATAATTTGCCGAAATTGTATTTGAAGACCCGCCAGGGAAACGTATAAATAGTGGCACATAACCGATGTACTCACTTACCACTTGTCCAATTTTATCGAGGTCTTCAAAGTACGTTTCTTCAGATGTATAAATCGAATAGTCGTGCGAATACGAGTGGAGACCCACGGTATGGCCGCGTTCATACTCTTCTGCAATAAGCGGCAGATAATCGGGGAATTGGTTTGTCACAAAAAACGTTGCTTTAGCTCCGTACGTATCCAATATGGAAAGAATGTCTTCGGTATTAGCTGAAGGACCATCATCAAAGGTGAGATAAAGCGTCTTTTTGCCGTTGCTCTCATAGTTCCAATCCGTACGAGAGGGATCGACAGCAAACTCTTTATCACGTGGATCGGGTGGCTCAATAACATCTGACACATCAGGAATACCTGGCATGGAGTCAGCAACTCCAGAAACCATAGGTGTAAGAATCCCAGACTTAGTCACAGCTATACCAGCTGCTGTTAACGCAACAACACCAGCGCCGGCAAGCGCTGCACGGCGCGTAAGAGCACGCTTTCGTATCTGTAAACGTTTGTGATAGGCTCCTGGAGTAGCTCGTGAATAAGCCGCATAGCCATTAGCAGGACCATACATGGACCGCTTTTTCATATTTACTCTTTCAATCCGTTCCAAATACTCTTTAGGTTCACAGGTTAGCAAACCTGTTCTACCCTATGCTCATCAAAGATAGAGCAAATTCGCCCTTCATCCAAACAAAGAAGCATTATTTCAAGGAAAGCTTTATTCTCTTTATGGAGAGCACAAGGAGGATCAATGCCCATTCCCGATATGCTGCGAGCAAATGCTCGTTTATACCCCAATGAGAGCGCTCTTGTTGAGGTTAACCCTGAAGTACGCGAAAGACGCAACCTTACCTGGAGGGATTACGATCTTATCGAAAGCACTTCAACGTGCGCTTATCGCCGTGAAATAACATGGGAAGTCTTTGATGAAAAGGCGAATCGCTTTGCCAATCTTTTGATCTCTCGAGGAGTTGGTAAAGGTGATAAGGTCGCTATCTTGTTGATGAATGGAATCGAGTGGATTCCAATCTATTTTGGCATTCTTAAGAGTGGTGCAGTTGTTGTACCACTTAATTTTCGTTATACCGCTGCCGAAATTGAATTCTGTCTCAACGAGGCAGATGTGGATGTTCTTGTTTTTGGTCCAGAATTCACCGGCAGAATTGAAAATATAGAGCCTGCCGTGAGCCGCGGTCGTCTTCTGCTCTATGTTGGTGAAGATTGCCCTACGTTTGCAGAAAATTATCACCTTCTCACCGCTCTGTGTGCAAGCACTGACCCGCACATTCCTTTGAGCGAAGATGAAGATGCAGCTATTTACTTTTCAAGTGGTACGACAGGCTTCCCTAAGGCGATTTTGCATGCCCATCGTTCGCTTACGCAGGCTGCTGAAATGGAGCAGCATCACCACAGTCAAACACATGAAGATGTCTTTCTCTGCATTCCGCCGCTCTATCACACAGGTGCCTTTATGCACTGGTTGGGAAGCCTCTTTGTTGGCGGCAAGGCAGTGCTGTTGCGCGGCGTAAAACCTCAAACAATCCTCAGCACTATATCCGACGAAAAATGTACGATTGTTTGGCTGCTGGTGCCCTGGGCACAAGATGTATTGCTTGCAATTGAAAATAAAGATGTTGATCTGGCAGATTACCAACTGAGCCAGTGGCGTCTCATGCACATAGGCGCACAACCTGTTCCTAAAAGTCTCGTTCGCCGTTGGATGCACATCTTTCCTCATCACCAATACGACACCAATTATGGCCTTTCGGAATCAACGGGGCCTGGCTGCGTCCATTTGGGTGTCGATAATATCGACCATGTTGGCGCCATCGGTATCCCCGGCTGGCATTGGAAGGTTCGCATCGTAGATGAAAATGGGAAAGATGTTGAGGAAGGCACAGTTGGAGAACTTGCAGTAAACGGGCCGGGCGTCATGCGTTGTTACTACAACAACCCAGAGGCAACGGCTGAGGTTCTTCATGATGGATGGCTCTTTACGGGCGACATGGCCCGTCGCGATGAAGATGGATTTATCTGGCTTGTCGACCGTAAGAAAGACGTCATTATTTCAGGCGGAGAAAACCTCTATCCTGTTCAGATCGAAGACTATCTTGCAGCGCATCCTGCAATTAAAGATGTTGCAGTCATTGGTGTACCCGACAATCGCCTTGGTGAGATTGCTTGTGCCATTATTGAACCTAAACCTGAATCTGAAAACACACTTACTGAGGAAGAGATCAACGAATTTTGTCAGGGTCTACCGAGATACAAGCGTCCGCGCCGCATAATTTTTGCTCCTGTACCTCGCAACCCGACTGGCAAAATCGAAAAACCTGCACTGCGAGCAAAATATGGAGCTATCGGTCTCGTGGACAGAGAGAATCAAGCCTAGAACTTACTTGAGGTCTTTAAGGGAGGAGATAACGTGGATATGGAGCTGCTTTCCGGCAACGAAGCCATAGCGGAAGGCGTATGGGAAGCTGGGTGTTCTATTGGAGTGGGATATCCAGGTACGCCATCTACCGAAACGCTTGAAGCACTTGTTCATCACAATGAAGTGCATTGTGAATGGGCACCAAATGAAAAGGTTGCCCTTGAAGTTGGCATAGGCGCCGCCATAGGTGGCGTACGCGCTCTTGTAACTATGAAACATGTTGGCGTTAATGTTGCCGCCGATCCACTTATGTCGGTCTGTAATACAGGCGTAAATGGAGGCCTTGTTATTCTCGCTGCCGACGACCCCTCCTGCTATTCCTCTCAAAATGAGCAGGACTCTCGTTTCTACGCTGATTTTGCTCGCATTCCTTGCTTGGAGCCTTCCGATTCTCAGGAAGCATATGAACTTGCACGTCAGTCATTCGATCTTTCTGAGCGCTTCGATGTACCCGTAATGCTTCATGAGACCATGCGTATCGCTCACACGCGTACGGTCACACGATGTGAAGGCGTGCGCCATGCAGCTGATCCTCGCGCTTTCGAAAATGACATCAAAAAGTATGTCATGATGCCCGCCAATGCAGTTACACGCCGTTCAGTTGCAGACGAACGCACTGATAAGCTCATTGAGTTTGCCGAGACAACCGATCTTAACCAAGAAGAGATGCGCGATACCTCCATTGGTATTATCTGTGCTGGCGCTGTCTATCAACATGTCCGCGAAGCACTTCCCCAGGCCTCTACCTTAAAGCTTGGACTGACCTGGCCTTTACCACCCGAGCGCATTCGCGCTTTTGCTCAAAAAGTTGATGCGTGTTATGTCGTTGAGGAAGCTAGCGAGTATCTCGCCCTTCGGGTACGCGCCATGGGCGTTAAACTGTCTGAGCCTCCAGCACATCCTCTCCCCCGAGGCGGCGAACTTAAACCCTCTGTTATTCGCTCTGCCTTTGGAGAAGAAGCGCTTCCTTCTGCTCCCGTTGAGCAGGATTTGCCCCCTCGCCCACCTGCATTTTGCCCTGGCTGCCCCCATCGTCTGGTCTTCTGTGAGCTACGTCGCATGAAGGCCATCGTTATGGGCGACATTGGCTGCTATACCCTTGGTGCTGTCGCTCCTTATGGTGCTGAGCACGCCGTTATTGATATGGGTGCTTCACTCTCCATGGCTCATGGCATGGAGCTTGCCGGCACACCTGAACGCGAGGGCCGTCCTGTTGTGGGAGTAATTGGCGATTCAACCTTTGCTCATTCAGGCATAACAAGCCTGCTTGGAACTGTCTATAACGGTGGAACAGGTACCCTCTGCATCTTGGACAACCGCACCACTGCTATGACTGGTACACAAGGCAATCCCGTTAATGGCGTAACACTGAGCGATTCCACACGCGGTAAAAGCGCACTGGACAATCCCTCTGGGGTCGCTCTTAACCTGGAAGCTCTTTGCCGCGCGATGGGCATCTCTGATGTTGCTACCGTGGATGCACAGGATCTCAAAGCCGTACGGTCTGCCCTCAAAGAAGCCACAAGCCATCCAGAACGCCTGAGTGTCATCGTATTTAAGGCGCCTTGTCGTCTCATTGATCGCTCTACTGAAAAGCCTCCGACCATTCACGATTGTCGTGCCTGCGGCGTATGTATCCAGATTGGATGCCCCGCCCTCGGACGCGATGCGGAAGGACACGCAACCATTGATCCGACCATGTGCGTAGGCTGCGACCAATGTATTCAATCATGCCCATTTGGCTGCATTCAGAAGGACGGTGAGTAATCATGACCGATTCCTCTACTCGTACCATCCTCTTGGTAGGCGTGGGCGGACAAGGAACCATTCTTGCGGGTAATCTGCTTGCAATGGCAGCAACTGAATCTGGTCTCGACGTTAAAGTCTCCGAAATCCACGGCATGTCACAGCGAGGCGGTTCTGTTTCTACTGTCATTCGTATGGGCGAACATGTCTCTACCATGGTCTGCGATCCAGGAATGGCCGATGTGATTGTTGCATTTGAAGCTGTAGAGGCACTACGAGCTCATCATTACCTCGCAGAAGGTGGCAGGCTATTTGTTAATGATGAGCAGATTACTCCAGTATCAGTAAACATCGGTTCGTTCTCAATGCCCGACAATGTTGAGAAACGACTTGAAACAATGAATGCCACCCTTATCAATGCTGGCAAAATTGCCCGTGATCTCGGTTCGCCTCGCTCAACGAATGTTGTGCTTGTTGGCGCTCTCTCCACTGCTTTGCCCTTCCCTCTAGACGTCTGGGAAGATGCAATCAAACGTCGCGTTCCGCCTAAAACCATCGAGGCAAACTTGGCAGCATTCCATGCAGGCCGCAAGGCAGCACAAGCCTAAGCTGTTTTACATACATTCTTAAGCGGATAAGCACGGATCTTATCCGCTTTTTTCTTAAAGGAGATCCAATATGAATCCTCAAACTATGAACATTCGTCGAGCTATTCCAGAGGATCTTCCTGGCATTGACAAGCTTTTATCTCAGGTAAACGCAGTCCATCATGAGGGAAGACCAGATCTGTTTAACCTTGGCCGTAAATACACCGATTCCGAGTTGCTTGACATACTTGCTGATGACACGCGGCCTATTTTTGTTGCTGTAGATAATAATGGTGCTGAAGGCGAGATTATGGGCTACGCCTTCTGTGTTTATCAGCAAATTATTGGCGATAATATTCGCACTGATATTCGCACGCTCTATATAGACGACCTCTGTGTGGATGAAGATTTGCGCGGAAGTGGTGTTGGGACGGCTCTTTATAACTATGTGATCAACTTTGCTCGTGAACAGGGCTTCTATAACGTTACGCTTAATGTTTGGAGCTGCAATCCTTCAGCTCAAGCATTTTATGAAGCACGCGGTCTTACTCCATACCGCATTGGAATGGAACAAATTTTATAAAGGTCGGTTTAAAGGTTACCTTTACAAGAAACCCCTCTCACCCTTACGAGTGAGAGGGGTTTCTCTGTTAAGCGAATTTCTACAGGCTCTTATACGCGGGCAATAGTTCGTACACGCATAACATCAGGAAGCTGTGCCACTTTTTCAACAACCGTGTTGGCAGCCTCAGGAGTACCAGAAACCTCAATAAGCGTATACGCATAAGCGCCACGGCTCTTATTGGACATATTTTCAATGTTGAGATCAGAGTCAGCAACACATTGCGTAATCTTGCCGAGCATACCTTGGGCGTTATGGTGAAATACAGCAATGCGACCATCGGCTGCAATGGGTCCAAGATCGACTGCACCAAAGTTTACTGAGTGAACAATATTGCCGTTCTCAAGATAATCTTTGAGTTCGTTTACTGCCATAATGGCGCAATTATCCTCTGCCTCTCCTGTAGAAGCACCGAGGTGTGGAGTCACAATCGCATTGCGCATATTCGTTGAAGCTGGATTAGCAAAGTCTGTGACATAGCGCGCAATATGCCCATCATCTAAGGCCTCTGCCATTGCCTGCTCATCAACAAGAACATCGCGTGCCAAATTAAGCACCACCGCACCGCGTTTCATGAGTGCAATTTCATCAGCACCAATCATGCCTTTAGTATCGGCGGTTGCAGGCACGTGAATCGTAATAAAATCAGCGTTGCTATAGAGCTCGTTTACATCGGTAACATGCTTAATATTCCGGTCCAGACTCCATGCCGCATTGATAGAAAGATATGGATCATAACCCAGAACACGCATACCCAATGAAAGAGCTGCATTGGCAACGGCAGCTCCAATAGCACCTAAGCCGATAACACCCAATGTCTTTCCAGCAAGCTCACAACCAGCGAACTGCTTCTTTGCCTTTTCTGCCTTCTTGCCAACTTCAGGATCGTCAGAATTAGCACGCACCCAATCGATACCGCCAATAATATCTCGACAAGCAAGCAGCATTCCGCAAAGCACGAGCTCCTTTACCGCATTTGCATTTGCTCCAGGAGTGTTAAACACCACAATTCCCGACTCAGCACAGCGATCCAGCGGGATATTATTTACACCGGCACCTGCGCGTGCAATAGCAAGCAATTCTTTCGGTAGCTCAATATCATGCAGACGAGCGCTACGCACAAGGATTGCGTTTGCATCTGTAAGTTCGCTGGTGAACTCGTATCGATCTCCAAGGCGATTAGTACCAACCTTGGATATGTTATTCATGCAATGGACCTTAAACATATCAGTCCTTCCCAGGTGCACTAAGCGCGCCCATTCTCGAGCTCAAACTTTTTCATAAACGAAACGAGTGCTTCTACGCCAGCAACTGGCATAGCGTTGTAGATGGATGCACGCATACCGCCAACCGTACGATGACCCTTAAGGTTTACAAGGCCGGCTTGCTCAGCTTCGGCAACAAACTTTGCATCGAGCTCCTTGTCGCCGGTAACAAACGGCACGTTCATGAGTGAACGATCGCGTGGCACTACGGTTGATGAGAAGAGCTCAGACTCATCAAGGAAGTTGTAAAGCAGTGAAGCCTTGTGCTCATTCACTGCACGCATCTGATCAAGGCCACCACGCTCTTTGAGCCACTTGAATACCAAGCCACACACATAAATGCCCCAGCAGTTGGGGGTGTTATACAGTGAGTTTGCATCAATTTGCGTCTTGAAGCGCAACATCGTGGGCACACCAGGCAGATCCTCAGGCACTAAATCATGGCGAACAATCACAATCTGCACGCCCGCGGGGCCGACGTTTTTCTGCACACCTGCATGGATAAGTCCATAGCGTGTAACGTCAACTGGCTCAGAGAGAAACATAGAGCTCTGATCCGCTACGAGTGTATGGCCCTTAGTATTGGGGAGCTCAGGATACTTAGTTCCGTAAATAGTGTTGTTCTCACATATATAGACGTAACTTGTATCTTCACGAATAGGCAGATCTGAGCAATCAGGAATGTAGCTGAAGTTCTTATCTGCAGAACTTGCAATTTCTGCTGCATCACCGAGAATCTGAGCTTCTTTAAATGCTTTCTTAGCCCAGTTACCCGTAAGAATATAATCCGCTTTGCCATTGCGAGCGAGGTTCATAAAGACTGATGCAAACAGGAGTGAATCGCCACCCTGAACAAAGATAACATCGTAATTCTCGGGAATGTTCAAAAGCTCGCGCAGATCTGCTTCTGCCTGCTCAATAATGCCACGAAAAACGGACGATCGGTGACTCATCTCCATGACGGACATACCACAGCCGTGGAAATCCATCATCTCGTCTGCCGCCTTCCTGAGAACTTCCTCTGGAAGGACAGCTGGACCAGCGGAGAAGTTATAAACCCTTGGCATCGTCCTGCCTCCTTGTTCGTGCGGACGCGATTGGCCAATCGCGTATGGCGCGCGGGTGCACACCATTGCATGCGATATTAGTCCTATTGAAGAGCTGGTTTGTATCCCACAGGTTAATCTCAGTCTACTTTTGAAATACAAACCGTTCTCTGAGGCATCTTTCCCTCAACTTTATGCACGCTTGCTTACCGCATCAGCCACAACTTGTGCAACCGTCTTATCGAGCGCCGAAGGAATAATGTAATCGGCACTTAACTCGTCATCCGTTACCAAGCTTGCAATTGCCTGTGCTGCCGCAATTTCCATATCTTCTGTAATTTGTCCGGCTCGTGCTGCCAGAGCACCCTTAAAGATACCCGGGAAGACAAGCACGTTATTGATTTGATTCGGAAAATCTGAACGGCCAGTTGCAATTACTGCAGCACCTCCAGCACGTGCCTCATCAGGCATAATTTCAGGTGTCGGATTTGCCATAGCAAAGATAATGGGATCATCGGCCATTGATGCAACCATTTCACGGGTTACTAACCCCGGTTGAGAGACACCCAAAAAGACATCGGCACCTTTCATGACGTCGGCAAGCGTTCCTGTACGATGCTCACGATTAGTTATTTTTGCAACTTGCTCTTTATAAGGGTTGAGACCTTCGCGACCTTCAACAATAGCGCCCTTGCGGTCGCATACCACCACATCACCAAAACCCATGTGCGTCAGAAGTGTTGCAATTGCAAGACCTGCTGCTCCTGCGCCTGACATAACAATGCGCATGGAACCCATTTCACGACCAGTTAGTTTTGCTGCATTGATAAGCCCTGCTGCAGTGACAATAGCCGTTCCATGCTGATCGTCATGAAAGACCGGAATATCACAAAGCTCACGCAAGCGCTTCTCAATCTCAAAGCAACGAGGTGCAGCAATATCTTCAAGATTGATACCACCAAAACTCTTTGAGATGAGATAGACCGTCCGAACAAATTCATCTACATCATGCGTGTCAACACAAAGTGGAAATGCATCTACATCACCAAACTCTTTGAAGAGAAGGCATTTTCCCTCCATGACAGGCATTCCAGCAGCAGGGCCAATGTCTCCAAGGCCCAAAACTGCAGTTCCATCGGTAATGACTGCAACAAGATTACCGCGACGTGTAAGATCCCAAGAACGTTTATAGTCCCGCTGAATAGCGCGGCAGGGCTCTGCGACGCCAGGGGTATATAGAATGGCAAGATCATCGGCAGTTTCTGCCTCAGCACGAGAAATAACTTCAATCTTGCCATGGAGCTGCTCATGAAGCTCCATGCTCCTTGCACTTGTGTTGTCCATTAGACCATCTCCTCTGGCGTAAAGATCTCATCAAATTGCTCTGCAGAAAGATATCCAAGCGCCACGCAAGCTTCACGAAGGCTTTCATTGTGAGCGTATGCACGTTTAGCAACTTCTGCAGCGTGCTCATAGCCAATATAGGGATTTAAACACGTAACGAGCATGAGTGAGTTGTTGAGGTTGTCTTTCATGCGTGAACGGTTTGCTTCAATGCCTTTGACACAACGATCTTCAAATGACTTCACAACATCGGTCAGCAAACGAACTGATTGACAGAAGTTATATGCAATAACCGGCATAAAGACATTGAGCTCAAAGTTTCCTTGGCTTGCAGCAAAACCAATAGCGACATCATTGCCCATTACCTGAACAGACACCATGGTTACCGCTTCGCACTGAGTAGGATTTACCTTTCCCGGCATTATTGAACTGCCAGGCTCATTAGCTGGAATAGTAATTTCACCTAAACCAAGACGGGGGCCTGATGCAAGCCAGCGAATATCATTTGCGATTTTCATCATGTTTGCCGCAGCAGCTTTTACAGCTCCATGAGCAAAAACGAGAGCATCTTTCCCGGTGAGTGCAGCAAATTTATTAGGATCAGAGCAAAATGCTTTACCGGTAAGCTCTGCTACCTCCCGGGCAGCCGCCTCGGCAAACCCTTTCGGAGCATTGAGGCCTGTTCCTACCGCAGTACCTCCTAAAGCTAAGCGCATAACATTTGGCATAGCAGCTTCAAGCTCTGCTATTGCGTTTTCAACAAGACCGCGCCAACCAGCTATTTCTTGAGAAAAAGCTATAGGTACAGCATCTTGTAAATGCGTGCGGCCACTCTTTATGATGCCTTCATTTTTCTTCTCAATTGTATGCAAGGTTGTCACAAAATGTGCAAGTGCAGGTATAAGCTGATCGCTCACCATACATGCGGCTGCAATGTGCAGAGCCGTAGGAAACGTATCGTTTGAAGACTGAGAGCGATTAACCGTATCGTTGGGATGTAATAATTCTTTGCCTAGGGCACGATTACCAATATGAGCAATCACTTCATTTACATTCATATTGGTTTGGGTACCAGAGCCTGTTTGCCACACTTTTAGTGGGAATTGATCATTGTATACACCGGCGAGAATATCGTCACAAGCTTGTTCAATAGCCGATGCCTGCTCGGAAGTAATACATCCAAGTTGACAATTTGCTCGTGCAGCAGCCTTTTTGAGAATGGCAAAAGCCTGGATGATTTCAGGTGGCATAGTCTCAGACCCGATGGGGAAATTTTCATAAGAACGCTGCGTCTGTGCTCCCCAGAGTGCTTTTGCAGGCACCTGTACTTCGCCCATAGAATCATGCTCAATACGAATATCGCTGTCTTGTACAAAACGACTCTGCTGCACCTTTATCTCCTTTACGCTTGCTTCCAGCGGTTTCGAATAACGTCGTTAACAAAATCTCGAACTTTCTCAGAAATCTGAGAATCACGTAAACTCGCGTGGAGCACTGCCATACCTTCAGGAGCGTGAGATGTTTGTTCCGGAGCATCTAGCACAATAACGCCACGATACTTTGCTTGATTGCGATTAGCTTCCGTGAGAGCTGCTTCAGCAGAAAGACCGCACCCGCAAAGGAATAATTCCGCTTTGTCGCAGAAAGGTTCACTCAGCATGAGATCAGCTGCGCAAGCAAGGTCATCTGCAGCAGTTTTGACCGTAGCTTCACTGCCATCAGCCATCTGATCGCTTTTTACACTGTCTCCGCCACCGCGTAAATCAATTGCATAACTGACAATACGGGAAGAAGCTAACGTATCTGTAACAACTTTAAGCTGCGTATTATCAGCATGGATATCATGGCCACACACTACAACTGGAAACTCAAATCCCTGTCTGAAGTCTTCACCTTCCACAGGTAGATTGAGCACGCCAAATACCTTGCTCTTATCAGCATGCAAGCTCCACATATAGTGCTCGTGATACTTTGCTTCGCTCATGCTTCTCCTCTCGCAATATAAATCACCAAAGTATTTCTCAGCGATTCTCAATACGCCCAATATTCTTGAGTTCGATTGTTATTTTGCCGGTTTCATCTTTTCCAAATTCAATATAGTCCGATGAAGCGGCATATTCTGAAGGAAAACTCACTTCAATGCCTGTATCCGTTCGTATACGGTGTTTCTTTGCCAGGCGTGTGGCCACACCTTTGCGCACGCTCACACGAGCTGGCAGTTCGTCGGTATACGCACGCTCCTCTAAGCGTTGTTCATATCGCTCGACCATTGCAGGGTTATCCTGGAACACTTCTCGACCCACCTCGGCCGGTGTCACATCATCCGCAGCTGACGCCCTATCGATGACATATGATTTTGCACGTGAAACCGCCACGGCGCTCTCGATGCCATATTCTTCGGCGACATCAGCCACCAGTTTCTCCACCGCTTCAATAACTTCTCTTCCCGAAGCTTCTGTCGAACAGCTCAAG
>OGQD01001572.1_pt1 | contig 14238 bp, 8 predicted proteins | sample 1553091 | NCBI WGS metagenome assembly OGQD01 (sample SAMEA2580290, study PRJEB22360) | human gut metagenome | biome: human gut; feature: human-associated habitat; material: faeces | place: Denmark | collected 2008/2010
CACCAAAATACGGCCTGCCGCTGAGGGCCTTGCTGACAAGACCGGCCTTGCCCTCACCACCGTCGACACTGGTTGGCCTGCAATGTCCGCTATTGCTTGGGCTTGGCCTTTCGGCGTTCTGTGCTTCCCGCTTCTTATCGTCATCAACATCATCCTGTTGGTGACCAACAAGACCAGCACTCTTAATGTTGACCTTTGGAACGTCTGGAACCTTCTGTTCACCGCCGTTCTTATCAACTATGCTTGCGAAGAGGCTGGCATGGGCACCACCGTTGCAATGGTTCTTGCATTTGTTGGTGCTGGCCTTATGGCCGCTCTTGGTATCAAGATCGGCGATATGTGGGCTCCTTCAATTGAGAAGATCACGGGCATCCCTGGCGTAACGGTTCCACACTCCATGACCTTCACCGCCGTTCTTATGTTCCCGTTTGAGCTCATCCTCGAGAAGATCCCTGCCATTCAGAACAACAATGTTGACGCTAAGTGGCTCCGCGATCACTTTGGTATCTTTGGTGAGAACTCCGTAATGGGCCTCATCATTGGTATCGTCCTTGGCGCTATCGCTTATGGCGAGCTCCAGACTGCTCTGACCCTCGGTATCCAGGCCGCTACCGCAATGGTCCTCTTCCCGATGGTCTCCAAGCTCTTCATGCAGGCCCTTTCGCCGATCTCCGACGCTGTGGGTGACTGGATGAAGGCTAAGTTCCAGGACGGCCGTGAGCTTTACATCGGCCTTGACTGGCCTATCGTTGCTGGCTCGAACGAGCTCTGGGTTCTCACCATCCTGCTCATTCCTGTCGAGCTTATCTTCGCAGTTGTTCTTGCTCCTATCGGCAACACGGTCCTTCCGTTCGCTGGTATCATCAACACCTGCTGCGCCGTACCTGCACTGCTCCTCACCGGTGGCAACCTCATCAAGATGCTCATTCTTGGTATCATCGCCACCCCGGTGTACCTGATGGTTGGTTCTTCCTTCGCTGGCTACTGCACACGTCTGGCCCAGACTTGGTCGCCCGACTCGCTCGCTGGCATGGGCGAGAACCCCTCCATTACTTGGTCCACCATGGAGTGCCCCGACTTCCGTTGGGTTCTCGTCAACGGCCTCTCTGGTCACGTTGTCGCGATTGTGCTGCTCATTGTCTGGCTTGCGCTCTTCGTGCTTCTCTACAAGCACATGGCAAAGCGCAATGTCGAGATCAAGAAGGAGCTCGGCCTCTAAAGCATCTGCTTGCGGTTTGGCTTGCTCGCAATACTCTCTCATCCATCAAGCGGGACCCGTCTCCATTTGGAGGCGGGTCCTTGTTTATAGATAAACAACGAGCAACATGAGATGGATACATATAAATCTGTTTGCTTCTATAAAGCGATTGTTATCTCTATAAACAACCAGTTAAGAGTAGAGATTTGGCAATTCGTGATAGATACTGTCCTAGAATAGTAGGAGGGCAATATTTGATTATTTATAGCAATATCGAGAACATTTGAAACACGTCTGAAACGTTATAGTGAAGTCACGTTCGTAGTCGCTAGAAGCGAGAGAGGAAGCAAGATGGCAGGTTACGACAACGTCCCCGATTATGAGATTAAGCGTCAAATCGTCGAGGTTGCTCAGATGATGAACCGTAAGGGCCTTGTTGGTACTTACGAGGGCAACATTTCCGTAAGGAAGGGCAACAAGGTTTATGAGACTCCTTCTGGCAACTCCAAGGAGCTTCTGACCGAGGGCAAGATCATTTGTGTTGATATGGACGGCAAGGTTCTCGAGGGCGAGCTTGCTCCGACTTCTGAGACTCCTATGCATACCATTTGCTATACCCTGCGTGACGACGTTGAGTCCGTTGTACACTGCCACGCTCCATACTGCACCGCTTTTGCTCAGGCTAACATGGCCTATGATGACCCTGCATCTCCTGAGTTCCAGATTCTCTTTGGTAAGGTTCCTTGCCTCAAGTATGGTACTCCTGGCTCTCCTGACATCATTGCTGAGCTCCCGAAGTACATCCAGGACTATGATGTAGTCTTCCTGCAGAACCATGGTGTTCTCGCTGTTGGCTCTACTCCTCTTGAGGCTTACAGCCGTATCATGTCCGTTGAGATGCTGCTTCAGGTTTACTACATTCGTAAGACCCTGTTCCCGAATGCTCAGTGCGATCTTCCTGCAGAGGAGCTTGAGGTTCTCGCTAAGATGCATCAGGACAAGCGCGGCTAAGTTTTACAACTATAAGCTTGTAATTAAAAGGAGGTGTCGACTTGGTCGATACCTCCTTTTTGCTATGAAGTAATAATCTGATTTGTGATACAGATCGTGTATTGCTAATGAGGGCTTTAGGGTGTGGGCTCCTCGGTTTCGTAATAGCCCGTCTCTTCCCAATGCTTACGATATGACAAAGGAGTAACGCCTTCAGCCTCTTTAAACATGGCGGTAAAGTGTGAGGGTTGTGGTATACCGCACATTTGTGCGACTTGTCTTATAGGTTTGTCGGTATATTTCAGAAGGTCGCGAGCATAACGAAGGCGATTTGCCATAACGTATTGTCCAATAGTTACGCCAACATACCGCTTAAAACTGCGGGATAGATGAAACTTGCTTACACCAACATTAGAGGCCAACTCTGTAAGAGGTGTCTTATCCGTGTAATGCCAGTTTAAGTAATCTACAGTCTCACGAATGTATTCTGGAACAGAATTGAGTGTGAGGCTCGAATCAACGCGGTTCTCGAGCAGAATAGTCATCATGTGGACAAGAGCATCGTTTACAAGGATCTCTCTTCGTATGGAAGTTGCCTGAGAGAGCTCAATGAGTCTCTCAAAAATTGAGCGATACGTATTGAGCTCGCTCGAGACATTGGTGAAATTATCACCGCGTTTGGTGTATTCCTTGTAATAGCCGCGTGCAGAATTACCGTTGAATTGGAGCCAGTAGTAGCTCCAGCCTTTATCAAGTGCGGCGATAGAATACTTCTTTTTACAGTCGAACCAAACAATATCACCTTTGCGCTGGACATATTCTTCGCCCATGTACTTAAAGGTGCCAGTACCGGCTACCGTAAAGAAGATGTTGTAGGCGTCAAGGCCTGGAGCATTACGAGAAAACGGAGGAACAGTCTCGTAATAGCCAATCCTTTGAATGTAGAAAAAGGTATTAATGGCAGTTGGTGTCGGTGTTGCAATGATGCGAATTGATGACTCAGAAAGATTCTTGCGATTGACACCAGTTGTAATTTTAGGATTAGAGGTAGGACCCGTCTGCTTGCTGGGAACTATCTTTAAAACTCGATTGCCAAGTGATGTTACTCCGCGACCTTTGCTAAACATCAGAGAATGGTTTTGGTCGGTCACACTACCTCCTAAAGAGGAACAACATAATGCTACTAACGAGCAAGAATACCATAATTGGGACAATTGGCTTATTCAGCTTTATAAAAAAATAACCGCGCCATCTCAAAGAGATAACGCGGTTACCACTTAAAGTAGGTTAATGCTTACTGGATCTGGCAAACCATAATCATGTTGGTAGAAGTGGTGTAGTCACCCTGAGTGGGGGAAGTACCAGGATCACCAGCAGTTACAACAACTAAGTCGCCAGGTTCAACAACGCCATGCTCTTTGGCCAGACGCAGGGCATCTTTAATGGTGGCATTAAGCGAAGGCATCATTGTGGACTCGTAGCACTGGACGCCCCAGTAGAAGCAGCACTTGCGAATGGACTTCTCCATAGGAGAGAACGCAACCAGAGGAAGGCGCGGACGGAAGTCAGAGATCAAGCGTGCAGTACGGCCAGAGGTGGTCGGAGCAAGGATGCACTTTGCGCCAACACGCTCGGCTGTGGTAACGGCGGCAAAACCAATAGCGCCATTTACATTTTTCACGCCGCCACGATCGAAGTACTCGGTGCGCTCCTCAAGATACTTCTCACTTTCAAGGCAGATGGCAGCCATAGTCTTAACGGCCTCAACAGGGTACTTACCAGCAGCGGTCTCGCCAGAAAGCATGACACAGTCAGTACCGTCATAGATGGCGTTAGCAACGTCGTTAACCTCAGCGCGCGTCGGACGAGGATTACGAATCATAGAGTCAAGCATCTGCGTAGCAGTAATAACTGGCTTGTAAGCTCTGTTGCACTTGCGAATAATCTGCTTCTGAATGTGAGGAACCTCAGCTGCAGGAACTTCTACGCCAAGGTCGCCACGAGCAACCATAATGCCTGAAGAAGCCTCAAGGATCTCATCGAAGTTGTTTACGCCCTGGGCGCACTCAATCTTGGAGTAGACGGAGACGCGCTCAGCACCCATCTCGGCGCAGATAGCACGAATCTCTTGAACGCCAGCGGCATCGCGAATGAAGGAAGCGGCGATAGCGTCAATGCCAAGCTCGCAACCAAACATAATGTCAGCGCGGTCCTGAGCGGTGACAGCAGGAAGACCAACATTAACGTTGGGGACGTTCACGCCCTTCTTCTCGCCGAGCTCGCCACCATTGGTAACAAGGCAGTGCATATCGTTACCATCAACGCTCTGAACCTCAAGACCGATAAGGCCGTCATCAATAAGGATGACAGAGCCCTTCTCAACCTCAGAAGGAAGTGCCTTGTAATCAAGAGAGAAACGCTTAGCAGTACCGATGCAATCATCGGTGGTAATGACAACCTCATCACCAGTTGTAAGCGTAACCTTCTGGTGGTCTTCAAGCTCGCCTGTACGGATCTCAGGACCCTTGGTATCCAAAAGAATTGCTACTGGAATACCAAGCTCCTCAGAAATACGACGAACTCGCTCGACGCCAGCACGATGATACTCATGGCTTCCATGAGAGAAGTTAAAACGAGCGACATTCATGCCCGCCTTAATGAGCTCCCTCAGGACATTCTCATCTTCAGTTGCTGGACCCATGGTGCATACGATTTTTGTCTTCTTGAAAGTCACGAATCGTCCTTTCTACGCTTGACTGGTCCTCTTTACTTGATTGACTCTCTTAGGAGAACCATGTAATAGCTTCTCAAGTTCTGCTATTGGCGCTATTTTAACCGCCGACGGTTGCTTCGCATGCGATTTTGCAAGTTCCTATCGGAAACGTAATAAAACACCTCATAGTGGTATGAACTAGATTGGTGCTTGCGTGCCACAGATTAGCTCTACAAAGGAGAAATAAGGATGAGTTGGTACGAAAATTCGGTAATTTATCAGATTTATCCATTAGGACTGACAGGGGCACCTTATGAGAACGATTTTGTCTCTGAACCAAATCCACGGTTGCTTCAACTTATTGATCATGGGTGGATTGAGCATATGGCAAAGCTCGGTGTGACTTGCCTCATTCTTAACCCAGTGTTTGAAAGTTCTACACATGGCTATGATACAGCGGACTATCGCATGGTAGATAGGCGCTTGGGCACTATGGATGATTTACGGCGCGTTGTGGAAGCGTGTCATGCGCAGGGTATTCGCGTGCTGTTGGATGGTGTTTTTAATCATGTGGGACGCAACTTTTGGGCGTTTCTTGATGTGAAAGAACATCGGCAGGAATCTCCGTATGTCGATTGGTTTGAGATTTGGTGGGATGGCGATACTGAGTGGCATGACGGATTTTCTTACACTACCTGGGAAGGTGTGCCGTATCTCATTAAACTCAACCATTCAAGCATGTCGCTCAATAACTATCTGGCCGAAACCATACGCTATTGGGAACATGAATTGGGGATAGATGGCCTCAGGCTCGACGTTGCCTATTGTCTTGATAGAGGTTTTCTCTCTTATTTGCGCGATGTTGCAAATAGCATCAGTGAAGAGCGCCAAGACCCGTTTGTCCTCGTAGGAGAAACAATGTTCGGAGATTATAACCAGTGGATGGGTGATCGCGCTTGCCATTCGGTTACAAATTACGAAGCGTATAAGGGTCTATGGTCGAGCATGAATGAGGCCAACATGCATGAGATCGCCTATGCGCTTAATAGGCAATCGGGAAGTGAGCCGTGGGATCTCTATACAGGTGCTCACCTGCTTAACTTTGTTGATAACCACGATGTGCCGAGAATAGCAACACGCCTCAATGATAAGCGTCAACTTCGTGCGCTGTATGGCCTTCTCTTTGCAATGTGCGGCGTTCCATGCGTGTATTACGGCAGCGAGTGGGGTGTAGAGGGAGAGCAAAACTTCGGCGATCACGAAATACGTCCTGCTTTTGAGCATCCAGAATGGAATGATCTGACAGATTACATTGCTCAGCTGGCCGCAATAAGACATGAAGGCCATACGGGTCAAGAAGCTTTGGCTTGGGGGGATTATCGTCAGATTGCAGTTGGTCCCCAACATCTTATTTTCCAGCGTACAAGTGAGCACGAGCGTCTAATTGTTGCCATTAATGCCAGTGATACGGCACAGGTTTTCCACTTCGATGCTGGTTGTGGTAAAGCGCAAGAACTCATCACTGGTAAAGAGCATGACTTTGGTGGGGGATCAGAAGTAGCTCCCTTTACAGCTTGCTACTGGCTCTGCGAGCGCTAAAAAAATACTGGGCGCATCATACGGTGCGCCCAGGTTCTTTAGAAAGACGTTATTACAGAGCTGTTAGCAAACAACGCTCTTCTCGATGAAATCTTCTCCAAGTTCATATGCATGAGCATTTTCAAGGGTAACTTGAGCAATCTCATGAAGAGCCTCATGAGTAAAGAATGCCTGATGGCTAGTCATAACAACATTGGGGAATGAGCACAGACGTGCCGTAATAGAATCGATTACCTGATCGGAACGGTTCTGATAAACGTTGGGGCCTTCCTCGTCGTAAACATCGAGACCTGCAGCGCCAATCTTTCCCGAAATAATGCCGCGGATAAGAGCCTCAGTATCAACCAGTCCACCGCGTCCAGTGTTAATGAAGATGACGCCATCTTTCATCTTTGCAATGGACTCATCGTTGATCATGTGATGACTTTCTTCATTTAAAAAGGCATGGAGTGAGATGAGGTCACTGCGACGATAGAGTTCGTCGTAGTCGACATATTCATCAATTACATGCTCTTCATCAATAAGTTTTTGGTTGGGATACAGATCGCTTCCCAAAACGGTCATACCAAAACCTTTGCAGATACGGCACAGTGCTGCACCAATGCGGCCGGTACCGATAATGCCGGCTGTCTTGCCATAGAGTGTTTCTCCGACCAGGCCGGAGAGATCAAAATCGTTTTCGCGCACACGAATATATCCCTTATGGATTCGGCGGTTGGCGCACAGAGCGAGGCCCATAGCATGCTCGGCGATGGCTTCTGGAGAATAGGCAGGTACGCGTACAACCCTCATGCCAAGTGTCTTTGCAAAATCAACGTTTACCGCATCAAAGCCAGCACAACGCATGAGAATAAGGCCAATGCCAAAGCCACGGAGGATCTCAAGCGTCAATGCGGAAATATCAGAGTTAACAAATGCACATACTGCATCGTAACCACGAGCAAGAGATGCTGTCATGGGTGTCAGTTCGGTATCAATGTAGTCGATCTTGATAGTGGGATAATCTGCAAGAGCTCGGTCAAAAGAAATCTGGTCATAACTTTTAGTACCGTAAAATAGAATCTTCATGATGCGCTCCTTTGCATTAACGCTCCGCATATGCGGTATATAACCTGGTGAAGTTAATAATCCAGTACGTTTCCAACTTACATTGTAGCTACTTAGAACTTAAAGAAAGTTAACTTCTAGGGTAGAGCTGATTACTAAAAACCCATATATAGATGTATTCCCAATGCAAGGATATGTTAGAAGTACCAGTTTCGGGTAAAATTCGCCTTACACGGTAGGCTGTTCAGCATGGCAGCCTTGGCGAGCCCTTGCCCCTCCTGGGGGAATTACTATCGGGCGTCAATCTGCTGAACAGATACAACCCAGGAGGAGATTAGGTGAAAGAGTATTTAGCAACTAGTAAATCGGTGCTAAATGAGCTTGGCACAGATGAAGAATCTGGCTTGTCGGCTCACCAGGCTCAGCAAGAGTTGGAGAAATTCGGTCCCAATAAGCTTGACGAAGAAAAGAAAACACCGCTGTGGATTCGTTTCTTTGAGCAGATGCTTGACCCTATGGTCATCATGCTTATTGTTGCGGCCATTATCTCTGCTGTGACAGGCATGATTCAGGGTGAACCTGAGTGGGCCGATGTCATCATCATTATGGTCGTAGTTATCATTAATGCTGTTCTTGGCGTAGTACAGGAAGCTAAGAGTGAGCAGGCTCTTGAAGCGCTTCAAGAGATGAGTGCGGCCCAGTCCAAGGTTATCCGCGATGGCAAGCTTATTCACTTGCCTTCTGCAGATTTGGTCCCAGGTGACATCATCTTGCTTGAAGCAGGAGATTCAGTGCCTGCAGACTGTCGTGTTCTTGAGAGCGCCAGCATGAAGATCGAGGAGGCTGCTCTTACAGGTGAGTCTGTGCCCGTAGAGAAGAACTCAGATCCGATTAAACTCGCTTCTGATGCAGACGATGTGCCTCTCGGCGATCGTAAGAATATGTGCTACATGGGTTCGACGGTGGTGTACGGTCGTGGTCGAGCGGTTGTTGTTGCCACTGGTATGAAAACTGAGATGGGCAAGATTGCCGACGCCCTTTCTACTGCCAAAAAAGAACTTACGCCACTTCAGATTAAGCTTGCGCAGCTTTCGCGTATTCTTACCGTCATGGTGTTGGTAATCTGCGTTGTTATTTTTGCAGTTGACTTCCTCCGCCACGGTAACGAGATGACAAGCAACCCAAGTCTTATCCTCGACACCTTTATGGTTGCGGTATCGCTGGCAGTAGCTGCTATTCCAGAGGGTTTGGTTGCTGTTGTTACCATCGTGCTTTCGATGGGTGTTACAAAGATGTCTCGCCGTCAGGCCATTATTCGTAAGCTTACGGCAGTAGAGACTCTTGGTTGCACGCAGATTATTTGCTCCGATAAGACCGGTACGCTCACTCAGAATAAGATGACAGTTGTTCGTCATGAGCTTGCGGCTCCCGAGGAGAAGTTCCTCGCAGGTATGGCTTTGTGCTCTGACGCCAAGTGGGATGCAGAGGCAGGAGAAGCTATCGGCGAGCCTACTGAGTGCGCACTTGTCAATGATGCTGCCAAGGCCGGAATGACAGGTCTCGAGGTTGAACATCCACGAGTTGGTGAAGCCCCCTTCGATTCTGGCCGTAAGATGATGTCGGTTATCGTTGAAGAGGCAGATGGTACATTCGAGCAATACACCAAGGGCGCTCCCGATGTTGTAATTGCCTTATGCACACATTGTTATGACGGCGATCAGATCGTTCCTATGACTGATGAGAAGCGTCAAGCAATTCTTAGCGCTAACAAGGCAATGGCCGACAATGCTCTGCGTGTTCTTGCGCTTGCAAGTCGTACCCATACGGCAATTCCTGATGACTGCCGCCCTGAAGCTCTCGAGCATGATCTTGTTTTCTGTGGCCTCTCAGGCATGATCGATCCGGTTCGTCCTGAAGTTACCCAAGCTATTGTCGAGGCAAAGCAAGCTGGTATTCGTCCGATTATGATTACGGGCGACCATATTGATACCGCCGTTGCTATTGCTAAGGAACTCGGCATTGTCAAAGAAGCTGGGCATGCTATTACAGGTGCTCAACTTGATAAGATCTCTGATGAGGACTTTGCTGAGCAAGTTACGCAGTACAGCGTGTATGCACGTGTTCAGCCAGAGCACAAAGCTCGCATCGTTGATGCTTGGAAAGCACGCGGCATGGTTGTTGCCATGACCGGCGACGGTGTAAATGACGCACCTTCCATTAAGCGTGCTGATATTGGTATTGGCATGGGTATTACCGGTACCGATGTAACAAAGAATGTTGCCGACATGGTTTTGGCTGACGACAACTTTGCCACCATTATTGGTGCTGTCGAAGAAGGCCGTCGTATCTACGACAATATCCGCAAGGTTATCCAGTTCCTTCTTTCTGCAAACATTGCTGAGGTGCTGTCGGTCTTCATAGCAACTTTGATTGGCTTTACTATTTTCCAGCCAGTTCAGCTGCTTTGGATTAACCTCATCACCGACTGCTTCCCGGCATTGGCGCTTGGCATGGAAGATGCCGAAGGCGATGTCATGAAGCGTAAGCCTCGCGCCTCTTCAGATGGTGTTTTTGCTGGTGGCATGGGCATTGATATTGTTTTCCAGGGTGTTGTTATTACGCTTCTGGTTCTCGCTTCGTTCTTTGCAGGTATGTGGTTCCACAATGGCGGCATCAATATTGCTCAGCTGGTTGACGGTGTGCCCGATACAGAAGGCGTAACGATGGCCTTCATTACGCTTTCCATGGTCGAAATCTTCCATTCCTTCAATATGCGTAGTCGCCGTGCTTCGCTCTTCTCAATGAAGAAGCAGAACAAATGGCTCTGGGGTGCAGCTCTTCTGGCACTCATTCTTACGGTAGTAGTTGTTGAGGTTGACCCGCTGGCCCAAGCATTTGGCTTTATGGTTGGCGACCACCAGGTGCTTAAGATTGAGGCTCTTGGCGTAGCTTTGCTGCTGGCCTTCCTTATCATTCCTATCATGGAGGTCTACAAGGCCATCATGCGTGCCGTGGAGAAAAACAAGGCTTAAGGTTAGCTAGCCTAACGATTTCAAAAGACCATAAAGGTCTGTGAGTCAAAAAAACGGGATCTGGCATGACGCCGGATCCCGTTTTTGCATTTCAAAAAAGCGACTATCAGTCATACAATGGCGTTTAATCGCTTGTGAGGAGTCTGAAAGATGAAGTGTCCGAAATGTGGCAGAGAAATACAAGGGCAAAGGAACTTCTGCCCTTATGACGGAACTCCTTTAAACCAGGAGCTTTCTCAGAACGAAGACTCTCAGAAATCAGCTCATGGCAAGGTAAGAATTGCCTTAGTTGTAATTCTCTGTCTTATCGTGGTCGTTTCTGGCATTGCCATAACTTGGTGTGTTTCTCACTCAGGCGATAGTGCTACCGATACAAGCGAGTTGGAAGAAAGAGTAGTTTCCGTTGAAATTACTGCTGATGGTTATGATCATGATACGGGTACCCCTATCCCACTCTCCATTAGCGGAACAACTAGCGATGGTGAAGATGTTTCAGAAACAGTGGGGGTTGGGCTCTCTGATGAGATTGACCTTGCGCCTGGTTCATATGAACTAGCAATAGAGGCATCCCCACTTACGCAGTCGGGAGTGCTTTATCAGGCAGAACAAGAGTCCTACTCTTTAGAAGTTCATCCGGATGAAGAATCTTATGAAGTGGCAATCACACTTAATCCTATAAATCTCGCAGATCTTTCATCCGAGGATTTCGATGCACTTCTTGATGAAGCAACAACCGCGGCTGGTGATTTAGGTGTAGAGGAAGAGACTATAACCTCTCTTTCGGACGCTACTTCTCAGGCGTATGAAAGCGCTGTTGAAGAGCCAGCGCCCTCTACTGATTCTGAATCAGCTTCGGGAGAAGAAACTTCAACAGATACAACTCCGGAATCCACCGAGTCGAGCTTTGTGCAAACTGCTCGAGCAGAGCTTGGAGTTCCTGATGATCCGTCTATTACCTATGAAATAGGCTCTCCATACTATTGGGAAGGCGCAGGAATAACAGTTACTCCCATCACGTTTTATAAGGATGGTGTTGTCGTAGCTTCGGCAGATTGTACCGATGATGGATCACCAGCGACAACCATTCTGGGCTATCCAGGTCTGTTGGGTTCATAGCGAATAATCTGCTGATAAACACCTCTTTTTGATAGTCTAAAAGCATGAGTTCGAAATGCTGCCGAAGGGAATCATGTGGGCAAGCGAGCCGCACAAAAAAGAGATCTAAGACGAGCGCGTAAAAAGCGACAACATGTTCACGATACTTCTGAGCAGCGTGGGACAGCTGAGTTGCCTGAACTTTCTTCACTTGATGAAGTTCCCTCGTTTTCAGAGCTTTCATATAGTGCACGACAAGCAGAAGCATTTGAAAAAATATGTGAACAAGGTGAAGCGTTGGGAACACCTCGTGAAGAGTTAGTCATCGGCTGTGTGGTGCGACTTGATAGAGGGTTCCCGGCAGTACTCAGCAAAACAAGTCTTTTTCGAGCCGAATTTGCCACCCGTCTTACAAAGGCTGGCCTAGATGCTGGTATACCGGCGCGTGCTGCGGTGGGAGATTGGGTGTGCGCACGTCTTCCGCATGGGCATGATATGGGTCTTATCGAGGGCATTCTGCCTCGTGAAAACGATATTGCTCGTTGGAGAGGGTCATCAAGAGGAGAGCGACAGACGCTTGCTGCCAACATAGATATCGTTTTGGTTGTGCAGCAATTGAGCGATCGTCCAGTTTCGTGTAATAGGATTGCTCGTTCTGCTGTAGTTGCTGCAGATTGTGGAGCGCGCTTTGCTCTTATATTGACAAAAGTGGATCGAGCTACGAGCCAAAGTCTTAGTCGAGACATTTCGTGTATACGTGAAGTATTAGAAGATACCTGCCCTCTTGTTCTGACGGCTGATCCGCAAAAGCCAAACGCCGAGCAGGCGCAAAAAGCAGCCAGCAAGCTTGGTTTGCCGTGGGGATTGGAAGAGGTTCGTGCTCTTGTACCGGCTGGGACAGTAGGAATTGTTCTGGGGGAGTCTGGTGCGGGGAAATCATCGCTGCTCAATCGGCTTTTGGGTAGAGAGACACTTGCAACCGGGACAGTGCGCACTTCCGATGACTCAGGCCGTCATACTACTGTGGCTCGACGTATGGTTTCTCTGCCTCATGCAGGAATTATTGTTGATGAACCCGGTTTGAGAAGTCTTCCTCTCGTAGGCCATGAGCGGGGACTTGAACTGGTCTTTCCGGAGATTGCCGAGGCGGCATCGAATTGCCGTTTTCGCGATTGTACTCATACGCATGAGCCGGGCTGTGTGGTTAGAAAACTTGTTGATGAGGGTGTGTTACCACAATCTCGTCTTGAGGTGTACTTGGCACTTGCCCACGAGATGCGTGCATCAGCAGATTCTCTCGATCCGGATATTGTGCTCTAGGTATTTTTTAGGTTTAGCTTTTAAGCATGCTCGTTTCTACAACGTTATGCCGTGATTTCTCGCCTTGGTGACAGAGGGTCTCACGGAGATGCACCTCAAGACTCCTGGTTGTCTAGGTGGTCTCCCCAGGGAGGAAGCGCTTACAAAACGCCTGGTAGTCGGCCTCATTCTGATCGGCATAAGAGCGGGCAAAGTCCCACATGGCGTCTTCGAGGGTATGTCCATCATCGAGATAACTGGCAATAGCTATCTCATCTCCGGTACGGGCGTGCGCGTGCGCGAGAGACCACGCACAGAGGCGTGCGGTGTTCTCGAGGCTCTCTGGGTCGAGCGCGGCAAGGTCGATCGATCCCTTGCCGTTCCAGAGCTGGCGCACGTAGTAGTCGCGCGCCGTGCCGTTGACCGCCGCGGTCGAGGTCCATCCCAGCAGGAAGTCGCTCGTGGACTGCACGAGGCGCTGGCCCTCCACCACGCGCTCGCTGTGCGATGCAAAGCCGCTCGGACGCCAATAGTGCTCCACGACGGACTCCTCAGCCTCTTTGATCTGCAGGATCAGTGGATCGTCATCGTCGCGTCCGGTGAGCAGGGCGATCCAGGCACGTCTGCCCACCGAGCCCACGCCCACGACCTTGCGTGCCACATCTCGTAGGCGGTAGCGGCCGAGAAGGGAGCGGCAGTCGCGAGGGAGGCTCTCGAAGTAAGCATCGAGCAAATCGTGCAGCATACAGGAGAGCTGCGCCGCGTCGTAACCCTGTTCAGCGGAAAGCTCTGCGAGCGGAACCAGTTCCGGCGGACGAGAGTCAAACCGGAGACGCCCGCCGTCGCGCAAGGCCAGCTTGTTTGCTGCGCGCACGCTATCCTTCTCGTAAGCCTGCCTAAGGGCACGACGGACACCTCGTCCTTTCTTTCCGTCGAGCTCAATTTCGTCGAGGGTCTTCTCGACGTCGAGGTGTGTGAGCCAGACGTCCATCTCACCCATCTCGGCAAAGGAGGCCATGGCGCGGCGGTACTGTTTGGCGCAGGCGCGCACGGCATCTTTGCGTTCACCCTTGGAAAAGCTGCGGGCGCGACCGCAGATTTCGACACTGGTCACAAGGCGCATAAGATCCCACTCCCAAGGGCCGGGAGCTGTCTCATCGAAGTCGTTGATGTCAAAGACGAGGTGACGCGTGCGGCTCATGAAGACGCCGAAGTTGCCGATGTGTGCATCGCCGATACACTGGACCTCAAAGCCGGTGACGGGC
>OGQD01001574.1_pt1 | contig 14173 bp, 12 predicted proteins | sample 1553091 | NCBI WGS metagenome assembly OGQD01 (sample SAMEA2580290, study PRJEB22360) | human gut metagenome | biome: human gut; feature: human-associated habitat; material: faeces | place: Denmark | collected 2008/2010
AGGCGATGCGTCGGGCGGCGCCCCCCTCCCCAGTCTCGCGCTGGGCATCGATGACGAATGGAGCCGTTGCGGCCTGGTCGGCCGCCAGCCCAAGCGCTTTCCGCTCGAACCGGTGCGCTACATCGGCGGCCTGATGGTGCGCAGTGCGGTGCAACGCAAGGAACAGGCCGAGGCGCAGAACCGCAAGGGCGCCTGGCTCGACCGCACCCTGGCCGGCTTCGCTCCGGCGGGCCTCGAAGACAAGGACCTCTAGGAGAACAGCCCCATGCCCCAACCGATCCTGCTCACCGGCACCGCCGGACTCGAACTGCCGGCGCCGCAGCCGGTGAAGGAACCCCAGGGCATCCCCGTGTCCGGCACCGCGACCCACGCCGAGGAAGGCGAGGGTGGATTGCTCACCGGTGTCTGGGAATGCACGCCCGGCCGTTGGCGGCGCCAGGTGCTGTCGCGGGAGTTCAGCCACTTCATCAGCGGCCACTGCCTGTTCATCCCGGACGACGGCGAGCCCATCGAACTGCGCGCCGGCGACGCCGTGCTGTTCCCGGCGAACTGTCAGGGCACCTGGGATATCCGCGAGACGGTGCGCAAGAGCTTCGTGATCATTCCCTGATCCCCAGGTCCATCCCGGCAATCTGCGCCGAGCGCAGCGCGATCCAGAGGACGGCCACGTCCTCGGTGGAATCCAGCGAGCGCTCGGTGATTTCCTCGATGCGGCGGATGCGGTAGACCAGCGTCTGCTTGTGTACGTTGAGCAGCTGCGCGGCTTTCTGCCAGGAGCGGTTCTGTTCGAGGAAAACGCGCAGGGTGTGCTGCAACTGGCCACCCTGTTGCGCGTCGTAATCCGCCAGCGCACCCAGCACCCGGCGATGTACGCGGCGGGCTTCCTCCAGGCTCGCCGGCAGCCAGGACTGTTCGCCCTGCGCATCGGCGTAAGCCACCAGCGGTCGCTGGCGGTTGGCATGGGACAGCGCCAGGCGTGCCTCGCGCAGCGCCTCCACCGCGCGCAATGCATGGCCCAGCGGGTTGCTATGGCCGAGCATGCAGTCCAGCTCGGCCTGCAGGGCCTGCGCTTGGGCCGGATCGTTCAGCAGCAGGATCAGCTCGCTGCCCTGGTGGCGCACCAGCAGCCCCATTCCCAGCCGCTGCAGGCGCTGCTGCAGTCCTGGCGGGCGGGGCTGCCAGTGCGTCGGCAGTTCGCCGGCGGCGCGCGCAAGCACCAGGCAGGCGGCATCCACCGGGCAGTTCAGCTGCGCCAGGCGCTCCTGCGCGGCGCGCTCGGTGAGGCGCTGCTGCAGCAGGTCATCCAGCAACTCCGAGCCCAGGCGCAGCATGCGCTCGTGCTCGACCTGGGCGCGTTCCAGCTCGATGCCCAGCACCGCGACGATGTGGTGCAGCAGGCCGTAGTCGAGCAGCTCGCCGCCGGTAGCGAGAATCTCGCAGGTGGCCAGCGACGGCAGTGGCATCACCAGCGCTTCCTGCTCGCCATTGCTGCAGCGGGTCACGGTGTCCGGCACCGAGCGACGCTGGGCGAGGGTTGCCCGCCAACTGTCCGGCAGCGGCGGCAAGCCCTCCTGCCAGGGCTGCAGGGTGGCCGTATCGAACAGGTAGAGCTGAGCGCGGACGTCGCTGCACAGCCGCCGCAGCAGCCCGGCAAGGCCGAGCCCGCGCAGACCGATGCGCGCGCTTTCATAGATACGTGTGACGGCGCTGCGGCGTTCGTGCTCTTCCTGCTTGCTGGCGTCGACGATGGCGCGGGTGACGGCAGAGAAGGGTACCGCGTAGTCGGTCATCAGTAGCGGGAAACCCAGCCGGCAGGCTTCGTCCTGCAGGGCCTGGATATCCGCCGGCGCCTGCATGTTCTCGCCGATCATCAGCCCCGATATCCGCGCCCCGGCCAGGCGTTGCAGGTAGTCGCGCTGCGCCTGCGCCTGCGCGGGAATGCCGATGCCGGTGGTCATCAGCAGGTCACCTTCGCCGAGCCATTCGGTCGGGTCCGCCAGCTCGCACACGTGCGCCCAGCGCAGGCGCCGGCCGACGCCTTCGCTGCCGCCGAGCAGGCGGGTGCGCAGGGAGGCGTTGTCGAGGATGTCCTGGATATGGAAAGGCATGGCAGGTCCGCAGCGAAGAGAAACGGCCGGCAAGCATGCCACCAAGCGCGAGGCCTTGTCGCGCCTGGCTTGAGTGGGGATCGCAGGCTTCGTACCAGGATACGAGCGGGGTCTTCAGAATTGTAGTTCCGTCTGATTGTGGAGCTTGCCCGCGTGCCCCAAGACTAGCTGGCAGTGCGCCATGCGAGCCCTTGGAGGCCCCGGATGGCGCCGCCTGCCGCGAGGCGGGCCGTCTACTCACCGGAGACCATAACAATGAACAAGATCCTGAGTTCCTCCATCGCCTGCGCCCTGGGTTGCGCGGCGACTTTCCCTGCCTTCGCCGACCTCACCGTGGTCTCCCACGGCGGCGCCAACAAGGCCGCCCAGGTCAAGGCCTTCTACCAGCCCTACATGCAGCAGAGTGGCAGCCGGCTGATCGCCGACGAGTTCAACGGCGAGATGGCCAAGGTCAAGGTGCAGGTGGACACCGGCAGCGTTTCCTGGGACGTCGTCGAGATGGAGATGCCGGAACTGGCGCGCGCCTGCGATGAAGGCCTGCTGCAGGAAATCGGCGAACAGCCGGGCATTGCCAAGCTCGTCCCTGAACTGCTGGACGGTGCCGTACAACCTTGCGGCGTGGGCTTCTTCGTCTGGTCCACGGTGCTGGCCTACAACGCCGACAAGCTGAAGAGTGCGCCCACCGGCTGGGCGGATTTCTGGGACACGCAGAAATTCCCCGGCAAGCGCGGCCTGCGCAAGGGCGCCATGTACACCCTGGAGTTCGCTCTGATGGCCGACGGCGTGGCGCCGAAGGATGTGTACGCCGTGCTCGGCACCAAGGAAGGCCAGGACCGCGCCTTCCGCAAGCTCGACCAGATCAAGCCGAGCATCCAGTGGTGGGAAGCCGGTGCGCAGCCGCCGCAGTACCTCGCGTCCGGCGACGTGGTGATGAGCTCCGCCTACAACGGCCGGATCGCCGCCGTGCAGGATGAAAGCCAGCTGCGCGTGGTGTGGAACGGTGGCATCTACGACATGGACGCCTTCGCCATTCCCAAGGGCGCGAAGAACACCGAGGAAGGGCTGCGTTTCATCCAGTACGTATTGCAGACCGAGCAGCAGAAGAACTACGCGCAGCAGATTGCCTACGGCCCGGTGAACCGTACTGCCGTCCCGCTGGTGGACGCCGCGCGCCGCAGCAACATGCCCACCGACGAGGCCAACCTGGCCGGCCAGGTGGCGATGAACGCAGCCTTCTGGGCCGACCACGGCGAGCAGCTGGAGCAGCGCTTCAACGCCTGGGCCGCCAAGCAGTAAGTCTTCCCAGTGTGCGGTCCCGCCCGCACTTTCAGGCCACCTTCGGGTGGCCTTTTTGTGGGTGGAGGGGCGGGATTTCGAGATGAGACGACTGTTTCGGTGCTCGATTTCCGTCTGTGCAGCCGGATGCCACGTGCCTTCGATGTTGGCGAGCAAGGACTAGGCGTCCCCCTCGGCCCTACAGATGGGCCTGGCATTTTTTGTAGGAGCGAGCTTGCTCGCGAACCGGGACCGGCTTGCGGACAAGGTCCGCTTGTGCGGGAACGCCGGTAGCTCGCCCACAAAAAAAAGCCCATCGGGTCACCGATGGGCTTGGGGGGCAGGCTGGATAACGGATCAGGTCGCCAGGCTCAGCGATGCCGACTGCTGCAGCGAACGGCCCTTGGTTTCCGGCGCCCAGGCCAGGCAGATGAAGAACGCCAGCAGGGTGATCGCCGCACCGATCAGCAGGGTTGCCTGCAAACCGATGGACTCGATGCCGATCGGCATCAGGTAGGTGCCGGTCGCCGCGCCTATGCGGCTGAAGCCCACGGCCACACCCACGGCAGTGGCGCGCACGGAGGTGGGGAACAGTTCGTTGGGGTAGATCCATTCCAGGATGCTCGGCCCGCCGGAGACGAAGGCATAGAAGGCAAAGGCTCCAACGATGAACCAGGCCGGCGCGTCCGCCCACAGGCCCAGGGCCAGCAGCGGCAGCGCCATCAGCGCGAAGGGCACCACCACCATGGGCCGGCGGCCCCAGGTTTCCACCAGTTTCAGCGCCGGGATCACGCCGATGGCGAAGAGAATGGCGATCATCAGCTCGCCCAGGGTCGAGGAGTTCTCGCCTTTGATGCCGGCGGTCAGCAGGATCATGCTGCCGAAGGTGTACAGCACGTACTGCGGAGTGATCTGCGCGAAGTAGAGCATGCCGCACATGATGGTGCGCTTGAGGTAGCCGCCCGAGGAAATCATCTTCAGGTCGCTCTTCCACGAGCGATGGCGGCCGCCGTCGTTCAGCTCGGCGACGTCGGCCGGGGTGATCACCACGTCCCTGCCGTAGACCAGCTTGATGACCTTCTGCGCTTCCTCGATGCGGCCCTTGCTGGCCAGCCAGCGCGGCGATTCCGGGATGCCGCGGCGGATCAGCACGACGATGATGCCGACCACCGCGCCGCTGAACAGCATCCAGCGCCACAGCGAATGGTCGCCCGTCCAGGAGACCATCAGGTAGCCGACGATGAAGGCGGTCATGGCGCCGCAGGACCAGGCCAGGCCGGACACGCCGATCATGAAGCCACGGCGCTTGGACGGGGTGAACTCGGTCAGCAGCGAGGTGGCGATGGGGTAGTCCGCGCCGACCGCCAGGCCGATGACGAAGCGCAGCACGATCAGTTGCCAGGCCTCGGTGACGAAGGCAGACAGGCCGCAGGCGATCACCAGTATGGTGAGGTCCAGGGCGTACATGGTTTCCCGGCCGATGCGGTCGGTGATGGCGCCGAACACCGTCGCGCCGAAGAAGATGCCCAGCAGCGAGGCAGCGCCGATCAGGCCGGTCTCCACCGAGGTGGCGGCGATGTCCTGGCCGAAGCCGATCAGCGCGATGCCGATCAGGCTGAGGATATAGCCGTCCAGGAACGGCCCGCCGCAGCAGGCCAGCAGCAGCTTGCGGTGAAATTTCGATACCGGGGAATGTTCAATGACATCAAACACGCTCATGGGTACAACCTTTGTTGAATTTATAAGTGGCCGGGCAGGCGGCTGCCGAGAGTCGGCAACGGGCGGCAGGAGCCCGCGTTCAGCGGCCGGCAAGGGGAGGCAAAGGTTGCAGGGGTGGGTCAGGGCGGACAATCCACCCAAGGTAAGAAGCGCCGCGTAGGGGTCTGTACGATCGTATGAGCGCCTGCGGTTGCGCCCGCAGCAGGTTTCAGCCGGCGGGTTGCAGCAACAGGTGCACGGTCGCGCTGCAGGCCTGGCCGGGCAGTTGGGACACCTGCAGCTCGCCGCCGATGCTGTTGATCAGGTGCTGGGCGATGCTCAGGCTGAGGCTGCTGCGCGCCGGGTTGCGGGCGGGGTAGTCGCGGGTCAGCTCGGAAAGTGAGTACGCGCGCATTTCGCGGCGTCTGCTGCCCGGCAGGCCTTCGACGGTAATCCGCACGGCCATCTGTTCCTGCTTCGGGGTGGCGGCAATGCATAGCCGGACACTGCCGTCATCGGTCAGGTCGATCACGTACAGGCCCAGGTGCCGCAACGCCTCGCGCAGGGACTTGGCGTCGACCAGCAGCCGCTTGCGCGAGCGACTGTCGGTTTCCAGCTTCAGGGCCAGTTGCTTCTGCCCGGCCACGCCGTGCAGGGCTTCGAGCACCTCGCTGGCGAGTTCGTCAAGCCGCGAGGGCAGCAGCGGGACTTCATCCTGGGCGATGAGCGCCCGCTTGAGCGAGGCGCCATGGACTCGCAGCTCGTCGAGGATCGCCTGGGCCTGGTCGAGGGCCGGGCCGCCAGGCTGCCCCAGGGTATCGGCCAGCGCCTGGAGGCGTTCGTTCAGGTGGGTGGTCGCGCTGGTGAACAGGTCGGTCAGTTGCTGATGCGCCAGTTCGCCGGCTTCGGCGCGGCTGCGCAGCTCTTCGAGCTGGTCGTAGCGTTCGGTGATGTCGGTGCTGCAGCAGATCATCCCAAGCAGGTTGCCTTCGCCATCCCGGTAGGGCGTACCCCAGTGATGCAGCACACGGCGTTCACCGTGGACGTTGATTTCGATGTCCTTGTTGAAGGACTGCTCCTCACTGATCGCGCGCTGCAGGAAACGCAGCATGTTGCGGGCGTCGCTGGGCGAGTACCAGTCCACCTCGGTGGTGCGGGTGCCGAGCACGTCGTCCAGCTCCGCCTGGTACAGCTCCAGGTGCGCCGGGTTGGCATAGACAAGACGTGCCTCGGTATCGCGAACGTAGAAGGCCGCCGGCAGGCTTTCGACCATGGAGCGCCACAGGGGCGTTCCGCCGGTATCGGCATCGGTGCCATGGGCATCGCTGGCTGGCGCCGCGAGGTGGTTGCGGCGGGCGAAGTCGATCAGTTCGAGCATGCTGGAAAGGTTGAGCTTGCTGCGCATGCGCGCCCGGTAGGTACTGACGGATTTCTCGCTGATGGTCAGCTCGTGGGCGATCTCCTGGTTGCTGTAGCCGCTGGCGAGCAGGCTGAGCACGCTCAATTCACGGTTGGACAGCGAGGCCACGCGCTCGGCGTCGTTCTCGTGCAGGCTGCCGCGGTGCACGCTGCCGAGCATTTCGGCCGGGAAGTAGCTGTGCCCACGCAGGACAACGCCCAGTGCTTCCTTGAGGCGCTCGATGTCCTGGTGCTTGCTGACGAACCCCGAGGCGCCCGCCTGCAGGAAGCGGCCGACGTAGTGCTCCGAGTCCTGGGTGCTGTAGCCCAGGATCGGCAACGTCAGCCCCCGCGCGCGCAGGCGCGAGATGACATCCAGGCCGGTGAGCTGCGACAGGTCGATATCGATGATCAGCAGGTCCGGGGCCAGGCGCGTGGCCAGGCTCAGGGCTTCGAGGCCGTTGCAGGCTTCCCCGACTACCGTGTGGCGCTCCGCCTGCAGCAGCATGCGCACGGCGTAGCGGGTCATCGGGTGTTCGTCCGCGATCAGTATCCGCGCCATCTCTATCCCTCTGGTCTGCTCTCCACTCTAGGGCATGGCGGCGGCTTTCGTGTAGTCATTTTCCTACAAGTCGTGACTGGATTTCGCATCCTCAGTTCATGGTCGCTGGGAAAGAATGCCTGCAAAGACTCCCCATTCCCCTCAAGGTGACCCACATGAGTCGCACTCGAATCGTCAGGGCCGGCATCCTCGCCGGCTCGCTGGGTGTCGCTCTGGTCATGGCCGGCAGCGGCGTCCTCGCCTGGCACCTGGTCATGCAACACACCGCTGAACGCCTGGAAAGCCTGGCACGGCTTGCCTCCGAACGCGCGGACCGAACCCTGGCCCAGGCCGCGACCGCGCTGCGGCAACTGAACAGCTCGCCGTTGCCGCCCTGCTCGGTGGAGGGCATCGAGCAGATGCGCCTGGTGGCCATCGACACGCTGGCGGTGAAGGCAGTCGGTTATGTCGAGGAAGAGGTGTTCGTCTGCAGCTCCTGGGGCGCCGTCACATCCCCGGCACAGCGCTGGCCGGAAGACTTCCGTACCCGCGAGGGCCTTGGCGTGTCGATCAACGTGCAGCCGTTCGTTGTGCCGGCCAAACCCATGCTGGCCCTGCGCGATGCCGCGTTCAACCTGCTGATCGAGCCGGAACACTTCCTCGAGACATCCCTGGCGCCCGGTGTCAGCCTGGCGCTGGGCACGCCCACGGGGCACTGGCTGGGTACGCCTGCCGCCGGTTTCGCCCAGGTGCTGACGCGCATCCATGGCGAGCCGCACTCCGGCTTGCAGGACGGCTACGTGTACGCGCGGGTTGCGCACGGCAATTGGCAGACCGTCGCGGCGGTCACCCGCCAGGAAATCCTCGGCGACCTGTGGCGCGAGATGCTGATGCTCGCACCGCTGGCCCTGCTGCTTTCGGGCCTGTGGTGCTGGCTGGTGGCGCGCCGAGTGCGGGCATGGCTGTCGCCCTTGGCCGTACTGTCACGGGCGGTGGCGAAGGGCGAATTCCACGCCTTCTACCAGCCCATCCTCGACCTGCGCGACGGCCGCTGCATCGGCGCCGAAGCGCTGGTGCGCTGGCGCCGCGCAGACGGTTCGCTGGGCATGCCTGACAGCTTTCTTCCGCTGGCCGAATCCAGCGGCCTGATCGAGCCGATCACCGCGCAGGTGATCTCCGGCGTTTGCCGCGAGCTGGGCGCCAGCCTCGTTTCGGGGCAGTTGCAGCATGTGTCGATCAACCTGTCGGCGCGCGATGTAGCCAGCGGCGACTTCCTCCCGCACCTGACGCAGGAACGGCAGCACGCCGGCATCGCCGCCCAGTGCATCTGGCTGGAAGTGACCGAAAGCAGCCTGCTGAGCATCGATGCGGCGCACCGGACACTGGCGCAGAGCCGCGCGGCAGGGCACCCGATTGCCCTGGACGACTTCGGCACCGGGTACTCCAGCCTGCAATACCTCAGGCGGCTGCCGCTGGACCTGCTGAAGATCGACCGCTCCTTCGTCCAGCCGCTCTCGGCCGGCACGCCTTGCCCGGTGACCGACCACACCATCGCCATGGCGCGCCAGCTGAAGCTGCTGCTGGTGGCTGAGGGCATCGAGTCCGACGAGCAACTGCAGTACCTGCGCCAGCGTGGCGTGCAGTACGGTCAGGGTTGGCTGTTCGGCCGGGCGATGCCGCTGGATGCATTCTTGACCTTCGTAGCCGGCCACCACTGGCAGGCTGCGTCATGATTTCTCCGTCCCCTGAACACAGGATGATCACCATGAAAGCTTCCCTGCTGCTGTTCTGCCTTGCCACTGCCACTCCCGCGTTCGCGCTGGCTGCCGACACCGTCACCACGGTCCCGGTGCACTTCGCCAAGGGCGCAAGCAGCACCGCTCACAAAGGCAGCTTCAAGGGCTACGACACAGTCCTCTACACGCTTTCGGCCAAGGCCGGGCAACACATGAAAGTCGGCGTCACGGGCAGCAGCAAAGCAAACTTCAACCTCTTCGCTCCGGGCGACAAGCCGGGCGAATCGACCGCCCTGGGCGCTGGCTCAGTCGGCCAGGACTGGAGCGGTGCGCTGCCAGCCTCGGGAATCTACAGCGTGCAGGTCTACCAGATGCGCGCCAGCGCGCGGCGCGGCGAAACGGTGAACTACAGCATCCACTTCGCCATCGAGTGACGCCGGGGCCGCCTTCCGACTGGCGCAGGGCTGCTCGGCCCAGGTCGTCAGGAAGGTGGGTACGCCGATTCGGTGGGCTGGCTTGTTCATCCCCGCCTGGGATCGAGCCGGTGTAGCCCTCTCGCTCAGGCGGCAACCCGGCTCGCGAAAATGACAACCTATCTGCAACCCGATTCAGGAATGGGCCGCCTGGTAGTGGCTTGGCGATTGCCCGAGGACGCGCTTGAAGCTCTGCGAGAAGGCGCTCGGGCTCTGGTAGCCGTGCTCCAGCGCCACTTCCAGCACCGGGGCTCCGGAGAGCAGGCGTTGCAGGCTGAGCACCATGCGCACGCGCGTGCGCCAGTCGCTGAAATTCATGCCCAGTTCGCGCTGGAACAGTCGGGCAAGAGTGCGGCTGCTGATGTTCAACTGCTGTGCCCATTCCTCCATCCCTGTTTCGTCGGCCGGCGCGCCGATCACCGCGTTGCACAGCCGCAGCAGGCGCGGGTCGCGCGGCATCGCCAAGTGGATGCCAACGGTCTGCGCCGCGTCCATCTCTACCAGCAGCAGCTCGTGCAGGCAACGGCGCCGGCGCTCGTTTCCATCGCCGGGTTGTACGGCACTGGCGGCGACCAGCAACTCCCGCAGCAGCGGGGTCACCCCGAGCAACTGGCACTGCTGGCCACCCCAGGGCCAGTTCGAAGCGGGCATGAACAGGGTGCGCATACGCACGCTGCCAAACATGCGGAGCTTGTGCTCGGTGCCCGGCGGCACCCACAGCGCATGTCCCGCCGGTACTACCCAGCTCTTTTGCGCCGCACCCACCAGCATCACGCCGGAAATCGAGTGGATCAGCTGCGCCTGGGTGTGGCAGTGCGGCAGGATTTCCTCGCCATCCTGGTGGTCGTAGGCCAGCGCTTCGAGCGACATGGCGCAGGTCATGCTGCCGGACCTTGGCGGCGAGAGAGTGTGTCGAGCGGCGTCATGCGGGACTCCTGGTTGATCCGGCATTCTAAATGAGGATGTCCGGCATGATTTGGCGTTGTATTGTCGCGATAATAAAAAAGGCGCAATAAATCGGCACAAATCATAAATTAATTGGATTTATTGGTAAGGCTTTCTCTCTTCAGTGAGATGAGACAAAACCCGACACTTCCCGCGCGGGTGGAATCGCGAAGTTTTGCCGCATGCGCTGGGCTTCAGACACGGACATTCGGCCGCACAGGCGCTTGATTTCGCGGGTGAACGGCGAGCCGACGGCAACGCTCGCTGCGTGCTGGGCAGCGATGCGCTGGGCCTGGTGCGGCAGAAGCTTTCGGCACTGGATGAGGAGCTCAGCCGATCCGCCGACGGCTGAGGCGCAGGTCAGCGCCTGGGGTTGCGTTCCTCGGGGCGCAGCGTGAGCACGTCGAAACCCGTGGTGGTTACCGCCACGGTGTGTTCGAACTGTGCGGAGAGCTTGCCGTCGAGGGTCACCACGGTCCACTCGTCCTTCAGGGTTTTCACGCCCGAAAGTCCCTCGTTGAGCATGGGCTCGATGGTGAAGACCATGCCCTGCTTGAGGATCTGCCCGGTGCGCGGACGGCCGACATGCAGTACCTGCGGCGGCTCGTGCATCTCGCGACCGATGCCGTGGCCGCAATAGTCCTCGACCACGCTGTAGCCGTGCTGCCGGGCGTGCCGCTCGATGGCGTGGCCCACATCGCCCAGGCGGGCGCCGGGCTTCACCGCGCGGATGCCTTTCCACATGGCTTCGTAGGTGATGTCCACCAGGCGCTTTGCAGCAGGCGAAACCTTGCCGATCAGGTAGGTCTTGCTGGAGTCGGCGATAAAGCCGTTCTTCTCCAGGGTGATGTCGAAGTTGACGATGTCGCCGTCCTGCAGGCGATCCGCCTCGGAGGGAACACCGTGGCAGACCACCTGGTTGCGTGAGGAATTGAGTACGTAGGCGAAGCCGTACTGGCCCTTGCTGGCCGGCCGCGCCTGCAGTTCGTCGACGATGTAGCGCTCGACCTTGTCGTTCACCTCCAGGGTGGTCATGCCTTCCAGCGGCAGGGCGTCGACGAAGCCAAACACCTGCGCCAGCAGGCGGCCGGACTCTCTCATCAGCGCCAGTTCCGCCGCCGTCTTGATCACTTGGCACCTCCGGCGACGGGGTATTTCACCCCGGCTTCCTGCAATTCGCGGGTGACGATGTCGTTGTAGCTCAGGGTCGGTTCGAGCTCGCAGAGCATGCCGATCTTGATCCAGAACGCCGCCTGGGCGTTGATCGAGCGGCACGCCACGGCGCTGGCACGGCGCAGTTGGTCGTGCAGATCGTCATCCAGGTTGATGATGCCCATGGGAAAGTCTCCATATGAAACGTAACAATACATATATGAATCATATTTCCCGGCGTACCGAAACGCAAAACTCCCGCGCCCACTCACTGCGGTGTATCGGCGTCCTGCATGGCGCGTAGCAGGTCCACCAGTGCGCGGGCGCAAGCGGGCAGGGCCTCGCGGTCGCGCAGCAGCACGCTGCGCTCGCGGACCACCCAGGGCTCATCCAGCGACAGTATTCGCAGGTTCATGGTGCGGCTGTGGCGCACGGCGGCCGTTTCCGGGATGACGCCGATGCCGACACCGGCCTCGACCATCCGGCAGATCGCCTCGAAGCTGGCTACCTGGATGCGCAGGTTGAGCTCGCCACCCATGCGGTCCACCCGCTCGCGCAGGAAGCTCTGCAGGGTGCTGCCTTCGTGCAGGCCGATGTGCGCGTAGTCCAGGGTATCGGCCAGGGTCAGGCGGGGCAGGGCGCACAGCGGGTGGTCCGGGGCCACGGCCAGCACCAGCCGGTCGGTGCTGAAGTGGACGATCTGCAGGCCCTCGGCACGCACCGGGCCGGCGACTATGCCCAGGTCCGCCGAGCCATCGAGGATGGCTCGAACGATGTCGCGGTTCAGCCGTTCCTGCAGGTCGACACTGACGCCGGGGCGTTCGGCGAGGAAGTCCGCCAGCAGCTCGGGGAGAAACTCGGTGCACGCGGTGGTGTTGGCGAAGATGCGGATGTGCCCGACCTGGTCGCCGGCCTGGCCGCTGAAGTCGCTTTTCAGGTGGTCCACCTGGCGCAGGATCAGCCGTGCGTGCTGCAGCAGGCGCTCCCCGGCAGGGGTCAGCTCGACCCCGCGGTTGTCCCGATACAACAGTCGGCAGTCGAGTTGCCCCTCCAATGCCTTGATCCGCGCGCTGGCGGCCGCGGCGGAAAGATGGGCGCGGCGCGCGCCCTGGGTGAGGCTGGGGGCTTCGGCGATATGGATGAAGAGACGCAGGTCGGCGAGATCGAAATGCATGCAACGGGTTCCCGCTAGGCTTGGGGATGGGGGTGGCGTTCGTTTCTGCTTAACGCTGGATTATGAAAATGTGGATTCGCTGAACGCAAGCCCCTGTTGCATCCTCGGCTCATCCACTCTGCCAAGAGGTCACCCATGAGCGATTCGCCGTACGCCGACTGGATCGGCCGTTCCCAGGAACGCGAGGAAGAATTGAGTGCCGTGCTGGTCCGCCGTCTGGCCGTGACCCTCGCGGAAGACGTACCGGCCGCGGGCGATGCGCTGCCGCCGCTGTGGCACTGGATGTTCTTCCAGGACGAGGTGGTCGAACCCGGCCTGGGCGCGGATGGCCATCCGGCGCGCGGTGGCTTCCTGCCGCCGGCCGATGGGCGCAACCGCATGTGGGCCGGCGGCCGCCTGGAGTTCCATGAACCGCTGCGCGTCGGCGGGCTGGCGAAGCGCACCACGACCATCCTCAATGTCGAGGAAAAGCACGGCCGCACCGGCTCGCTGCTGTTCGTCACCCTGCGCCATGAATTCCATCAGGACGGCCGCCTGGCCCTCAGCGAGGAACAGGACATCGTCTACCGCGAACCGACGCCGCCCCGGCTCTCCAGCGGCGACGCGCTGTCCGCCGGCGACTGGAGCGAGTCCGTCGAACCGACTCCGATCCTGCTGTTCCGCTATTCCGCGCTGACCTTCAACGGCCACCGCATCCATTACGACTGGCCCTACGTCACCGAAGCCGAGGGCTACCCCGGCCTGGTGGTGCACGGCCCGCTGATCGGCACCCTGAACCTGCGCGCGTTCTGCCGCGCCAACCCCGAAGCACGCCTGCGCCGATACGCCTACCGTGGCTTGCGCCCGCTGATCAGCCCCGAACCTTTCGCAGTCGGCGGCCGCCTGAGCGGCCCCGGCAAGGCCGAAGTCTGGGCTGGCAACGGTGCCGGCATCGCCCAGCGCGGCGAAGTGGAATTCGACTGATCGCACCCCTGCGGTGCCCTCCCAACAAGAAAAGAGCAAAGGTGATTCGATGACTTCCACCCCCGAAGAACTCCAGGCCATCCGTGAAGGCGTGCGCGCCCTGTGTGCGGAGTTCCCCGCCGAGTACTGGCGCCGGATCGATGAAGAGAAAGGCTTCCCCGAGGACTTCGTCCGCGCCATGACCGAAGCCGGCTGGCTCTCCGCGATGATCCCGGAAGAGTACGGCGGCTCGGGCCTGGGGCTGGCCGAGGCCTCGGTGATCCTGGAGGAGGTGAACCGCTGCGGCGGCAACTCCGGCACCATCCACGGGCAGATGTACAACATGTTCACCCTGTTGCGGAACGGCAGCGCCGAGCAGAAGGGCTACTACCTGCCCAGGCTCGCCAACGGCGAACTGCGCCTGCAATCCATGGGCGTCACCGAACCCACCACCGGCACCGACACCACCAAGATCAAGACCACTGCCGTGCGCCAGGGCGACAAGTACGTGATCAACGGCCAGAAGGTATGGATCTCGCGCGTCCAGCATTCCGACCTGATGATCCTGCTGGCCCGCACCACGCCGCTGGCCGAGGTGAAGAAGAAGTCCGAAGGCATGTCGATCTTTATCGTCGACCTGCGCGAGGCCATCGGCAACGGTCTGACCGTGCAGCCGATCGCCAACATGGTCAACCACGAGACCAACGAGCTGTTCTTCGACAACCTGGAAA
>OGQD01001577.1_pt1 | contig 14169 bp, 15 predicted proteins | sample 1553091 | NCBI WGS metagenome assembly OGQD01 (sample SAMEA2580290, study PRJEB22360) | human gut metagenome | biome: human gut; feature: human-associated habitat; material: faeces | place: Denmark | collected 2008/2010
ATTATTACTCCAAGTTTTGTTGAAAGAACAATGCAGATTGCTAATACAGCTAAGGCTAATTCAGGCTGTATTTCAAGAAAAGTTGGTGCTGTTATTTTAGATAAAAATTTGTCTATTAGATCAATAGGTTGGAATGATGTAGCAAAAGGTCATACACCTTGTAATTTAAGAAATGTAGAAGATTTTTTAGGTGAGCATCCTTTGAATGTTGAGCATTACAGCGATTTTGAATTAGGTAATCATTCCGATATTTCTGAATATAAGTATAAAACATCTAATCCTAATAACTTTAGAGATGCTTTAAAAGACTTCTATAAACAGAGTTATGATAAAGATAAGTTGAAGGGGAAGAATTGTTCTTTTTGCTTTAAAACCGTTCATAATCATTATGAAGGTGATGGGAACCAGGTACACACAAGATCATTGCACGCTGAAGAAAATGCAATGTTGCAATTAACTAAGTATGGCGGACAAGGTGTTGAGAATGGAATATTGTTCACTACCGCTAGCCCATGTGAATTATGTTCAAAAAAAGCATATCAATTAGGTATAAAAGTAATTTATTATATAGATCCTTATCCGGGTATTTCCCAAGATCAAATATTGAAAGGAGGAAATATTTCCAATAGACCTAAAATGATGGCTTTTTCTGGTGCAATGGGTACTACATATCATAAATTATATGAATCATTTCTTTCTTATAAAGATGAACTTTCTTTAGTGTTGGATATTAAGCCAAAAAATAAATTAGGGATTCAATTTAAAAATATATTGGAAAGTATTAGTAGTGAAAAAGAATTTTTAAGTTATATACGTGAAAAAAACGGAGTTATAACTAATGAAGAAGTAATTGGGATTATTAAAAAAGGATTGAGAAAATAATGGCTATAGGTAAAAAAGTGATGTTAAACAATCAATGTTTTTATTTCGAAGCAAAAGTAGAGTTTTATAAGACTTATTTAGAAAGATATTTAAGGATATTATATTTATTGCCATATACATAAGGTTAATATTATTGATGTTTTTTGTGGAACAACTATATACGATAAGATAAAAAAGTTAGCCTTTTATGCAAATGAATTACATGTTTCTGCCAATTACCTAAACACTCTTTGCAGAAAGTATTAAAGGCCTCTGCTACACAACTCATCCAGCAGCGAATCAGTACAGAATCCAAACGTTTACTGAGCAATACTAACCTTTCTATCAAAGAAATAGCCTTTGAATTCGGCTTTGCTGACCATGCTTATTTTTCCAATTTTTTTAAAAGCCAAACACGAATGTCTTCTAGTGCATTTAGATAAAGGAGATAAAATTTATAAGTAATGGTAGAAATTGTTCTACTTGTTTGAGCCGCTTTATCTTTGCTGCGTTATCATATAGATTTTAAAAAAGATTACAATCCATAATTTACCGGTAAAAAAGTATAAATAATTTAATAGGGTAATATGAAGCTGTATTTTTAATGACATTGATAGCGTTAGCTGTTTCTTGTCCTCCTTTAACTCAAAAAACACAGGTAATGAATCAGAATATTTTAGAATTAGTACAAAAAAATGATGTACAGGGCATTGCAAAGGCACTTGAAAATGGAGCCAATGTGAATACGGCTGACAACCATAAAAACTCTTTGCTGTTAATAGCTACACGAAACGGACAGACCGAAATGGCTAAGCTATTGGTTCAACACGGTGCCGATGTCAATCAGCAGTCTGATAATCTTGACAGTGCTTTTTTATATGCCGGTGCCAGCGGACAGACAGAATTAGTGAAACTCTATTTGGATAATGGTGCCCGTTTTGATGTTTTTAATAGATATAACGGAACCGCACTTATTCCGGCTTGCGAACGGGGTCATGTGGAAACGGTCAGATTATTAGCAAATACTAAAAAATTTCCCATAGACCATGTTAACCGTTTAGGTTGGACGGCTTTGATGGAAGCCATAGTGTTAGGAGACGGGAGTAAAAAATATCAGGAAATTGTTCAGATTTTAAAAGATGCCGGGTCCAGACTGGATATTCCTGATAACGATGGTATAGGTCCTTTACAGCATGCCAAAAAAAGAGGTTTTAAAGAAATTGTGAAAATATTGCAGACCTAAATGTTTACTTTTTAACAAAGCCTAAAAATGGCAAAAAGCTACGATTACTGATTAAATATTTTTAATTGTTGATTAAAATCCTATACTTTTAGAGTAAAAACATTTGTTATGAAAAAACTATTCTTTTTAATGACTCTTGTCTTCTTAAGTTCTTGTGTGAAAAATGAACAGAAGGAAGATTTTTCTACTATTATAATTAACCTGGGCCATTCACAGTATCCTACACAGATTATCATTGATATCCAAAAAAGCCAGATTGGGTATCAGAATCTGAATGTGGTATTGGCTTCGGCTGATGCTGACAAAACCATACCTCATAATCAAATAGTATCTCTTGATAAAACTTCGCTAAGTAAAATTATGGACCTCTTTTATGCGATAGACAGGACACCACAGGAACGGAATAAGTCTGCCGAAGGCATGTATTCTTCTATTGAAGCGCATTCAGATAATGGAAAGGTTTTAAATATAGATCAGCTAAATGACAGACATGCGGATGAAATTGCTTTTTTTGAAGCGGCTTTGAAAACCATTGCTAAAAAATCAAAAGCCCCAAATGCACAGCATCAAATGGACAAGTTAATTAAAGAATTATAATGAAAAGTCTGCTCCTTAGTGTTAAATATTGCTTTAATACAAAATAAATTTAAGGTTTTCGAAACAAGAAAATATTTTGACAAATACTCGTACCTTAGCAAAAACAATTGGCCATGAAAAACTATATTTTGCTCAGTTTTGTCATTGTGTTCTTTGTCTCATGCAAGACTGGGAAATTATCAACCCAAGACACGCTATCTCAATCAGAAACTGTCATTATTGGAGAAATCAGAATTATGAATGGGGATAAAGAAGTAACCAAAAATTCCAAAATCTATTTTGACGAAAATACAAAAGGTGTATTGTTTTACAAACTTGCAGCCGACGGACTCGTTATGATGAAGCTTCCTAAAGGAAATCATTTTATCAAATACATATACACACCCTATGGTTCTGTAAACCTGCCAATAGGCTATGCAAATTTTTCGGTACCCGAAACAGGAAAAGTTTATTATATAGGTACAATTCTAATAGATACTGAAAAAAAGCTTCGCAAAAAATCAAGAGGCATCATATATGACACAGACCCGAAAGGATTAAAAGAAGAAAAGGTGCAGATTACAATATCGGATACTCCACAAAAAGTTTCCAAAGCCTACCATGATGCATTCGGAACCGATAAAAAAATAGAAAATGCTCTTCTGACGGTAGCGCCCTAAAACATCGAACAACTTAATTTAAAAATAACAAAAATGGGATTATTTTCGGCATTATTAGGCAACGCAGGTGCGGTAAGCCAGGACGAACTTCAAAAAAAATACGGGCAGCTTCTCACAGAAGGTGAGTCAATAGAATTGGGCTTTAAGCTGCTTCGTGATACATTTATATTTACTAATAAAAGATTAATCCTGATTGACGTGCAGGGACTTACCGGGAGTAAGACCGAATACAAGTCTATTGCCTATAAAGCCATCAGCCGCTTTAGCATAGAAACAGCAGGAACTTTTGAATTGGATGCCGAATTAAAAATCTGGGTGTCCAGCGAAGCCAATCCAAGTATTAAAAAACAGTTTAATAAATCGGTTAATGTCTATGAAGTGCAGAAAGTATTGGCACATCATGTGTTAAAATAAGAAAAAAATAATTACTATTTTAATAAAAATTATGACCCGAGGCATTGCTTCGGGTTTTTTTATTTGCTAATTTGTAACAGGAATACAAAAAATAACAAGTTTTACGGGAATCCGTAAGGTGATTGTTTTTTCGGAGCCTATTTTTGGCAATATGTAACAAAAGCGACATAGAGTGAATAAAATGTAAACCATGAAAAAGTATTATTTGAACAGGGGAGACGAAAATCTGGGCCCTTTTAGTCTGGAAGATTTGAGAGAACATAGGATATCCCCTGAAACAATGGTGTGGTTTATAGGGCTTGAAGGCTGGACTCCTGCTAGAAACGTCAGGGAACTGCGTCCTCTGTTTGAAAGTATTCCCGGTCATGAACTCACAAGTAGCCAGGGTGTTGAAAAATATTATATTTCTAAAATGGAAAAAGAATCCTTTTTCCTCAAGCATATCGATAAATTTTTGTTGCTCTTCCTTTTTGCCCTTGCTGTGGGTATCATCATGTTTTTACTGGAATTAAATCTGTAAATGAAAGTTTTTACAAACAATTACGGGTTCTAAATTCTCGTAATGTGAATATTTTTTTAAGAAAAGCATTGTTTTACGGATAGCCGTAAGGAAATAATTCTCAATACATATAAATTTGGAGTTAAGTATATTTTGATTAACAGTTGGGACACGCGGATCTAGCCATAATAGTGATGCAATCCGGACTAAACCGCCTTCGGGCGGTTTTTGTTTTTCTGACATATTTGTTTTTAAGAAGATGGAATTAAAATTTAATATACGTCAAAAACGAAAAAATGATAGTTGATAGAATGATAACCAACACGATTTATGAGTATTACAAGAAATTAATGTTATTTTTTCTGAAAAAAAGTATGTTTTACGGAAATCCGTAAGGAAATCGGTTTTTGTAGAATTACATTTGATATTAATTGTTTGTCTCAGGTCTATCTATTTTGAATTCACTGTTTTTATGAAAAAGTATTACATAAATAGTGGGGAACAAAATCTGGGTCCTTTTGATTTGAATGATTTGAAATCAAAAGGAATTGGCAGAGATACGCTGATTTGGTTCTTTGGTATAAGTCGTGGCTCCAGAGTCAGAAACATGTCGGAATTAAAAGAGCTGTTTCGGGCAAACCGGGAGAAAAGGAAAGAAGGGTTCCGCAAATCTATGAATGACGAAACAGCTTCTTTTTTAAAGGACCGACTGCTGCTTTTTGTAGCATTGGGACTGATTCTTGGATTTGGGATCTTGTTTTATAGTTTTTATATTACAAGTAGCATTTCTAAAGACGAACAGCGAAGTTATAATGAATTGCAGTTATCCAGAGAGTTATTCTGGAGAGAGCGTTCAGCCGATAATGATGAGGCAATAGGGATTGCCTTGTCCGGACAGGAAAGTTTATTAACGTCAGATGAAAACGGAGCTGCGGCCAAAAGGATGACGCAAATAGAAATCGAACTGGATATGGCAACACAAAATCTGGAGGCAGCAAAACAAGAGCTTTTAGGAGCCAAATCTTTCCAGTTTTTAAGGATGACAGATGACAGGAAAGAAGAGATTGAAGAAGCAAACAAAAAAATACAGGTCTGGAAGGAAGAAATCCGAACCTTAGAGGTAGAGATGGAGCAATTGCAAAAAGTTCCTCATCTGGCCAGCTTAGCAGAATGAATTTCTAAATTTATCCACTATACACTACAAATTTTTTCCCAACCCTTTAACCGCTCCCCTGCACAGGAGCGGTTTCGCTTTTTGGTGCTGTGTCATTGCAAAAAAGTATCTGTTTCTACTTAAAATAAATGCCTATTCAGAAGCATAATAACTTATAAATAATTATTTTTGCACGCAGGTTAAAAAGATGCAATTCATAAAAGAAAATTAACTATATCATATTATGGTAAAAGATTTATTCGAAAGAATACAGCAAAATAAAGGTCCTCTTGGAAAATGGGCTTCACAGGCAGAAGGATATTATGTATTTCCTAAGTTGGAAGGTGATTTGGGACCGAGAATGAAATTTCATGGGAAGGATATTTTGAACTGGAGTCTTAACGATTATTTAGGGTTGGCAAACCATCCTGAAGTACGCAAGGTAGATACTGAAGCGGCGGCGCAATTTGGAGCAGCCTATCCGATGGGAGCGCGTATGATGAGTGGCCACACCAAATATCACGAGCAGTTAGAAAATGAATTGGCAGCTTTCGTAATGAAAGAGGCCGCATATCTTTTAAATTTTGGCTACCAGGGAATGGTGTCTATTATTGACGCATTGGTAACCAAAAACGATATCATTGTGTATGACGTAGATTCACATGCCTGTATTATTGACGGTGTTCGCCTTCACATGGGTAAGCGTTTTACTTATAAGCACAATGATTTGGAAAGCATGGAGAAAAACCTGCAACGTGCTACAAAAATGGCTATGGAAACAGGAGGAGGCATTCTTTTCATTACAGAAGGTGTTTTTGGAATGAGAGGACAGCAAGGAAAACTGAAAGAAATTGTAGCAATGAAAGAAAAATACAATTTCCGTCTTTTGGTTGATGATGCACATGGTTTTGGTACGCTTGGAAAAACAGGAGCCGGAGCAGGAGAAGAGCAGGGTTGTCAGGACGGAATTGATGTGTATTTCTCTACATTCGCAAAATCAATGGCAAATATTGGGGCATTTGTTGCGGCAGATAAAGATATTATTGATTATTTGAAATATAACCTGCGTTCGCAGATGTTTGCCAAAGCACTGCCAATGATTCAGACTATTGGTTCCTTAAAGCGTTTGGAATTGCTTCGTAATTCATCTGAAATTAAAGACAAGCTTTGGGAAAATGTGAATGCCCTTCAAAACGGCTTGAAAAACAGAGGATTTAATATTGGCGATACCAACACTTGTATTACTCCGGTGTATTTGGAAGGAAGCATTCCGGAAGCAATGGTAATGGTAAACGATTTGAGAGAAAACTACGGTATTTTCTTGTCAATTGTTGTATATCCTGTAATTCCAAAAGGTATTATCCTGTTGAGAATGATTCCTACGGCTTCCCATACTATGGAAGATATAGAGGAAACATTAGCTGCATTTGAAGCCATACGCGAAAAACTGGTTAACGGTACATATAAAGAAATCGCAGCCAGGACTACGGTCGATGTAAGCGACGAAAGATAATTTAAAAAGCCATTCTGAAAAGAATGGCTTTTTTATTGAGATTTCAGATTTTCACCCCTTAGCCCCTTAGAAACTTAATTTCCAATTCCCATCTAAAAACTGTATCTTTAATACTACTAATCAAAAAAACTATGCACATGAAAATCAGATTTTTAGTTATGGGGTTGGTCATCAGTCTGACAGCCTGCAATAAGAAAGAAGAATCAAAAGTAGTCACGGAACCGGAAATGGAGCAGCCTGAAATGACAGCACCAGCCAAAGAATGTTACGAATATACGAACGGAAAAGACACCATACATTTGTCAATGGCAATAACTAATGGCAATAATGTAGCAGGTGATTTGAAATATGCCTGGTTTGAAAAAGACAGTAATACCGGTATGTTTTCAGGAATGTTTAAAGGTGATACCTTATATGCTGACTATACATTCCAATCTGAAGGCATGACTTCAATCCGGGAAATTGTTTTGATACGCAAAGGTGACAACCTGCTGCAAGGATATGGTGATATAACCGAAAAAGGAAACAAACAACTTTTCAAAGACAGAAAATCGATAAAGTTTGATGAAAAAATGATGTTGAAAAAAGTAGCATGTAAGTAGTGAATCCACAGAAAATAAAAAAGTTCCGATTGATTTTGGAACTTTTTTATTTGTAATTATTTTACGCTATAGGTTTTGTACATAAGTACATCTTCTTTTGTGAATAATCGGATCAAAATGTTTCCAGATATTATGAATGGCAACATTGTCAACTAATTCAGGAGTTCTGTAACACGTCTGTACATTCTTTTCTTTAAAGGTTTTGTAATATTCGTTAAAAACAATAGCCGTTACACCTTTGTTCTGGTATTCCGGATCAATCCCTATCAGGTAAAAAATCATGTCTTTACTTTGCTTCCGGGCTTTAAGCAGATGAAAAATACCAAAAGGGAAAATCTTTCCTTTGGCTTTTTGTAGTGCTTCAGAAAAAGAAGGCATTACAATGCTAAAGGCAATTATATTATCGTCTTTGTCAACAATAAATTTAATCAATTCTGGATTGATAAAACTGATGTATTTTTTTTTGAAATATTCTTTCTGAATATCGGTTATTGCCACAAATGAAGACAGGTTTGCATAAGACTTGTTAAACAGGTCAAACATCTTGTCAACATAGGGCATGATGTCTTTGGTTTTAGTGAAGTTTAACGGTTTAAGCTGGTATCGCTGCTTGATTAGTTCGTTTGCTTTTATAAAAGTTTCAGGGTTGATGTTAGTGAAAGAGAATTTGCTCTCAACATATTCTTTTTCAACTTTCATTCCTAACTTTTCAAAATGTTCTTTATAATAAGGCAGGTTATACCAGGTAATCATTGTGCTGATTTGGTCAAAACCTTCGGTCAGTACGCCTACCTTATCCAGATTGGAAAAACCTACAGGGCCTTCAACATATTCGAGTTGGTGTTCGCGTCCAAATTCATAAACTTTTTCCATTAATGCTTTGGTCACTTCGATATCGTCAATTACATCAAACCAGCCGAAACGCACTTTTTTCTTATCCTGGTCGTTTACTTCATTCCAGTTGATAATGGCTGCAATTCTGCCAACGATTGTATTGTTTCTATAAGCAAGATAAAACTTGGCCTCGGCACTTGCAAAAGCCGGGTTTTTATCTTTGTCAAAAGTTTCGAGCTCATCGTTTATGATAGGCGGAACCCAGTATTTGTTGCCTTTGTATAGGGAAAATGGAAATTTTACATAGTCCAAAAGCAGGGCTTTGGTATTAGCTTCTTTAATTGTTATCATTACAGGCTATTCTTTTTCTCCACCGACTTCGTCGATTCGTTTTTTCTCGTCTTCTTTTTTCTTGTCTTTCTTTTTGTCTTTTTTGTCACTCTTGTCCGGTCCCTGAATCATAATGTCCTTGTAAAAACCGTCAAATCTCCAGGAAACACCAACACCTCCATAAAAAATAGAAGGAGTGTCTTTTATATTTTTGCTGATGGAGGCATCAACCTGAAGGTTGGGTTGAAGAAGGTAAGCGGCACCTATACGACCAATAGCGTCAGAATAAAAATCACTCTGATAGCCTTGCAATTCGATAAACCCGGACCATTTTTCATTAAAGCCTCTGGTTAGTGTTGCAATAATGCCATAGCTAGGATAGTCGGTCGTGATTCTGTCAGCAATAATGTTCATCACATATACATAGCGGCTTCCAAAGTGGTTTTGTGTAATAACCATCAGCTTTGGGCTGATTTTTGGGTCGGTTGGAAAAGTATATGGATTATTAGAGAAATTAATATTAGCTCCGGCATAAACACCTACGGCAGGAATAAGCTGTCTCCATTTGAATCGGTGGTTAGCTTTCCAGCTATAAATGTTTACTTTCTCTTCATAATTTTTGAATGGGTCATAAATCAGGTATTTGGCTCCAAGTGTCAGTTTTTTGATAGCATTTCTGTTTTCAGAACCCAATGCCGTTTCGTATTGGTCAGTCTGATATTGCAGGTTCATAATGAATTCCAACTGTTCTAAAAAAGCTCCGTAACGCAATGCCAAATCCAGTCCAAATCCTTTGGCTTTAGTATTCAGAATATCATGGTCTTCGGCTAAGGCATAAATTCCGGCTTCAGTTTGAAAGACGGTCTTACCAACAGAAAATCCCGACATGGATTCGCCTGGACGGTTGGAATTGATAACGTCTGTAAATTGTGCGTAGCTGGCTGAAGAACAGAAGGCGAACAACAGTAATGAAGCAAATCTTGATTTTGACATAGTCTCTGAGTTTTCATTAGCAATGGTTAGTATAACCCAAAAGTAGTATAATTTATTATTTATTTAAGAAGGATATTTTAAATTTAAGCGTTCTATTTGCTAATTTTACGCTTTAAAAAATTTAGATTATGCAATTTGCTTCATTTAACGGAGTCTTGAGAACGTTGTTTATCCTGGTCTGCATTTATTATGCTGTCAGACTGCTTGCAAGGATATTTTTCCCGATCATGGTGAGAACCGTAGTGCAAAAAGCGGAACAGAGTTTTCAGCAGCAACAGCAAAACTATCAGAGACAAAATAGCCAGGATGATTTTGTCAATATCAATACAAATGCCAACAGAAGATCTGACCGACCTCGTGAGACTAAAAAAGTAGGCGAATACATCGATTACGAAGAAATAGACTAACTTTCTTTGAATATATTTGCGGTAAAGCGTATCTTCACGCCTTTATTTATTTTGTTTTCAATTAACACCTTATGAAAATAATCAGCAAGTATTATCCTCACTTACTGGCCATTTTAGGCTTTGTTTTGGTTTCCCTAATTTATTTTTATCCTGTTATGCAGGGCAAGCAGATTTATCAGTCTGATATTGCGCAATATACAGGTATGGCAAAAGAGCAGAACGATTTCCGTGCAAAGGAAAAAGAAGAGCCATTCTGGACAAATTCTGCCTTTGGAGGAATGCCAACCTATCAGTTGGGGGCCAAATATCCTAATGATTTTGTAGGTGATTTAGATGATGTGTTGCGTTTTCTGCCTCGACCGGCTGACTACCTTTTCTTGTATTTTCTCGGATTTTACGGATTATTGCTCGCCTTGAGGATTGACCCGCTGAAAGCCTTCTTCGGAGCTTTGGCTTTCGGTTTTTCAACTTATCTGATTATTATTCTGGGTGTTGGGCATAATGCCAAAGCCCATGCTATAGCCTATATGCCATTGGTAGTTGCCGGTGTAATTCTCGTATTCAGACGGAAATATGTCCTGGGAGGCTTATTAACCATGATTGCCGGGGCATTAGAAATTAATGCCAATCACTTTCAGATGACTTACTATCTGTTGTTTTTACTGCTGATTATTGGCATCTATTTTCTTTATAAATACATCAAACAGAAAGATTATAAAGGCATTTTGTATGCAGTTGGAGTATTTGCTGTAGCCGGAATTTTGGCTGTTGGAGCCAATGCAACCAGCCTGATGGCTACTTCTGAATATACTGATTTCAGTATGCGTGGAAAAAGTGAACTGACCTATAATCCGGATGGTTCTAAAAATACGACTACCTCTTCAATGTCATATGACTATATCACAGAATACAGCTACGGAATTGCGGAAAGTCTGAACCTGTTTGCCCCAAGATTGTTTGGAGGTTCCAACTCAGAACATTTGGGAAACAAATCTAAAGTATATGAATTTATTTCCGCTCAGGGTGCAAATCCAGAAGAGGCACAAGGTTTTACTGAAGCCTATGCTAAAACATACTGGGGCGACCAGCCAATCGTAGCCGCTCCGGCCTATATTGGAGCTGTTGTTTTCTTTTTATGCATATTGGCCTTATTCAATGACAAGCGAAAAATCAAATATGCATTTTTAGGAGGAGCCATCTTTTCATTATTGCTTTCATGGGGTAAGAACTTCCCGTTAATGACTGACTTTTTCATTAACTATGTGCCAATGTATGACAAATTCAGGGCGGTGTCTTCTATTCAGGTTGTTCTTGAGTTATGCATTCCGGTACTGGCAATAATGGGACTTCAAAGTTTTTTCAAATCAGAGAAAGAAGAACAATGGAAATCATTAAAACTGGCAGGAGGCGTAAGTTTGGGAATAATTGTACTGCTTTTCTTTGCCAAAGGAATGTTTGATTTTACAGGACCTTATGATGCCCAAATGCAGCAGATGTTTAGCCAGGCACAAGGAAGCCACTCTTTTGGTCTAGAATTTATCGAAGCGTTACGTGAGGATAGAAAAAACATGTATAATGCAGACCTGTTGCGTTCCGGATTCCTTATTTTAGTGACAGCAGGACTTTTATGGCTGCATATCAAAAATAAGCTTTCACATACTTTTGCTGTCGTATTGGTAGGACTGTTCATGATTGGAGATTTGTTCTTCATCGACAAGAATTATGTTGACAGTACAGGCTTTGTAAGTGCAAGAGAAGTAAACGAACCTTTCCAGCCAACGGTTTCAGACCAGCAGATTTTAAGAGATACGACGCAATACCGTGTTTATGAAATCGAAGGAAGATTACAGGCAAGAACTTCCTACTTCCACAAATCGCTGTCAGGTTACAGCGCTGTACGTCCAAGAAGGATTGAGCAGTTATTTGATTACCAGATTGCGAAAAACAATCTGAACGTACTCAATATGCTGAACACCAAATACGTCATCCAGGTAGATGAAAAAGGGCAGGAGTACCCAATCATAAACCCCGATGCCAACGGAAATGCATGGTTTGTAAGTGAAGTCAAATTTGTCAATACGCCAGATGAAGAAATGAAGGCATTGGACAAATTAGACACAAAGAATCAGGCCGTCTTTAACCAGAAGGAATTTAAAAATGCTATTTCAAAAACCTACCAGAAAGACAGTACAGCAACTATTGTTTTAAATAGCTATAAGCCAAACCATCTGAAATATACTTCCAATAATTCGCAAAAAGGATTGGCAGTCTTTTCGGAAATCTATTATCCAAAAGGATGGAAGGCAACTATTGACGGAAAACCAGCCGACCATTTCAGGGTAGATTACACATTAAGAGCAATGGAAATCCCGGCAGGAAAACATACAATTGAATTTAAATTTGAACCGCAGGTTGTCAAGACAGGTAGCACGATTGCTTTAATCAGCTCAATTGTAATGATATTGTTATTAATAGGCGGGATTTATTGGGAAAATAGAAGAAACAAAAAAGAAAACTCATTAGAGAAATAAGACTTCAGATAGCAGGTAGCAGTTTTCAGGCGGCAGGTAACAGGTTTTTAGTGCAATGTATAAGCGCAAATCCAAAATCTTAAATCTTAAATCCTGCAATCTAAAATCTAAAAACCGCCATCTAAAATCGCAAATTTATAATTTTGAAAAAGGTACTCATCATAACTTATTATTGGCCACCGGCAGGAGGACCCGGAGTGCAGCGCTGGTTAAAGTTTGTAAAGTACCTCCCTGATTTTGGTATTCAGCCGGTTGTTTATATTCCCGAAAACCCAACCTATCCGATTCTGGATGAGGAATTGGTTTCTGAAGTTTCCGATAAGGCCATTATATTGAAGAAGAAAATTTTCGAGCCATACGGGTTTGCCTCCATTTTTTCCAGGAAAAAGACCAAAAAAATCAGTTCGGGAATTATTCCAAATCAAAAAAAGCAATCCCTTCTGGAAAAGCTTTTTCTTTGGATTCGGGGTAATGTTTTTATTCCGGATGCCAGGGTGTTTTGGGTAAAACCGTCGGTATTGTCTCTGGAGAAATACATTCGTGAAAACGAAATCGATACAATAATAACTTCCGGCCCTCCACACAGTCTCCATCTTATAGGATTGGCTTTAAAAGAAAGAACAAAAGCACACTGGATAGCAGATTTCAGAGACCCGTGGACAACCATAGGCTATCATAATAAACTGAAATTATCCGCATCGGCTGCAAAAAAACATAAAGAACTGGAATCTATTGTATTGAATGAAGCCGATCAGATTTTAGTAACCAGCCAAACGACCAAAAAAGAGTTTGAGGTGCTGACTACAAAACCGATAGAAATCATTACAAATGGTTTTGATGTAGAAAAAGTAGCCCCGCAGCCTTTGGACGAAAAATTCAGCATAGCGCATATTGGTTCCTTTTTATCTGAAAGGAATCCGAGAATATTATGGAAATGCCTTAAAGAAATCATTAAAGAAAACCCTGATTTCAAAAAAGATTTTGAATTGAAACTGATAGGAGCTGTAAGTCAGGAAGTGCTGGATGCCCTTGCAGAATTCAGGCTGAACTCTTATGTAAACAATCTGGGCTATGTTCCGCACAAGACAGCAGTTGAACACCAGAAAAAATCACAGGTGCTGCTTTTGGTCGAAATCAATTCTGAGGACACAAAAAGTATCATACCGGGAAAATTATTTGAATACATGGCCTCAGAACGTCCCATACTGGCAATAGGTCCTGAAGGTTCAGATTTCGCTTCTATCATAAAAGAAACAAATACAGGTGCCTTTTTCCATTATGATGAATTCGATGCCCTGAAAGAACGTATTCTGGCCTACTATGCCGCTTATAAAGAAGGTAACCTTAAAACATATGCCGTCGGTTTACAACAGTACAGTCGAAAAAGCCTTACTGAAAAGCTGTCGAAAATTATACGAAAGTGAATTTAGAATTAAGATGATAGAGAATAGTTGATAGTGGATAGTTATTAGTGGATAGTTGATAGTTGATAGTTGATAGTTGATAGTTGATGTACGTTGGATTAAATTTTTA
>OGQD01001579.1_pt1 | contig 14147 bp, 14 predicted proteins | sample 1553091 | NCBI WGS metagenome assembly OGQD01 (sample SAMEA2580290, study PRJEB22360) | human gut metagenome | biome: human gut; feature: human-associated habitat; material: faeces | place: Denmark | collected 2008/2010
GGCGGCCGGGCGGCGGCCGGAGCCTCGGCCAGCGGAGCCGGGGCGGACTTGGCGGCTTCCTTGGCGCCAGCACTGAACTGGCCCTTGCCGTGCAACTGGTCGAGGAGTGCTTCGAATTCGTCGTCGGTGATGTCGTCGCCACCCGCGCCAACCGGTGCGGCAGGCGCATCAGCGGTGGGCTCGAGGGCATCCATCAGTTGCTCGAACTCGGCGTCGGTGATGTCGCCGTAGGCGGCTGGAGCTTCTTCCGCAACTGGCTCTTCCACGGCCGGAGCAGGAGCTTCGGCCGGGGCGGCGTTCGGGTCGGCCAAGCGCGACAGGGCAGCGAGCAGCTCGGGCGTCGCCGGAGTCGGCTCCTGCGCGTCACGCACCTGCTGGAACATGACGTTGACGGTATCCAGCGCCTGCAGCATCACGTCCATTAGCTCGGCATCCACGCGGCGTTCGCCCTTGCGCAGCATGTCGAACACGTTTTCGGCGATGTGGCAGCACTCCACCAGCGCGTTCAGCTGGAGGAAGCCGGCACCACCCTTGACGGTGTGGAACCCACGGAAGATGGCATTGAGCAGGTCCATGTCTTCCGGGCGGCTTTCCAGCTCGACCAGTTGCTCGGACAGTAGCTCGAGAATCTCGCCGGCCTCCACCAGGAAGTCCTGGAGGATTTCGTCATCGGCGTCGAAGCTCATTCGGTGCTCCCTCTACAGCGTCAGGCGACGCTTAAAAACCAAGGCTGGACAACAGGTCGTCGACATCGTCCTGACCGGACACGACGTCCTTTCTTGTATCGGCAGCAATCTGCGGACCTTCACCCTTGGACGATCTTTCTTTTTCCACCGCGTCGCGCATGCCGTCGTGGTCATGCTCGATACCGGCGTAGCGATCGACCTGACCCGCCATCCAGACCAGCTTGACCAGGTTCGACTCGACCTCGGTCACCAGCTTGGTGACGCGCTTGATCACCTGCCCGGTGAGGTCCTGGAAGTCCTGCGCCAGCAGGATGTCGTTCAGGTGGGCGGAGAGCTTGCGGCTGTCCTGGGCGCTGATGTAGAGGAACTGCTCGACGCGCTTGGCCAGGTCGCGGAAGGCGTCGGCGCCCAGCTCGCGGCGCATGAAGCGCGACCAGTCTTCCTGCAGCTCCTTGGCCTGGGTCTCGATGTGCATGACCACCGGAGTGCACTCCTCCACCAGGTCCATGGTGCGATTGGCCGCTTTCTCGGTCATCGTCACCACGTAGGACAGGCGGTCGGTCGCGTCGGCGATCTGCGACATCTCCTCGGCGTGCCGGGAGTTGGGATCGATCTGGAAGTTGACGATGGCGTTGTGCAGCTCGCGGGTGAGCTTGCCGACCTCCTGGTAGAGGCCTCGGTCGCGCGCCTGGTTGAGCTCGGAGATCAGTTGCACGGCGGTCTGAACGTCGCCGCGTTCGAGGCAGTCGACCAATTCGCGCGCGTGTTTTTTCAGGGTCGACTCGAAGTCACCCGCGGATTCGTTGAAATCCATGACGCCCTCTATGCCGGCCTTAGCTGCCGACCCGCTCGAAAATCTTCTCGATCTTTTCTTTCAGCACCTGAGCGGTGAAAGGCTTGACCACATAGCCGTTGACCCCGGCCTGGGCCGCTTCGATGATCTGGTCGCGCTTGGCTTCGGCGGTGACCATCAGCACCGGCAGGTGCTTGAGGCGCTCGTCGGCGCGGACCGCACGAAGCAGGTCAATGCCGGTCATGCCGGGCATGTTCCAGTCGGTCACGAGGAAATCGAAGTTGCCGCTGTGCAGCATCGGCAGCGCAGTGGTGCCGTCGTCGGCTTCTGCGGTGTTGGTGAACCCCAGGTCTCGCAGGAGGTTCTTGATGATGCGCCTCATCGTGGAAAAGTCGTCCACGATGAGAATTTTCATGTTCTTGTCCAAACCTGCCTCCATCGATACCAAACGCGCCCTGGCGGGCGTGCCGTCAATTCATTGAGCGCCGTGCGCTCTTTGGGGTGGATGCGTCAAAGGAACGTCACCCAAAAATTCGTAAGCCTATAACTTGCCTAAGGAAATTCCTTTCAGGCTTTCCGCTCAGAACAAGCAGCCGCGAAACTACCCGATGCTCAGCGCGCGCGCCACTCCGCCAGTCGCGAGCGCAGGCGCGCGGCGCACTGGCTGTGCAACTGGCTGACGCGGGACTCGCTGACGCCCAGTACTTCGCCGATCTCCTTGAGGTTGAGTTCCTCGTCGTAGTACAGCGCCAGCACCAGCCGCTCGCGCTCGGGCAGCTTGGTGATGGCGTCGGCCAGCGCCGCCTGGAAGCGTTCGTCTTCCAGGCCGTGGGACGGCTCGTTGTCGTGGTGGGATGCGTCTTCGGCAAGGCCACCGCCCTGTTCACCGTCCTGCAACATGTCATCGAAGCTGTACAGCCGGCTGCCCTGGGTGTCGCTGAGGATGCCGTAATAATCTTCGAGGCTCATATTGAGTTCGGCAGCAACCTCCTGATCTTTAGCGTCGCGTCCGGTGCGCGCCTCGACGGCGCGGATGGCGTCGCTGACCATACGGGTGTTGCGGTGCACCGAACGGGGCGCCCAATCTCCCTTGCGCACCTCGTCGAGCATGGCGCCACGGATACGGATGCCGGCGTAGGTCTCGAAGCTCGCGCCCTTGCCCGCGTCGTACTTCTTCGCTGCCTCCAGCAGGCCGATCATCCCTGCCTGCATCAGGTCTTCCACCTGCACGCTGGCCGGCAGGCGGCCCAGCAGGTGGTAGGCGATGCGCTTCACCAGTGGTGCGTGTTTCTGGATCAGCAGTTCCTGGGAGTTGTGCGCCTGTGCCTTGCTGTACATACGCGCTCCGGAGGCCGCGGTCATACGGCCGAACCCGTGGGATGTTGCACCAGGCGCTCGACGAAGAACTCCAGGTGCCCTCGTGGGTTGGCCGGCAGCGGCCAGCTGTCGACCTTCTGCGCCACCGCCCGGAAGGCCAGGGAAGCCTTGCTGCGCGGGAACGCCTCATACACCGAACGCTGCTTCTGCACCGCCTTGCGCACCGACTCGTCGTAGGGGATGGCGCCGACGTACTGCAGCGCCACGTCGAGGAAACGGTCGGTGACCTTGGTCAGCTTGGCGAACAGGTTGCGGCCCTCCTGGGGGCTGTGCGCCATGTTCGCCAGCACGCGGAAACGGGTCATGCCGTAGTCGCGGTTGAGCAGCTTGATCAAAGCATAGGCATCGGTGATGGACGTGGGTTCATCGCAGACGACCAGCAGCACTTCCTGGGCCGCGCGAACGAAGCTCACCACCGAGTCGCCGATGCCGGCGGCGGTGTCCACCACCAGCACGTCGATGTTGTCGCTGATGTCGCTGAAAGCCTGGATCAGACCGGCATGCTGCATCGGCGTGAGGTGCACCATGCTCTGGGTGCCCGAGGCCGCCGGGACGATGCGGATGCCGCCGGGCCCCTGGAGGATCACGTCGCGCAGGTCGCATTCGCCTTCGATCACGTCGGCCAGCGTGCGCTTGGGCGACAGGCCCAGCAGCACGTCGACGTTGGCCAGGCCAAGGTCGGCGTCCAGCAGCATGACGCGGCGACCAAGATCGGCCAGCGCCAGCGACAGATTCACCGACACGTTGGTCTTGCCCACGCCACCCTTGCCACCGGTGACTGCGATTACCTGAACGGGATGCATGCCCATATCAATACCTTGTCTCGTCGTTCGACCGTCACGCTTCTGGCGTTCCGGCTAATCCGGCTGCGGTGCTCCACCGCTTCCGGTGCTCGCGGATCATCTTGCAGAGCATCCGCATCGCTTGGGCGGCCCAACCGGCCGCCCCACGCCCCACCCGGGGCTCACAATCCTCAGCTGGCGCGACGCACCGGCTGCTGGTAAAGGCCGGCGAACATGTCGGCCATGGCGTCCTCGCTGGGCTCTTCCGGCGACTGCAGGCTCACCGCACGGCTGACCAGTTGGTGCGCGCGTGCCACATGCAGGTCATCCGGGATCTTCGGCCCGTCAGCCAGATAGGCTACCGGGAGATGCTGGCTGATAGCCAGAGCCAGAGCTTCGCCGAGGCTTCCCGCTTCGTCCAGCTTGGTCAGGATGCACCCGGCCAGCCCACAGGAACGATAGTTCTGCCAGGCGGACTTGAGCACCTGGCTCTGGCTGGTCGCGGCCAGCACGAGGTAATTCTTCACGTTCAGGCTCAGCGACGACAGCGCTTCGAGCTGCATGCGCAGCGCCGGATCGTTGGCCGGCAGGCCGGCGGTGTCGATCAGCACCAGACGCTTGCGCGCCAGCGGCGCCATCGCCTGGATCAGCGACTGGCCAGGATCGACCAGGGTCACCGGCACATTGAGGATACGGCCCAGGGTCTTGATCTGCTCCTGGGCGCCGATGCGGAAGCTGTCCATGGACACCAGGGCAATGCTCTGCGCGCCGTACTTGAGTACGTAGCGGGCAGCCAGCTTGGCCAGGGTGGTGGTCTTGCCCATGCCGGCCGGGCCGACCAGGGCGATCACGCCGCCCTGCTCCAGCAGGTCGGTTTCCGGGGTGTTGATTGAGCGCGCCAGGTGCGCCAGCAGCATGCGCCAGGCCTGCTTCGGATCGGCGATGGAGGCTACGCGCTCCAGCAGGCTGCGCGACAAGTCGGCCGGCAGGCCCATGCGCTGCAGGCGACGCCACAGGTTGGCCTGCTTCGGGCGCTGGTTCTGCAGCTGGTTCCAGGCGATGGAGCCCAGTTGCACTTCAATCAGTTCACGCAGGCCGTTGAGCTCGAAGCGCATGGCTTCCAGCGCCTGCTGGCCGGCGGCAGCCGGCGTCGGGGTGGCCGGCGCGGCCATGGCTTCGGCCAGGGTCTCGGCAGCACTGCGGCGCGGCGCTTCGGTGCCGTACATTTGACGGTCCTTGCGCACGCCATCGGTTGCGCGGGCCGGGGCCGACAGGTCCGCCTTGGCCTGGGCGATCTTCGCCTGGGTCTTGCGCAGCTCGGCTTCCAGCGCCGGGTTCGGCTTGCTGGCGGCCACCGGTGCCTGGTAATCCAGCGCGGCGGTCAGCTCCACGCCGCCGGCGACACGGCGGTTGCCGACGATCGAGGCATCCGGGCCCAGCTCGTCACGGACCAGTTTCATGGCCTGACGCATATCGGCGGCGAAGAAGCGTTTTACCTGCATGGCCTAGGACCTCAATCAGTTCTGCCCAACAGTGGCGACAATCGTGACTTGTTTGTTGTCCGGGATTTCCTGGTAAGCCAGCACGTTCATGGTGGGAACCGCCATCCGGGCGAATCGCGACATCATCGCGCGGATGGGACCTGCCACCAGCAGAATCGCCGGCTTGCCGAGCATCTCCTGACGCTGCGCTGCTTCAACCATCGAGCGTTGCAGCTTTTCGGCCATTCCGGGTTCCAGCAACATGCCGTCTTCGGAGCCCTGTCCGGCCTTCTGAAGACTATTGAGCAATATCTGTTCCAACCTGGGTTCCAGAGTGATCACAGGCAGCTCCGGCTCTAGTCCCACAATGGTTTGCACGATTGCGCGGGACAGCGCGACGCGAACCGCCGCCACCATCGCGGCGGGATCTTGACTCTTCGCCGCCACGTTGGCGATGGCCTCGGCGATGGTGCGGATATCGCGTACCGGCACCTGCTCCTGCAGCAGTGCCTGAAGCACCTTGAGCAGGGTCGACAGGGAAATCAGCCCCGGCACCAGCTCTTCGGCGAGCTTGGGCGAGGTCTTGGCCAGCAGTTGCATCAGTTGCTGGACTTCCTCGTGGCCGAGCAGCTCGTGGGCATGCTTGTGCAGCACCTGGTTCAGGTGAGTGGCAACCACGGTGCTGGCATCCACCACGGTGTAGCCCAGGGACTGCGCCTGGTCGCGCTGCGAAGCCTCGATCCAGACGGCTTCCAGGCCGAAGGCCGGGTCCTTGCCGGCGATGCCGTTGAGGGTGCCGAACACCTGGCCGGGGTTGATCGCCAGGTCGCGATCCGGATAGATCTCGGCTTCGGCCACGCTGACACCCATCAGCGTCAGGCGATAGGCGTTGGGCAGCAGGTCGAGGTTGTCGCGGATATGCACCGACGGCATCAGGAAGCCCAGGTCCTGGGACAGCTTCTTGCGTACGCCCTTGATCCGCGCCAGCAGCTGGCCGCCCTGATTGCGGTCCACCAGCGGAATCAGGCGGTAGCCCACTTCCAGGCCGACCATGTCCACCGGGGTCACGTCATCCCAACCCAGTTCCTTGGTCTGCTCGGCGCGCTGGGCGGGCAGCAGTTCCTGCTGGGTCTGGGCTTCCTGCTCGGCCTTCTGGCTGGCCTTGCGCTGGCGGCTCCAGATCATCCAGGCGCCGCCGGCAGCCAGGCCACCCAGGCCGACGAAGGAAACGTGCGGCATGCCGGGCACCAGGCCCATGGCGATGAGGATGGCGGCAGAGATGGCCAGCGCCTTGGGCGAGGCGAACATCTGACGGTTGACCTGGGCCCCCATGTCCTCGGAGCTGGACACACGGGTCACCATGATCGCGGCGGCGGTGGACAGCAGCAGCGAGGGCAACTGCGCCACCAGACCGTCACCGATGGTCAGCAGGGCGTAGACCTTGCCGGCATCGCCGAAGCTCATCGAGTGCTGGATCACCCCGATGGCCACGCCACCGATGAGGTTGATGAACAGGATCAGCAGGCCGGCGACGGCGTCGCCGCGGACGAACTTGCTGGCACCGTCCATGGAGCCGTAGAAGTCGGCTTCCTGGGCCACTTCGGCGCGGCGCTTCTTGGCTTCCGCCTGCTCGATCAGGCCGGCATTGAGGTCGGCATCGATGGCCATCTGCTTGCCGGGCATGGCGTCGAGGGTGAAACGCGCACTCACCTCGGAGATACGCCCGGCGCCCTTGGTGACCACCACGAAGTTGATGATCATGAGGATCGCGAAGACCACGATGCCGACGACGTAGTTGCCGCCGATCACCACCTCGCCGAAGGCCTGGATCACCTTGCCGGCGGCCGCGTGACCGTCGTGGCCGTGCAGCAGCACGACGCGGGTGGACGCGACGTTCAGCGCCAGGCGCAGCAGGGTGGCGACCAGCAGGATGGTCGGGAAGACGGCGAAATCCAGCGGGCGCAGGGCATACACGCTGACCAGCAGGACGACGATGGACAGCGCGATGTTGAAGGTGAACAGCACATCCAGCAGGAACGGCGGGATGGGCAGGGTCATCATCGCCAGCATCGCCAGCAGCAGCAGCGGCACGCCGAGGTTGCCTCGGCTGAGCCCTACCAGGTTGCTGCGAACAGTGCCGATCAGTTGCGTACGATCCACCCGAATTTCCCCTGCGCGTGGGTGGCCGAGGCAGCCACCGGATCAAACTTTTGACGCCGAGACCGGCGTCCGCACAGGGTTTTGCAGGAAGCGTTCCAACTTCTTCGAACCGCGATAAATGCCCGACTCAGAGCGGCCGGATCACCAGCTTCCGGAAGCGCCGCCACCGCCGCTGGAACCGCCACCGCCGGAGTAACTGCTGCCGCCGCTGGACGACGAACTGCTGCCGCCGGAGCTTGAATCCGAGCCGGACCCGGAACCGGAGCTGCCGCCGGCCAGGAAAGCGACCAGCATCGGCACGTACAGCATCGGAATCAGCGCCAGCGAATCGGGAAGCACCCAGGGCCACAGCGGAACTCCCGTCGCATAGACCACGAACCCGGCGATGCCGCCGGCCAGCGCCAGGCGAATGCAGAATTCCAGACGACTGCGCTTCCAGGTGCCGTAGGCGAGGAAGAACGGCAGGCACAGGAAGATCAGCGCGACGGTCCCACCAATGGGAGCCGCCAGGCCGTAGAGCGCGACGTCTCCCCCGTCGAAATGCGAGGCGAGCAGCATCAGCGCCACCAGGTAACCGATGATCCCGCACACCACCCAGGCTGCCTTGCGCGAAGAGGCAGCCAGGGCGCCGATGCCGCCACCGGTGAACAGGCAGAACGGCAGGACGAAGAGCAGCATCGGCGCGGCGTCCAGGCCGGAGCTGAACGCCAGCAGCAGCGCCAGGCACGTGGACGCAAGCAGCACGGCGCGAACGCTGAACCAGCGCCGGCGCAAGGCAATGCCTGCTACGGCGCCGGCGCCCAGGCCGATCAGCAGCAGCCAGCCCTCGAGCGTCAGGCCGCCCTGCTGGCGTTCCTCCGGCAGTGTCTCGCCATCGATCAGACGCTCCAGGACCTCGACCGCCCGCTGGATGCCGCCGGCGAAGTCACCGTCGCGGAAAGACGGAACCATGTATTCCCGGATGATCCGCGCGGCACTCACATCCGGAATCGCGCCTTCCAGCCCATAGCCGACCTCGATGCGCATAGTCCGGTCGTCCTTGGCCACCAGCACCAGCACGCCATCATCCACCCCCTGCCGCCCCAGGCGCCATTGCTCGAAGACGCGGGTGGCGTACTGCTCGATGCTGTCCTCGCCGGTGCTGGGTAGCATCAGAATGGCGATCTGCGAGTCCTTGCGCTGCTGCAGCGCCAGCAGGCGCTGACGCATCGAGGCGACCCAGTCGCTATCCAGCGTGCCGGTGAGGTCGGTGACCGGGCTTGCCAGCCGAGGCACGGCCACCGCGGCAGGCGCTTGCTCCTGCAGCGCATCGGCGACATCTACGCTGGCCGCAGCCCTATCAGCCTGGACAGCCTGCGTGAGCGGCGCGCCCGACAGGAGGAACAGGCACAGGAAGCCGAGAATCCAGGTTCTCATCAGGCAGCCGCCCTCGGCCGTCCGCGCAGGGCCTGCAGAATCCCCATGGACAGCTTCGGATCGTGCAACTGGCCGCGCCAGGCACGAACGACGCTGAAGGCAGAGCTGACGAGGACGTATCCCGTGATCAGCAGACTGAACACAACCACCAGCACGGACTTGATCTGAGGCCAGAGCTTGATCTCGCCATCGTTGGCAACCACGCCCAGCGAACCGATCAACAGCACGACAGCCACGAAGATCAGCGCCAGGGACAAGTACAGGTCCAGCACTCGCAGCGTCACTTCGCGGACCAGCGGCGGAGCCCTGCGCCCCAGCAACAGATAGCCCAGCACCAGCAAGGGGATGAACCACAGCGAAACGTAGATCACCGGTAGCGTGACAAGGGGAATGGCGGCAGCAATGCGGCGGTCGCGAACGGTGCTGTCCATGGCGTGCTCGGTGCCTCCTGGCAAATGGGTGTCGAGATGCTAGTTGAATGCGCTCAACGCGCAAAGCCGCGGGGCGCTGCGCTACCAGCTGCCGGACGCCCCGCCGCCGCCGGAGAACCCGCCACCGCTGGAACCGCCACGGGAAGAGCCGCTGCCCGAGCCGGACCCGCCAGTCCCCTTGCCCGAACCGAATATCAGCAGCCCGGGGAGCGCCATGAACGGCAGCACCGCCAGCCAATTCAGCGGCACGGCCGGTGCGTCCGCGAAGAACGCCACCACCAGGTAGAGCCCCGCCAGGATCAGCAAGCGCAGGTAGAAACCCTGGCGCCCCTTGCGCCAGGTATCGCGCATCATCGAGATAACCAGCCACCAGAGGCCAAGCACGAACAGCAGGCCCACCGGCGCGGCCAGCGCATAAATCCACAGCACGCCGCCAAAACGCGGCGTCAGGAAGCCGAGCAGGATGCAGTAGGCGATCAGCCCGAGCGCCCCGTAGAACATCACGCGAACCGTCCACAGCGCGCCGAAGGTGGCGCCACCCATCAGCAAGCAGAGCGGCGAAATCGCCACGGTCACCAGGGCATCGGTGCCGCTGGCGAGTACCGCCACCAGCGCAACGATTGCGGCGCCGATCGTCAGGGCACCACGCCAGCGCAGGCGATGGGCGGCCAGCAATACACCGCCAATCCCACCCGCCACGAAGGCCACCAGCAGCAGCCAGGCTTCCAGCGGCACCCGCAACGGGGCGGGCGCGGCCAGCGGTTCGCCGTCGATCAGGCCGATCAGCGCATCCACCGCCGCGTCGAGACCGCCGGCGTAATCCCCTTCGCGGAACGCCGGCGCCATGCGCTCGCGGATGATGCGCCCGGCCAGCACATCGGGAATCGTCCCTTCCAGGCCGTAGCCCACCTCGATGCGCATCAGGTGGTCGTCCTTGGCCACCACCACCAGCACGCCATCGTCGATGCCCTTGCGGCCGAGCTTCCACAGGCTGAACAGTTTGTTGGAAAACGCCTCGATGCCCATTTTGCCGACCGAGGGCAGCATCACCACGGCGATCTGCGCACCGCGCCGCCCCTCCAGGGCCGTGAGCTTGTCGATCAGGCGGGCCTTGGCGGAGGGGTCGAGCGTGCCGGTGACGTCGACCACGCGTTCGCCCAGCGGCAGCAGGACGCCGCCTTCGGCATCCGAAGCCGCCCAGGCGAACTGGGAACAGAACAGGCAGAGCAGAAACCAGAGCGTCGAGCGCCAGCCGGCGGAGAATCCATGAAGCATCGAAGTGTCCCTTCGCGATCCTTGCAGCCGGAGCATGCAACCCCGGCCATGAACCGCCCATGCTACTGCGGTCGGAAGGGCGAGATATAGCGGACGCGGTCCTGCATCACTCGTCGCGGCGCAAATCCGGCGGAATCGGCAGGTCCGGCATCGGCCCCGGGCGTTTGCCCTTGCCGGCGCGGTACTGCTTGAGCTGGTAGACGTAGGCCAGCACCTGCGCCACCGCGAGGTACAGCCCCGCAGGAATCTCCTGGTCGAGTTCGGTGGAGTAGTACACCGCCCGCGCCAGCGCCGGGGATTCGAGCACGGTGACCTTGTGCTCCTGGGCGATCTCGCGAATCTTCAGGGCCATGAAGTCGTTGCCCTTGGCCAGCAGGCGCGGTGCGCCGACCTTCTCGGCGTCGTACTGCAGGGCCACGGCGAAGTGGGTCGGGTTGGTGATCACCACGTCGGCCTGGGGCACCGCCTGCATCATGCGTCGGTTGGCCATCTCGCGCTGCATCTGGCGGACCTTGGCCTTGACCTCCGGCTTGCCCTCGGAGTCCTTGTACTCGTCCTTGACCTCCTGCTTGGTCATCATCAGCTTCTTGCGGTTGTCCCAGAGCTGGAACGGAACGTCCGCGGCGGCGATGAAGATGATGCTGCAGGCCAGCCAGAAGGCGCTCCAGCCCACGACCTTGGCGCTGTGCACCATGGCCTGCTCCAGCGGCTCGTGGGACATCGCCAGCAGGTCGTCCTGGTCGGACTTGAGCACCAGTATCGCCACGATCAGCACCAGCACGAACTTGGCCAGCGCCTTGAGCAACTCGGTCAGCGAGCGCAAGGAGAACATGCGCTTGAGTCCCGCCAGCGGGTTCATCCGGCTGAACTTGGGCGCCAGCGCCTCGGCGGAAAACAGCCAGCCGCCCAGGGCCACCGGCCCGATCAGCGCAGCCACCAGCAACACGGCGAGGATCGGCCAGACGCCGTCGGCGCCGATCTTCGCACCCGCGATCAGCAGGTTGAGCATGCTCTCGCTGTTCATCGCCGTGGCGCGGTCGAACTCGAAGCTGCCGCGCATCAGGCGCAGCAGCGCATCGGCGAGGCTGGCGCCGAACATCAGCAGACCACCGGCGCCGGCGAGCAGCACGGCCAGGGTGTTCAGCTCCTTGGACCTGGGTAGCTGCCCTTTCTCGCGCGCGTCGCGGCGCCGTTTCTCTGTAGGTTCCTCTGTCTTGTCTTCGCTACTGTCGTTCTCGGCCATCAGCGGGCCCCCACGAGTTCGCGAAGCAGGCGCAGGCCTTCACTGGCCAGTGCCTGGTACTGAGTCAGAATGTCGGCACTGCCAATCCAGACAATGACGAACCCCATGACCAGGGTCAGGGGGAAACCGATGGAGAAGATATTCAGCTGCGGCGCGGCGCGCGTCATGGCGCCGAACGCGAGGTTGACCACCAGCAGCGCGGTGATCGCCGGCAAGGCGATCATCAGGCCGGCCCCCAGGACCCAGCCGAGCTTCCCGGCCACGGTGATGAAATGGTTGCTCGACAGCCCCTCGCCCACCGGCAGCGTGTTGAAGCTTTCCGCCAGCACCTCGAACACCACCAGGTGGCCGTTCATGGAGAGGAACAGCAGCGTCACCAGCATGGTGAAGAACTGCCCCAGCACCGGCACGGAAATGCCGTTGGTGGGGTCGACCATGGAGGCGAAACCCAGGCCCATCTGCATGGAGATGATCTGCCCGGAGATGACGAAGGCATGGAACATCAACTGCAGGACGAAGCCGAGCATGGCGCCGACGAGGATTTCCTGGGCGATGTAGACCATCGCCTTGAGGCTCAGCGCGTCCACCTGCGGCATCGGCGGCAGGTTCGGCACCAGGGCCACGGCGATCGCCACGGACAGGTAGAGGCGCACACGGGTGGGCACCAGCTGGGTGCCGATGATCGGCATCACCATCAACATCGCTGCGATGCGGAACAGCGGGAACAGGAAGGCCCCGATCCAGCCGCCGATCTGCGCGTTGCTGAGCTCGAGCATCAGCCGATCAGCGTCGGGATGCTGGTGATCAGCGACTGGGTGTACTCCATCAGCTGTCGCAGCAGCCAGGGCCCCAGCACGATCAGGGTCATCAATACCACCAGCAGGCGCGGCAGGAAGCTCAGGGTCTGCTCGTTGATCTGAGTGGCGGCCTGGAACATCGCCACGATCAGGCCCACCAGCAGACTGGGCAACACCAGAACGCCGACGATCACGGCGGTCAGCCAGAGCGCTTCACGGAACAGGTCGACGGCGACTTCGGGGGTCATGGCTGCTCCTGTCGTTCAGCAGAGAGGTTCATCGCTAGACCGTCCCGAAACTGCCGGCGAGCGTACCGATGATCAGTGCCCAGCCGTCCACCAGGACGAACAGCATGATCTTGAACGGCAACGAGATGATCAGCGGCGAGAGCATCATCATGCCCATCGCCATCAGTACGCTGGACACCACCAGGTCGATGATCAGGAACGGAATGAAGATCATGAAACCGATCTGGAAGGCCGTCTTCAACTCCGAAGTGACGAACGCCGGCACCAGGATGGTCAGGGGCGTGGCGTCGGCGCTGGCGATGTCGGTGCGCTTGGACAGCCGCACGAACAGCTCCAGATCCGATTGCCGGGTCTGCGCCAGCATGAAGGCCTTGAGCGGCACCTCGGCGCGGGTGATCGCTTCCTGTGCCGGGATCTGCTCGTTCAGATAGGGCTGCAGCGCGGTGCTGTTGATCTTGTCGAACACCGGCGCCATCACGAACAGCGTCAGGAACATGGCCAGGCCGATCAGCACCTGGTTCGACGGCGTGCTCTGCAGGCCCAGCGCCTGGCGCAGGATGGAGAAGACGATGATGATCCGCGTAAAGCTGGTCATCAGCATGACGAACGCCGGGATGAAGCTCAGCGCGGTCATGATCAGCAGGATCTGCAGGCTGACCGAATACTCCTGCTGCCCCTGCGGGTTGGTGGTCACGGTGATCGCCGTCAGCTGCGTCGGATCAGCGGCGAAGGCCTGGGGCGCGGCCAGCGCCAGCAGGGCCAGGAGCAGCGGCGCGAAACGCTTGAGCGCGCCGATCAGCACGGAAGAAGTCGGCGAACGGGTCACTGCGGGCGGCCCTTGTCCTTGTTCAGCAATTCCAGCAGGCGCTGGGCGAATTCCGGCTGCGCGGGCTCCGTCTCGGCGGCATGTACCGGCTGGCGCATGACGTGCAGCGGAGTAATGCGGCCCGGCGTCAGGCCCAGCAGCACCTGCTCCTCGCCCACCTGCACCAGCACCAGGCGATCGCGCGGGCCGAGCGCCTGGCTGGAAATCAGGCGGATCGACTGATTGCCGCGCGGCACCACCTGCTGCACGCGGCGCACCAGCCAGGCGAGCAGGAAGATCAGGCCGACCACCAGCACCAGGCCCAGCAACAGCTGCATCAGCTGCGCGCCGGCGCTGCCGGTGATCAGGCTCGGCGTGGAGCTGGCGTGGACGATGGCCGGGTTGGATGCCGGAACCTTGCCGGCCTCGTCGGCCATCGCCAGGAGGGACAGCCCCGCCAGCGGCAGGACGGACAGTTTCGCGAGCAGGCGGGCCATGTCAGCGCAGCTTCTTGATGCGTTCGCTGGGGCTGATCACGTCGGTGAGGCGGATGCCGAACTTCTCGTTCACCACCACCACTTCGCCGTGGGCGATCAGCGTGCCGTTGACCAGCACGTCCAGCGGCTCGCCGGCCAGGCGATCGAGCTCGATCA
>OGQD01001586.1_pt1 | contig 14115 bp, 13 predicted proteins | sample 1553091 | NCBI WGS metagenome assembly OGQD01 (sample SAMEA2580290, study PRJEB22360) | human gut metagenome | biome: human gut; feature: human-associated habitat; material: faeces | place: Denmark | collected 2008/2010
TCAGGGAGCGGGTGGGATTTGTCAGCTCGGTCGTGCCGAATGCGACGCCTCTCTTGCACTTTGCGCCCTGAACATCTATCTTGTCGCCGTCGCGGCTGACCTTGACCGTCGCCGCGCCGTAGCCGTCGCGTTCGAGGCTCTGCTTGAGGTAGTGCTCGGCGGTCTGTTCGAGGGTCCAGTCGCGATAGCAGATCACGCTGCAGTTGTTGGGGTAGGCGAACAGGCGGGTGACCCGCTCGCTGCTGCCCAGGTCGACCCTGACATCGTCCGCGTGGACGCCCGCCACGGCCATCAAGGCGACCAGGCCGGCCGCCGCTCCACTGTGCTTGTGCTTCATCTACTGCTCCTTGTTGGCCCCGATTCCCGTCGGGGGCTGTAACAAATGAAGCAGAGTTTTCGCCGAGGTCTAGCCCAGGTAGGGGCTGCAGCACTTCTTGAATTTCTGCCCGCTGCCGCAGGGGCAGGCGTCGTTGCGCCCGGCCTTCAGCGCGGCCGTGGGGTCGAGGAAGTACCAGCGGCCATCGCGCTGGACGAAGGCGGAGCGCTCGCGGTGGCTGTGCTCGCCACTGCCGTCGTGCCAGCGGGCGGTGAAGGTGACGAAGGCGTGTTCGGGCTGGGCGCCGATCAGCTCGCTGCCTTCCACCTCCAGCCCCAGCCAGGTGCTGCCGAGGCTCCAGGCGCGGATGCCGTCCCGGTCCAGGCCGGCCTGCTGGGCGGGCAGGGTGGTGGCGACCAGGTAGTCGACCAGGCCCAGCACGTAGGCGCTGTAGCGCGAGCGCATCAGGTGTTCGGCGCTGGGCACCGGGGTGCCCTGGTGATAGTGGCCGCAGCAGGCGTCGAGGGCACTGCCGCTGCCGCAGGGGCAGGCTTGGCTCATGGGATCACCACCAGTACTTGCCGAAGTTTTCGGGGTTGGCCCAGAACTGGGAGGTAGGTGGCTGCGGGCCAAGCGTAGCGGGCTTCATAGGGGACCTCAAGCGGTTCTGGTGACACGATGGTGACAGCGTTGGTGACAGTTGGCGACCCTACAAGCTGAGCGCTGGGCCTGCTTTTGGGGCCGCATTGCATGGGCATAGCGGGGCGTCACGGGGGGAAATGCCTGAGCTTTGTGTATTAAATGGTGTCTCAGATTTTTGGCTCAAACTTTCAAGGGTCGGAGCTATCACTGTCTCAGGACTTCATTGGTTGTATCAGCTTGCCTTCCCACTTGATTAGCTTGTGATGGACATCACCGGTTACATCCCTGAATACAGTTTCTGATTCGTCGAAGGACGCAGCAACAATGCTTTGGAGTTGCGGTTCGGCTGCGAGACGTAGAAGCAGCTCTCTCTGACTCTCCCAGCGCATAGAGTGTTGCCCCGGCTCGTCGAATAGGATGATTCCAATATGGTTACCCGGAGCGTGAGGGTTCGCTGAGGTCTGGTAAAGGCCGAGTAGGTAGCTCCAGATCAAGCGTACAAAATCGCTGGCGCTCGAGTCCGCCTTGATGTCAGTTTTTCTAATTTGTCGGAGCTCAATTTGCTCAAGCCCTGGAATCAGTGACTCGCGGTCGATTTTTATTTCGGAAAGATTGGCAACACTTTCGTAGCCGAACGATCCAGCGTTAGCGCGGAAATGCTTTTCGAATAGCGATATCTTTGCTTCGTCTTCGACGCTGTACTGTTCCTTTGGCAGCTCTTTACGAGCCAGCTGGTTTTCAGTCAGCCTCTTAGCTACCTCCTCCAAAGCAAGTGAGTGCTTGGCAGCTGCCAAGTCGAGTTTCTGAAGTCTCTCAACTTCAAGCTCAATCTGCACCTGACGGCGAAGGAATACCTTGGTTTGTAATTCGCTTGATCCCAGATTGCTACGCAGCGTAGTTGAGTAGTCGCGCTTGGATAGCAAAGAGCTTGAAAGACCTGCAATAGTGGTTAATGACTTTGAAATGTTTTCTTTGAGCCCATTTATCTGGCGTTGCAACATCCTTGCTTGGCTTTCCAGATAGTCAATATTTGTCTGGAGATCCATGTGAGGGCCTGAAAGTGACTCTCCTAAAAGGGTGTCTTCCACTGGTTGATGGCATGTAGGGCAGGAGCCTAAGGCAAGTTCAAGGGCTTGTTCCGCGCCGAGTCGCTGGAGTTTCTGGGCAACCTTGTTTCGGTCCAAATCTGCCTTGGCGTCGCGTAGAAGATCCTCATATTCCTTGAGCGAAGCCCGTTGGAGCGAAAGGTTGGACGTTGCCCTCTCATGGAGAACGTTCAACGACAGGGCTTCCTCTTCTGCCGCTTCTAAGTCTTTTAGTATGGCTGAGTTATCGGGGGTTACAGTACTCTCCAGCTTCTTTACAGTTGCCGTGTGATCGTCAAGCAACTTGCTAATGTACTGCGGTAACGCCAAGTCGCCAGTGTCTGTGGCTCGAGTTAAAACAGTATGTTCCTGCCGGTATGCCGTGCTTGGTTTCGAGGGGACTTGCTCCATAACGAATCCTAAAGCGGCCGACTCCCTACGTAACTCTCCTACTATATTTCGCCAGTCCTGATCAATTAGGACTGCTTCAGCATCCAGTTTGGTTCGTTTGGAAGTTGTTTCGAAGACACCAAGTCCTAAAATGTACTCGGCTACTCGTGTGCGAGCATCGCGAATTCCATAGAAGGGTATGCTTGCAATGTAATCAGTCCATCCTCGTTTCTGCTCGACGGCATGAGCTGCGAAAATCGCTTGGAGATAGAGTTTTACTTCCGAACCTTTCGTGCTCGACACCTGAGGTAGGTCTAACCCAAGAAACTCTTCGAGAAAATGGTAGAAGCCTTCCTTTTTTTGTGCACTGCCTGGATCATGGAGGTAGGTTGGGGTAGGGTACTGAAACTGGAGTCCTTCCGATAAGACTGGAGCTCTGACAATCTCAACCAATCTACTGTCTTTAGTTGGATCATGAATTGGACGACGTAGGGTAACGATCTGGCCATCGCGGTTTTCTATTTCGGTCATCATTTCTGATGACAGAATGGTTATCTTCTGGGTCCCTTCGTCAAAGTAGTCCCGAACTGCATAGGGAAGATTGTGCGCCCCTTTGCCGCCTAAAAGTTCTTCCATTCCCAGTGAGTAAAGTAGGCAATTAAAAAAGGTACTTTTCCCACTTGAGTTGTTCCCTCGGATGACAGTTAATCGGCGAGAGAATGAAAAGGAGAATCCATATAGTCCCTTCGGCGTGTGAATTTTGAGTTGTACTGCTCGAATAATCATTCGGCCTCCCATCCCTTGGCGACTATATCGACCATGGTCTCTGTAATTCCCTTGCCTGTATTTTTCAGAAACTCTTTCTCAGTATCCAGCATCAATTGGTCTTCGATAATTGATCGGGCGAAGAGCAAACCCATATCGGTGAGCTCATACCCTCCGTTCGAAAGGACAATTAACCCCTCTGCACATGCGTAACGGAGTGCGATAGCTAAGGCTGGATCGAACCCCCAGGCGGAGACATCGAGTTTCTTCGTTTTCACCGCTTTTATCAGTCGCGCTGCGCGTTCTGGAGCCTTAAGTGCCCAGTTGAAAAGATGTAGGCGCGCGAGGCTTGACCTCCCCGCTCGAGACGCGAGATGGAGAACTAAAGCGATCTGAGCGATTTTATAGAGCGGACGATGCTCTGGCAGAACAGGTGAGGGTCTGCGTTGGAAACGCAAGTTTGCGACGGCTTCAGTCATAATTCAGAGCGCATATAGCGAGCCAGCGCGCGACCATATGCCTGGCTACGGTCGAGGCAGTGGCATCGGTAATCTCGGTGCCTAAGGTCATTAAGCGCCGCTCTAAGTCTTGGCGGAGGGTAATTGTCAATTGCTCGGCGGGGCCTGAGTAGGTTAAGGCCGTTTCCTGAACACGAATCTCAAATTCGTTGATAAGCCTGACAAGCTTGAAGTACAAAACCGGTGCGGTCTTCTCTATGTGACGAAAGTAGCCCTCTGACTCCAGAAAGCTATCCAATGTTTGTTGGTGAAGTTGGTTGACCAACGAGCCGTGGCTTGGGGAAGAGACTTTTGGCATCAAGCGTGCCTGTGTCTTCCGGAGCACGTTTTGCTCGTAAATCTCTCGGGGCTCTACAAGCTTCGCGAGCTCTGCAGGCTCCGTTTTAAAGTCCAGCCCTTCTCCCGCAGCGGTGCGTATCTCATTTATTTCAGTGAGGTAATAGTCTGCATCGTGCAACTCAATGCAGAAATCGTCAGTGAGAAAGGGAAGGTTCCATGAGCGGACTTCCAATTCCTTTTTGCGCGCGTGAAACAACAACTTATGGTGATTGATTTCGGGCGTAACGAAGCGCCATTTTGAAAGCTTCGTGTTCCTCAGGAGGGTGCTCAACTGGGCCTGATATGTTCTTAGCTTGCCTAGGTCCTCAGTGATTTTGTCCCGCAGATGGTCATTGAGTTCTTTTTGGGTGTAGTGGGTATCAGGGCAATAACATTGGAAGCCATGCCCTGTGTCTGAACAGTAACCTTCGAGGCCAAAGTCTCCAGGTGAGGCAGGAATATATTGGTAGCCCACCTGCTCATATTTTCGCTTGAAGACCTGTTGGCATAGGGCCTCCCAGCTTGTACCGTTGAATGCACCGATACTGGTCTTAAACATGCCGATTTCCGTTCAGCCTTTTTAATCGTCACATGTTACTGCGACGCACTGCTTGGGCCCTCTTGATGGGTAAATGTGGAGCCCTTTTGACCTTTTATCAAATTCTGTGAATTGTGTCCGCTCAAAAGCGTTTTCTTTTTGCTTTGGGATGCTCTCGTCGTAGCTGGCTGCGGACACATTGGCTTTGAACCTCAATGCCAGTCACGGCCTGCCTTGCGCTGCCTGCTGGCCTCAGCGGTGACCTTTCGGTTTATCCGCTGGCGTTCCTTTTGTGCGGAGCTCAGGGTGCGGCCTTTGGCAATGCTCCGGAGAGTGAGGTTTCTTTCTTGGTTCTCGGTGAGAATCCGTTCCAGTATCGCCGCGCTATGCCGGTGCCCTGACTCGTGCATGGCCTTGGTCACTACATGGGCGACCTCCGGGTTCTCAAGGACGGCCTCGAACGCATCGAACACCCTGTCCTTAAATTCTGGCGAGACCCACGCTGCATACTCGATGGTCGCTCGCTTTGTTGCCCAGGAAGCCGCCCCGTTGGAGCTGTGCAAATTCTGCATAGCTTCGAGGCGCTTGCCTCTTTGGTTCGCCACTGGCCGGGGGACTTCTTCGGGTGAAGTTTCAACGCGCGCCATATCTCCGTCAGATTCCATTGACCTGTTGTGCTGGCCTTGAATGGCTGCCCTTCGATCACAATGACGTGTCTTGCGTGCTTGTGCTTAATGTCGATATCCATGATGTCGTATTTCCTTTCGATTGCTCCCCGCGTTCGCTCCCCACGGCCAGTACACAGACCCACGACATGGGGCTGGCAGCAGGCACGAGGAGCAATCGGAAAGACTGTGTTGATGGAGATACCCAGCGACGGGCGAGGGTGGTTGTTCATTGATGATGATCAGCACTGGGGAGAACCGATCACTACCGAGGGCAACGAAGAGAAGGCAGGGAGAGGAACCTTAAGTAGGAAACTTTAGGCCCCCTCCTCCCTTAAAGTGAGGGTTTTTGCGGGTTGGGCCTCACGGGCTCTGCTTGCACATCTCGGCGCCCTGAGCAGTCCATCATCCCGGGGGGCGCGACATTTAGTACATGGGCGCCTTTCGATGTCCGCAGAACCGGAACTGAGGAGTTACCGGCATGTCCTGCGCTAAATCTTGTAGGGCCAAGCAGAGCCTGTCATCTACTCAAACTCAGCGGCCAACACCTCGTCATAGTGCTCGACCAATCTGGATGCGGCGAGACTTCCTGTCAGCGTTTTCAGTTCAAGCATGTCAATGCCACGTTGTAGTTCTGCTGGGGACTTGGCAAGTGGCCACATGTAGGCAAGCGCTTGCGCGTCACGCAATACTTTCTGAGTTTCTTTGGCTGCTTCGTATTGCTCGAATAAGCCCATCCCGTCTGTCTTTCCAGCCTTCACTGCGGCTTGCCCAGCAAGCATTATCAGGCGGTGACCGATCTGTTGTAGCTGGATTTTCTCGAGCTCTTCCTGGAGCTTTTGCATGCGGTCTGCTGCTTCCGCGTGGCGCTGTCGTAGCGTCTCGAAGGCAGTGGCAGTGGTGTTCAAGCAGGGGGTGGTGGTCGCGGTCATCGTGATCTCCTCGTGGTTGCGTGACATGTGCTACCAGTGAGGGTTTCTGCTTAAGTCACACGATGAACGCCAGCGCCGCTACAGTCACGCTTAACCGTATTGAGTGAGGGTTTTTACGAGGGTCGTAGCCGCGCGATTAGCTCGCCCCATAGCAAGCCTCAGGTCACAGTGCGAACGCCCCGTATAGCGCATTCTGGCCCGTGAGGGTTTTTGGCTACTGGTGCGAAAAACTGTGATTTTGTTGCTTGGGCCAGCCGAGCGCGCCGTGATTCTCTGAGATTGGCGCCGATTCGGTCTTTTATGGCTGATATGTCGCTTTAGAGGGGCTTCTGCTGAGCGCGCGATCAACTCGCGGTAGAACCGGCCACACACCCATCACGTTGCTCGGTGTGTGGCCGGGAGAGTAGCTACTTCGCCAGATGCTGAAGGTACTGATCAAGCTCGGTGAAAGATGAAGCAACCTGCTTAAGCTCTCTTGATGCGTGCTTCCAGAACACTACGTGAACCGGGATACCCCTCGCTTTAAGCTTCTCGATAGCTGGGACATAGTCGCTATCACCTGCGACCAGAGTCATTTCATCGCCAGGTTGGAGAACAAGGAAGGAGTCCTCAATCATTGTCGTCGCTATGTCTGTATCGATCTTCTTTTCATGGTTAACAACGTTCCGATCATAGGTAACTACGTCGAAACCATTGCGGCGCGCAGCGTCCCATAGCGAGTCGTTCTGCGGAGGTTTCGATCCGAAAAGCGCTGCTTTCCTTACGTCAGCCTTATCCCCGCCCGCAAATGCAAACAGCTTCCCGAAGTCGATTTTCCAGTTGTGATCGCAGATTCGGTTCTGAACCGCGTCCCAAACACTGGGTGCCATGCCATTGGCGTAGGCAGCCACGTGCATGCCTTCGATCCAGACGTTGGAGTTATCTACATAAACAAGATTGGCCATCAATGCTCCTTGCACCGACTCCATGTCGGGCCTCCGAACCTACTCCAACGTCTCCATCACGCCAACCGGAAAGTAACAGGCATACACAACTACGGATTCTTCTCCCCATGGCGTCGAAGGAGCCTGCACTTCCAGTCAGTGTCCAGCATGCATACGCAGATCACGATGGCCAGGCTGAATACGCCAATGAACTCCCAGATGCTCATCGTATAACCGTCTCGAAGGCATTGCGCAGCGCAGTATGCAGGATCTCCACCGGAACCCGCTGACTGCCTGCGTAGAGATCGTAGGTGATGTTGCCCGAGCTGTGACCAGTGATGCTCTGTGCGATCACCTCAGGCGTCGCGGCGGCCTTCAGCAGCCCCGATAGAGAATGCCTGAGCGAGTGGAACGACTGGTCGCTATCTGCGGCGAGACCGAGTGGTTCGCGCAGCGCGTCATTGAGCGGCTTGTTGAAGTAGTGGGCCTTAGCCTTAAACAGCTTTCCTGGCTCCCCGGCGACCCACTCGAGGAACGCACCGAGGGAGAACCCGTGTACCCCATCGACGAGCGGAACCTGTCGCACCGAGAAGTCATTCTTCAGTGTCTTGCCCTGCTCATCCTTGTTGATGTCGATGACGGTGACTTCGCCAACCTGCTTCACATCGGCCTGAGTGAGCTGGTAAAGCTCGCCAATACGGGCGCCTGTAAGTACGCCAAGGGACAGCGCCCAGCGTTTCCAGTCGCTGGCTGGCAGGCCGTTAGCGTAGGCCATGATGGTAGCCACCTGATCCGCTGAGAAGGGCTTGCGGTCGCTCTCTGCGCCTCGTTCGATCTTCAGGCCCTTATCGAAGGCCCGCTCAATATGGCCGTTGTTCTTCGCCCAATCCATTACGGTCGAGAGTTGAGTCAGTAGCTTGTTGATTGTCAGCGGCTTACGGCCATCTGCGATCTTCTCCTTGAGCGTCACCATGTCAGCCCGTGTGTGGGTCCTGATGTCGAGATCACCCAGCAGGCTGGAAAGGGTCCGGCAGTTCGACTGGATGGCCCGAAGGGTCGAATCCTCGACGTTGCCGCGACGTTCACTGATGAACAGCTCAGCGAGAGCCTCGAAGGTGATTGGGCCAGTAGGAGTGCCTACAGATAGGGAGGAGGGCGCGTGGGTGCGTGTGCCTTCTGACTCCGTGCTCTCCAGGCGTTCAATGACGCCCATGAGGGGCTTGGTGTTGCCCTTCAGGCGTGCTTGGGCGGCCTTTACGATTTCCCGCCCGATGTCTAAGGCCCTGTGTTGATCGACGTTCAGTGGTGCTTTGGCTGCTGCCTGGGCGAGTGATACCGAGAGGTCGTCATAGATCATGTCGTAGGCCGACAGGCAGTTATCGCTGTTTGCACCGCTCAGGGCGTCATGTGCGATATCCAGCAGGCGCTCTTTGAGAATAGGCCAGTCTGCCTCGGGGCGATCAAGATGAAAGATTGCCAGGGCCTGAAGGATGTCCTGGGAAAGCGTCATTGCAGTGGGCCTATCGGTGGTGCGGAGGGAAACAGCGAAGCTGCGCGTTGCACAGCCCCGAGGACGGACTCTGAGGTAGTAGATGCCGTTACGGCGATAGTGCCATACGGACAGGCGCTGAGGCCGTTTCTGGTGACAGCGCTGGTGACTGGCTGGTGACACTTGGCCCTGCTCGGGCATGGCTCCGTTGGTGGTCATGGTGATGTAAGCCCTTGATATTCATCGGGTTTACCACCAGTACTTCCCAAAATTCTCCGGGTTGGCCCAGAACTTGGCGTTGAGCCAGTCCGGGACCTGCTTGTAGTCGCGCAGGTCGTAGGTGAACAGGGTCAGCACCTGGTTGTCGCGCTGGAAGCTCTCGCTGGCCTGCAGGGCGAGGGCGAAGAAATCGGTGTCCTTCCAGTCGCCGGCGGCCATGTCGACCAGCACCGCCAGGCGGCTGGCGTTGAGGTTGCGGATGCCGCCCAGCAGCTCCAGGGCGGTGCGCCTGGGCAGGTGTTCCAGGCAGTCGGCGAACAGCGCCAGGTCGTAGCGCTGGGCCGCCAGCTCTGCGGGCAGCGGGCCGGCCGGCGCCTGGGCCAGCTCGGTTTCCGGGTGCGCCTGCTGGAAGGCGGTCACCGCCGGCAGCTGGCTGCCGCCGACCACCAGCAGGCGCCGGGGGGCATGGTGGTCGAGGAGGGCGGCCAGCGCCTGTTGGGGAGTGCGGGGGGAAAAGGTCTGGGTCATGGCTGCGATCTTAATGTGAACGCAAAGACTACCGCGATGGACAAACTCTTTGGAACTTGGCGCGAAAAGTGCCTATAACTGGCAGATAGTAAGGAAGCGATCTTTACTTCTTTGCTGTCGGTTAGATGCCGATTCCCTACAGGAGACCTAAGAAGATGAGTATCACAAGGAAAGCTGTACCCCTGATCCTGGCAAGCGGCCTGCTGACCGGCTGTGCTGGTATCCAGAAAACCGACTGGCCGACCTGCGCGGCCGTGGGTGGTGTGACCGGCGCTGCGCTGGGTGCGATCGAAAGCTCGGAGTGGGCCGGTTACGGTGCACTGGTCGGTGCCGGCGTTGCCGCCTCCTACTGCTGGGTGCATGGCGCCAGCGAGCAGGTGGCGGTGGTCGAGGAAACCTTGGTCGAGGAAGTCGCCGTGGCCGAGCCCGAACAGGCCGAGGCGGTGCGCGTCGAACTGGACGTCAAGTTCGACTTCGACAAGTCCGTGGTCAAGCCGGAAAGCCAGGCTGACATCAAGGCGCTGGCCGACTTCATGAGCCAGTATCCGTCCACCAGCACCGTGGTCGAAGGGCACACCGACTCCGTCGGCACCGACGCCTACAACCAGGGCCTGTCCGAGCGCCGTGCCAACGCCGTGCGCGACGTGCTGGTCAACCAGTATGGCGTGGGCAGCGACCGTGTGAGTTCGGTGGGCTATGGCGAAAGCCGCCCGGTAGCCGACAATGCCACTGACGAAGGCCGCGCCATCAACCGTCGCGTGGAAGCCGAGGTCGAGGCTCGCCCCTAACGATCAGAACCGGGGGCGACTGTCGCACAGGCGCGGTCGCCCACCGGGCTGATTCGTACATCTTGGGAGTCGGGTCTTTGCTCCCGTGTCGCGGGCCATCGAGCCGGTGACATGGGAGATCTCGTCACGGGCATTCGCCCGAGCTTCTCGACTCAGATCAGGGGACGCGCGGCAGCGATCGCCACCAGCGCCAGACCCACCAGCAGATTGCTGCCGACCAGGCGGCGAATGCGCCCCAGCGTTTCACCACCCGCCGCCCAGTCCTGGGCCTCGACGGCACGACGCAGTTGCGGCAGCTGCAGTACCTGCACGCGCAGGAACAGCGCCAGCATCACCAGGTACAGCCCCATCATCACATGCACGTAGCGTGGCGCCGTCTCGAAGCCGGCGAAGCGCATGTGCAGCATGCCCATGCCGGTCACCGGCAGCACCAGCACCGCGATCCACACCCAGAGGAAGAAGCGGCGGAACACCTCCAGCCACAGGGTCAGGCGTTCCGGGGCCTGGAGCTTGGCGACCGCGGCGGGACGCAGGATCATCCAGGCGAAGAACATGCCGCCGACCCAGATCAGGGCGGCCAGCGCGTGTACGGCATAGAGGGCGGAAAAGACGGTCATCGGTAGGGCCTGGTCTCGGTCGCGGGATGGCGCGCGAGCATAACCTATCGGTAAACTACTGAGAATTTATCCAGCCCTGCCCGCGCCCCGCCCATGCTCAGTTCCGAACTCAAGTCCCAGATCCAGGGCGCCTACAGCCGTTTCCTCGAGGCTAAGGGCCTGAAGGCACGCTATGGCCAGCGCCTGATGATCGCCGAGGTGGCCAAGGTGCTGGGCACGATCAAGCACAACGACGAGGGTCAGCGCGACGGCGAGCCCGCCGTGGTGGCGGTGGAGGCGGGCACAGGCACCGGCAAGACGGTCGCCTACAGCCTGGCCGCCATTCCCACCGCCAGGGCCGCTGGCAAGCGCCTGGTGATCGCCACCGCCACCGTGGCGCTGCAGGAGCAGATCGTGCACAAGGACCTGCCGGACTTGATGCGCAACGCCGGCCTGCAGTTCAGTTTCGCCCTCGCCAAGGGTCGCGGCCGCTACCTGTGCCTGTCCAAGCTGGACCTGCTGCTGCAGGAGGGCCAGGCCCAGGGCGCCACCGCGCAGATGTTCGAGGAAGAAGGCTTCCGCATCGACGTCGACGAGCAGAGCCAGAAGCTCTACACCCGGATGATCGAGAAGCTCGCCGGCAATCGCTGGGACGGCGACCGCGACAGCTGGCCGGAGGAGCTGGAGGACAAGGTGTGGAGCACCCTGACCACCGACCACAGCCAGTGCACCAACCGCCATTGCCCGAATTTCCAGCAATGCACCTTCTACAAGGCGCGCGAGGGCATGACCAAGGTCGACGTCATCGTCACCAACCACGACATGGTGCTGGCCGACCTCGCCCTGGGCGGCGGCGCCGTGCTGCCGGACCCGCGCGAGACGCTTTACGTATTCGACGAAGGCCACCACCTGCCGGACAAGGCCATCGGCCACTTCGCCCATTTCACCCGCCTGCGCAGCACCGCCGACTGGCTCGGCCAGGTGGAGAAGAACCTGACCAAGCTGCTGGCCCAGCACCCGCTGCCCGGCGACCTTGGCCGCCTGATCGAGCAGGTGCCGGAGCAGGCCCGCGAACTCCGGACTCAGCAGCAGTTCATGTTCAGCGCCTGCGAGCAACTGGCCGACTTCCGCGCCGGCGAGGACATGAACGGCCGCGAGCGCCCGCGTCATCGCTTCGAGGGCGGTCTGGTGCCGGAGCACCTGCGCGAGCTGGGCATCGAGCTGAAGAAAGGCTTCGCCAAGCTCACCGATGTCTTCACCCGCCTCACCGAACTGCTCAAACAGGCGATGGACGACGAAGGCACCAGCCTGGGGCTCGCCAGCCATCAGGCCGAGGAGTGGTATCCGCTGTTCGGCAGCCTGCTGGCCCGCGCCCAGGGCACCTGGGAGCTGTGGACGGCGTTCACCGCCGAAGACCCGGAAGACAACCCGCCCATGGCCCGCTGGCTGACCCTGGTCGACAGTGGCGCGCTGTTCGACATCGAGGTCAACGCCAGCCCGATCCTGGCCGCCGAGACCCTGCGCCGCAACCTGTGGAACGTCGCCTACGGTGCCCTGGTGACCTCCGCGACCCTGACCGCGCTGGGCACCTTCGATCGCTTCCGCATGCGTGCCGGTCTGCCCAAGGCGGCGGTCACCGCCGTGGTGCCCAGCCCCTTCCACCACGCCGACGCCGGCGTGCTGCGGGTGCCGGACCTCAAGGCCGACCCGCGCGACGCCACGGCCCACACCGCCGCCATCGTGCGCGACCTGCCGGAACTGGTGAAGGGCGGTCGCGGCACCCTCGTGCTGTTCTCTTCGCGCAAGCAGATGCAGGACGTGTTCGACGGCCTCGAGCGCGACTGGCGCAAGCGCGTGCTGATCCAGGGAAACCTGTCCAAGCAGGAGACCCTGAACAAGCACAAGGCGCGGGTCGACGAAGGCGAGGAGAGCGTGCTGTTCGGCCTGGCCAGCTTCGCCGAGGGCGTCGACCTGCCGGGCGCGTACTGCGAGCACGTGGTGATCGCCAAGATTCCCTTCGCCGTGCCGGACGATCCGGTGGAAGCGGCGCTGGCCGAATGGATCGAGGCGCGTGGCGGCAACCCCTTCATGGAAATCGCCGTGCCCGACGCCTCGCTGCGCCTGGTGCAGGCCTGCGGGCGCCTGCTGCGCACCGAGGCCGACCGCGGCACGATCACCCTGCTGGATCGCCGGGTGGTCACCCAGCGCTACGGCAAGGCCATCCTCAACGCGCTACCGCCGTTCCGCCGGGAAATCGCCTGAGCCGACCGGCACCTCGGGCGCGGCCCTGCGTCGAGCATCCGGGGTGGCATCTATGGTCCCTCTGGTGTCTACTTGGGCATCTTCCGGAGTGCCTGTTCGTATGATTCGCCGTTCACTGCCCCTCGTTTTCGCCCTGAGCATCGCCGCGCCGGCCTTCGCCGCGCAGCAAGGGCAGCAGACCCTGTTCAGTTTCATCAAGCCCACCGACGCCGTGAAGGTAGAAAGCCAGGCCGCCAGTTTTCCGGAGCTGACCGCCGAGCCCACCCCCGAAGGCGAGGTGCTGCGCCGCTTCACCTTCAATGCCGCCGAGCATCCCAGTCTGCGCCTGAGCCCTCCTGGCGAGGTGTGGGACTGGTCCCGGGCCGGCGCCATGAGCCTGCGCCTGCAGAACGCCATGGACTGGGACATCACCCTGGAAGTACGCATCGAGAGCCGCGACGGCAAGGCGCTGACCACCCGCATCGCCCTGCCTGCCGGTCCGGCGCAGACCCTGCTCGTGCCGCTCGCCGCAACCTCCGCCCGCGCCTACGGCATGCGCGCCGCGCCGCCCATGCCGGTCACCGTCGAGGGCCATCGGGTGCTCCTGGCCGAGACCGTGGAGGGCGAGCTGAACGCCGCCGAGGTCAGCGCCGTGACCCTCTCCATGAGCCAGCCGGACGCGCCGCAGAGCATCCTGCTCGGCCGCTTCGGCGTGCAGAATCCCGAGGCCGCCCAGGCCGCCATCTACGACGGCATCGTCGATGCCTGGGGGCAGTACAGCCGTGGCCAGTGGCCGGAGAAGATCGGCAAGGACCAGCAACTGCGCGAGGCTGCGGCCCGCGAGCGCGACCAGCTCAAGGGCTGGCTTGCCGAACGCCCGCAGCAGGATCGCTTCGGCGGCTGGCTGAACGGCCCCGGCTTCGAGGCCAAGGGCTTCTTCCGTACCGAGAAGCGCGACGGCCGCTGGTTCCTGGTCACCCCCGACGGCCATCCGTTCTACTCGCTGGGGGTCAACGCGGTCAGCGCCTGGCAGAGCCAGACCTACGTGCAGGGCCGCGAAGCGATGTTCGCCCAGCCGCCCAATACCTTCTGGCAGCTCGCCGCCTGTTCCCTGGCGGAGCCATCTCCGGGTTTTACGGCAAAAATAGTGGAGCCAAAGCCT
>OGQD01001590.1_pt1 | contig 14090 bp, 14 predicted proteins | sample 1553091 | NCBI WGS metagenome assembly OGQD01 (sample SAMEA2580290, study PRJEB22360) | human gut metagenome | biome: human gut; feature: human-associated habitat; material: faeces | place: Denmark | collected 2008/2010
GTCGAAAACCAGCCGGTAGAGCAGGTAGCTGATCAGCTCGCAGCCCAGTGCCGCCAGCAGGCCGCTGACCGCGCCGAGCAGGGCGAACTCGCTGCGCCGCGTGCGCATCAGCAGGCTGCGTTCGGCCCCCAGGGCACGCAGCAGCGCCCCCTGGCGCAGGCGCTCGTCGAGCGTCGCCTGCAGACCGGCAAACAGCACCACGAAGCCGGCGGCAAGGACGAACACCAGCACGTACTCCACGGCCAGCGTCACCTGGTCGAGGATGCTGCGCAGCTGCGCGAGCAGCGCGTCCACCGGCAGCAGGGTGACCGTGGGGTAGGCACGGGCCAGCTCGATCAACTGGCGCTCCTGGCTGGCCGGCAGATAGAAACTGGTCAGGTAGGTCACCGGCAGGTCGGTCAGGGTGCCCGGCTCGAAGACCATGAAGAAGTTGGGCTGGAAGTTGTCCCACTTCACCGAGCGCAGGCTGCGGATCTGCGCCTCGCGGGTCTGCCCGGCAACGGTGAAGCTCAGGTGGTCGCCGACCTTCAGGCCGAGGTTGCCGGCGAGCTTTTCTTCCACCGAGACGCCCGGCAGTTCGCTCTTCTCGCCTGCCGTCCACCACTCGCCGGCGACAATCTGGTTGCCTGCGGGCAGGCGTGCGGACCAGGTCAGCCCCAGGTCGCGTTGCAGGGCGCGCTCGCTGCGGATGTCCTCGTTCATCGCGTGGACGGGCTTGCCGTTCACCGCCACCAGGCGGCCGGGCACCATGGGGTAGAGGTCTTCGGCGTTGGGCGACAGCGCCTTCACCCGCTGCTCGAAGCCGTCTTTCTCGGCCGGCAGGATGTTCAGCGCGAAATGGTTCGGGGCATTGGGCGGCAACTGCGAATGCCAGGTATCCAGCAACTCGCCGCGCAGCAGGGCGATCAGCGCCATGGCCAGCAGGATCAGGCCGAAGGCGAGGCTCTGCCCGGCGGCCGCCAGCGGGTAACGCAGCAATTGGCCGAGGCCCAGGCGCCACGGCAGGCTGGCCCCTTGCAGCGCGCGACGCAGGCCGCGCAGGGCGAGCAGCAGGATAAAGCCGAGGACCACTGCGGCGATGGCGCCGCCACCGAGCAGGGCGAGGGTGAGTTTCAGGTCCAGGCTCAGCCGCCACATGATCAGGCCGAGGGCGAGCAGCGCGCAGCCGTAGGCCATCCAGGTACGCATCGGCACCGGCAACAGGTCGCTGCGCAGCACCCGCAGCGGCGGTACGCGGCCAAGGGCAGCCAGCGGCGGAAGGGCGAAGCCGGCCAGCGCGACCAGCCCGGTAGCCATGCCGGCGAGCGCCGGGACGATGCCGGCGTCGGGGATTTCCGGCGGCAGCAGGTTACCCAGCAGGTGCATCAGGCCGAGTTGTGCCAGCCAACCCAGGAAGGCGCCGAAGAGGCTGGCGACCACGCCCAGCACGAACAGCTGGCTGCCATACAGCAGCAGCGCTTCGCGGCGTGACAGGCCCAGGCAGCGCAACAGCGCGCTGGCGTCGAAGCGTCGGGTGGCGAAGCGGTTGGCAGACAGCGCCACCGCCACGCCGGCGAGCAGTACGGCGGCGAGGCTGGCAAGGTTGAGGTAGCGCTCGGCGCGGCCCAGGGCATCGCCGATCTGCCGGTTCCCGTGGTGCGCGTCCTGCAGTTCCTGATTGGCGGCAAGGTTGCCCTGGGTAGCCTGCCGGTAGGTTTGCAGTGCGTCGTGCGCGCCGCCCCAGAGGTCGCGGTAGCGCACCCGGCTGCCGGGCTGCACCACGCCGGTGGCGTCCAGGTCCTGCAGGCTCATCATCACGCGCGGGGTAAGGCTGTAGAAGTCGCCGGCCCGGTCCGGTTCATAGGTCAGAACACGGGCGATACGCAGGGATTTGCGGCCGATGTCGACGCTGTCGCCGATCTTCAGGTCGAGGCTTGCGAGCAGGCGCGATTCGACCCAGATATCACCCGCTGCCGGGCGTCCGCCTTCGACCTCCGGCTGCAATGGCGCGGGTGCGCTTTTCAGTTCGCCGCGCAAGGGATAGCTGTCGCCGACGGCCTTCACGCTGCTCAGCTGAATGCCGTTATCGGTGGCCACCACACTGGAGAACTCCACGCTCTGCGCGTGCTGCAGGCCCAGCTTGAGGCCGCTGTCGATCTGCTCCTGGCGCGCGGGCTGGGTGCCGGTGAGCACCAGGTCGGCGCCGAGGAATTCGGCGGCGCGCACCAGCATGGCGCCGTTCAGGCGAGCGCTGAAATAGCCGATGGCGGAACTGGCCGCCACCGCCACCAGCAGGGCGAAGAACAGCACGCGCAGTTCGCCGCTGCGCCCTTCGCGCCATAGCTGGCGCAGGGACAGGCGGAACAGGTGGGGCAGCGACAGTGGCTTCATCGGCGCTCGTCCGTCAGGGTTCGACGTGGTCGATCAGGTGGCCGCTTTCCAGGCGGATGTGACGCTGGCAGCGGTGGGCGAGGCGTTCGTCGTGGGTCACCAGGACGAGGGTGGTACCGCGCTCGCGGTTCAGCTCGAAGAGCAGGTCGCTGATGCGCTCGCCGGTATGGGTGTCGAGGTTGCCGGTGGGCTCGTCGGCGAACAGTACATCCGGCTCGGCGGCGAAGGCGCGGGCGATGGCGCCCCGCTGCTGCTCGCCGCCGGAGAGCTGGCGCGGGTAGTGGGTGAGGCGCTGGCCGAGGCCGACTCGCTCCAGCAGTTCCCGGGCGCGTTGCCCGGCGTCCTTGCGGCCATCGAGCTCCAGCGGCAGCATGACGTTCTCCAGCGCATTGAGGCTGTCGAGCAACTGGAACGACTGGAAGACGAAGCCGACATGAGCGGCACGCACGCGGGCGCGCTGGTCCTCATCGAGCCTGCCGAGGGTGTGGCCGAGCAGGACGATCTCGCCGCCGCTGGGCAGGTCGAGCCCGGCCAGCAGGCCGAGGAGGGTGGACTTGCCCGAGCCGGAACTGCCGACGATGGCGAGGCTGTCGCCGCGGGAGAGGTCGAGGGAGAGGTCGTGGAGGATGGTCAGCTTGCCTTCCGCGCTGGAAACAACCTTGCTAAGGTTCCGCGCGGTGAGAATGCTTTCGCTCATGGAGAATCCGATGCGTGCATGGCTAATGGGCGGCTGCCTGGCGTTGCTTCTGATCACGCAGCAGGCCGCGGCGCAGACGCTGTTGGTCGTCGGCGATAGTATCAGCGCCGGTTTGGGGCTGGATACCAGCCTGGGTTGGGTCAGCCTGCTGGACAAGCGCTTGAAGGAGCAGGGTTTCGACTACCAGGTGGTGAATGCGTCGATCTCCGGCGACACCACGGCAGGCGGCCTCGCGCGCCTGCCGGCGCTGCTCTCGGAGCAGAAGCCGAAGCTGGTGGTGATCGAATTGGGCGGCAACGATGGCCTGCGCGGGATGGCGCCGGCGCAATTGCAACAGAATCTTGCCTCCATGGTGGATCAGTCGCGCCAGGCGGGCGCGAAGGTCATCCTGCTGGGGATGCGCCTGCCGCCGAACTACGGGCAGCGCTATACCGATGCATTCGCCAAGGTCTTCGACAGCGTGGCGAGCGAGCAGAAGATTCCGCTGGTACCGTTCTTCCTCGAAGGAGTCGGCGGTGTACAGGGCATGATGCAGGCGGATGGCATTCACCCGGCGGTGGCGGCACAGCCTAAACTGCTCGACAACGTGTGGCCGACGCTCAAACCCTTGCTGTGATGGGCGGTTGCAGTAATAAACCACTGAATCGAGGCTTCCCCGCGCCCGGCCTTTCGGCTATGTTTGCGCACCCTTCTGGAACCCCCTATGTCGCGCCACGCCTGGACCCTCTTCGCCTACCAGTTGATCGAACCCGATGAGCAGCTGGACCTGTTCGCCTGCCGCGAAGTGCGGGTGCACCTGGTTGCGCGCCAACTGGAGCTGGGAACCCCGGCCGACCGCACCCTGTGCGGCAGCCTGCTGCCGGCGCAGCCACTCTGGCGCGGCGCCGAGAGGCCGCTGCTGCGCGACCGGCGCATCTGCGCGGCCTGCCTGAAACAACTGGAAGAGGAAAAGCGCGGCGCGCGCGGTTCCTGGCTCGTCTGATATCTCCCGTTGACGGGGCTTGCGGTGGTAAACTGATCACCCTTTGCTCATTGCCCACGTCAAGGATCCTCGGATGTTGTCGCGCGTCATTGCCGCCTGCTCGCTGTCCCTCGCCGCGCTGCTCTCGGCCGGCCCCGTTTCCGCCATTGAATTGCCGTTGCCGGCGCCGGGTGACGATATCGTCGGCCAGGTCCAGGTGATCAAGGCCAAGTACGAAGACACTTTCGCCGACCTCGGCGAGAAATACGGCCTCGGCTACTCCGAGATGATCGCCGCCAACCCGGGCGTCGATGCCTGGCTGCCGGGTGTGGGCACCGAGATCATCATTCCGACCCGCTTCGTCCTGCCGGCAGGTCCGCGCGAGGGCGTGGTGATCAACCTCGCCGAATACCGCCTGTACTACTTCCCCAAGGACAAGAACGTCGTCTACACCTACGCCCTGGGCATTGGTCGTGAAGGCTGGGGTTCGCCGGTGGGCAGCACCAGCGTGATCGCCAAGACCAAGGACCCGGCCTGGTATCCGCCGGCGTCGATCCGCGCCGAGCACGCCGCCGATGGTGATCCGCTGCCGACCGTGGTGCCGCCAGGCCCGGACAACCCGCTGGGGCCGTACAAGATGAGCCTGGGCTTCCACGGCTACCTGATCCATGGTTCGAACAAGAAGTTCGGCATCGGTACTCGTACCAGCCACGGTTGCTTCCGCATGTACAACTGGGACGTGACCCAGTTGTTCTCGATGATCCCGGTGGGTACCAAGGTGCGCATCATCAACGAGCCGTACAAGTTCGGTCGCAGCGAAGGCAAGATTTACCTCGAAGCCCATGCGCCGATCGATGACAACGGTGATCCTTCGGTCGTCGACAAGCATACCGCCGTGATCAACGCGCTGCTCAAGCGCGAAGACATCGCCAGCCAGATGCAGATGGACTGGAACGTGGTGCGTGAAGTGGTTGCCGCCGAAGATGGCCTGCCGGTTGCCATTGCCCAGCCGCAGCAAGTGCAGCAGGGCGGTTCGGTTGCCGCCACTGTCGACCAGGATGCGATGCCGCTGCAGTAACTTTCTACTGCAGCGAAAGAGCCCGCCGCGAGCGGGCTTTTTCTTGCCAGCTACTTTCCTGCGGGCATAAAAAAACCGACCCCGAAGGGTCGGTTTTTTCGAACAGATCCGAAGATCTATTACTTGCGGCTGGCTTTGTCCAGCATACGCAGTGCGCGCTCGTTAGCCTCGTCAGCGGTCTGCTGGGCTTTCTGAGCGGCGGCCAGAGCTTCGTCAGCCTTGCGATAGGCTTCATCGGCACGGGCTTGAGCGCGAGCAGCGGCGTCTTCAGTAGCGGTCAGACGTGCTTCGGTTTCTTTCGAGTGGCTGCTGCAACCGGTGGCCAGAACAGCAGCCAGAGCCAGAGCAGAGAATTTCAGAACGTTGTTCATCGTGTTCCCCTTAAGGTGGACATTTCCATTAAAAGCAATCTCCCATGACTGGGAAATTAGCCGGACTACATAGTACCCATTACTTGTAGTAAGTAAACTGACCAAGCGCAAGTACGGCACTTTTTTTTCATGTTAGGTCGCTCTTCGCAGTTGTGCGAGGCCGATTTGGGCAAAAACTGTCCAATCTGGCAAAGGAGTGTTTCCAAAGTGCGTCAGGCAAGCTCCGAGGCCGCTTTCCGGCCTGCGGAACCAAGCCGTCAGATGACTGTCGCCTATGGTCGAACAACTGTTTAATCGCCGTTGTGCATTTGTCCAGCGGACAACTTGCAACTAGGTCGCAACAGGTGAAGAAAGTGTGAAGGGGGAAAACGAAAAAGCCCGGCTAATTGCTTAGCCGGGCTTTTCAAGAATCTGGCGGTGAGGGAGGGATTCGAACCCTCGATACGATTTCTCGTATACACACTTTCCAGGCGTGCTCCTTCAACCGCTCGGACACCTCACCAGATTTCTCGACAGCGCTGTGTCTGTCGAGGCGCGCACTTTACTCAAAGGTTTCCTCCTTGGCAAATGTTTTTTGAAAATTTTTCCCAACGGATTCATCGGCTTAAGGAGCACGGCCTGGATCGCGGGTACACTGGCGCCATCTGATCCTCCGGAGAGCGCATGGCCAGCTGGGACGTTTTCTGCAGCGTAGTCGACAACTATGGCGATATCGGTGTCACCTGGAGACTGGCTCGCCAACTGGCCGGCGAACATGGCCAGCGGGTTCGGCTATGGGTCGACGATCTGGCGGCCTTTGTGCGTATCTGCCCGGCCGCCGATGGCGCGGCCGAATCGCAACACCAATCCGGCGTGGAGGTACGCCTGTGGCCGAAGCCCTGGCAGGATACTCAAGCGGCGGACGTGGTGATCGAGGCCTTTGCCTGCGAAATGCCGCCTGCCTATATAGAAGCGATGAAGCAACGCCGGCAGCCGCCTCTGTGGCTGAACCTGGAATACCTCAGCGCCGAGCCGTGGGTGGAGTCCTGCCATGGCTTGCCATCGATGCAGGCCAACGGTTTGCAGAAGTACTTCTACTTCCCCGGTTTCACTCCGGCCACCGGCGGGCTGTTGCGCGAGAGCGACCTGATTGCACGGCGCGACGCTTTCCAGGCCGACCCGGCGGCCAGCCTTCGGTTCCTGGAAAGTCTGGGCGTGCACCCGCGTGCCCATGAGCGGCGCATTTCCCTGTTCGCCTATGAAAATGCCGCGCTGGGCAGTTGGCTCGACGCATTGGCCGCCAGCTCCGACAGCATTTTGTTGCTGGTACCGGAGGGCAGGGTGCTGGCCGATGTCGAGCGCTGGGCGCAGAGAACGTTAAAAGCAGGGGGGCAGTTCCAGCGCGGTGCGCTGCGCCTGCAAGTACTGCCCTTCGTGCGCCAGGAGGACTACGACCCGCTCTTGTGGAGTTGCGATGTCAACGCGGTGCGTGGTGAGGATTCGTTCGTGCGGGCGCAGTGGGCGGGGCGGCCATTCGTCTGGCACATTTACCAGCAGGATGACGATGTTCACCTGGAGAAGCTGCAGGCCTTCATGGCCCTGTTCAGTGACGGAATGGACGAGCCGCTGCGGACCGAGCTGATGGCGTTCTGGATGGCCTGGAATGGCCGGGGTGATGCCGGGGAAGCCTGGCAAAAGCTGGAAAGACGGTTGCCGGAGTGGTCCGCGTGGATTGGCAATTGGCAACGGCGCCTGGGCGAACAAACCGATCTTGCTGCGGGGCTGGTGCGTTTTTATACAAATTGGCTATGATATGGCCCCTGATTTTTGTCTCCAATCCAATCGGATAATCGTATGAAAACCGCACAAGAGTTCCGCGCTGGCCAGGTTGCCAACATCAATGGCGCCCCCTGGGTCATCCAGAAGGCCGAGTTCAACAAGTCCGGCCGTAACTCCGCGGTCGTCAAGATGAAGCTGAAGAACCTGCTGACCGGTGCCGGCACCGAGACCGTGTTCAAGGCCGACGACAAGCTGGAGCCGATCATCCTCGATCGCAAGGAAGTAACCTACTCCTACTTCGCGGACCCGCTGTATGTCTTCATGGACACCGAGTTCAACCAGTACGAGATCGAGAAAGACGATCTGGAAGGCGTGCTGACCTTCATCGAAGACGGCATGACCGACGTCTGCGAAGCGGTCTTCTATAACGAGAAAGTCATCTCCGTTGAACTGCCGACCACCATCGTTCGCGAAATCGTCTATACCGAGCCGGCCGTCCGTGGCGACACCTCCGGTAAAGTGATGAAGACCGCTCGCCTGAAGAACGGTGCTGAAGTCCAGGTTTCCGCCTTCTGCGAAATCGGCGACTCGATCGAGATCGATACCCGCACTGGCGAGTACAAGTCCCGCGTCAAGGCCTGAGCCTGATTCGAGACACAAAAAAGCCCGGCTGATGCCGGGCTTTTTCGTTTCTGGCGTTCTGGATTGTCGGCGCTGGAGTCAGACGCTGACGTTCAGGCGCACGTCGATATTGCCGCGGGTGGCGTTGGAGTAGGGGCAGACCTGGTGGGCTTTGGCGACCAGGTCTTCCGCCTCGGCCTGGTCCAGTCCCGGCAGATTGATGTTCAGCTCGACTTCCAGGCCGAAACCGCCGGGGATCTGGCCGATGCCAACCTTGCCAGTGATCGAGGCGTCCGCCGGGATCTGCTTCTTGCTCTGGCTGGCGACGAACTTGATGGCGCCGATGAAGCAAGCCGAGTAGCCAGCGGCGAACAGTTGCTCCGGGTTGGTGGCTTCGCCACCGGCGCCGCCCAGTTCACGCGGGGTGGACAGTTTTACGTCGAGGATGCCGTCCGAGGAAACGGCACGGCCGTCGCGGCCTCCGGTGGCGGTAGCGGTGGCGGTGTAGAGGGCTTTGATGGTTTGCATGGTGGTCTCCGATTCGCTGTCAGGTAAGTCTGGTTGAGAATGCCTTGCTGCTTAATATCTTGTGCGCTAAGCAGTCCGTGAGGAGAAAGTTAGTTCTATTTAATTTAGTGCGCAAGATAATTCTTGGAAGATTTCTGACTAAGGAACCTGCAGCTTGGGCATAAGCCCCGATTTACGGGGCTTGCAAATGTCCGCGCAGGTCCACGAGCTCCTCCTGGAGTCGCTTCAGACTGTCCAACGTTAGACCGCTGCTGGCCAGGATGCAGGCCGGAAGGCGCTCCGCCTGTCGGCGCAGTTCCCGGCCCTTGTCGGTCAGGCGCAACTGCACGACGCGCTCGTCTGCCTGGCTGCGGGTGCGGGTGATCAGGCCTTCGGTTTCGAGCCGCTTGAGCAGCGGCGTGAGCGAGCCGGGGTCGGTGAGCATGCGTGAGCTGATCTCGCCCACGGTGATGCCGTCTTCTTCCCAGAGCACCAGCATGGCGATGTACTGCGGGTAGGTGAGCCCCAGTTCCTGCAGCAATGGCTTGTACACCTTGGTCATCTGCAGGGAGGTGGAGTAGAGGGCGAAGCACAGCTGGTTATCCAGCTTGAGGGCTTCGCAGGTCGGGTCTGGCTTGGTCATGGCGTGCTCCGGGCTGGGCGCTCGAGGCGAAGAGGTAATTGCGCATTAATTTAGCGCGATGGTTAATTCTTGAACAGCGCTTCCTCCAGTGCCGTGTCCCAGGGGGGAGGGAAACCAAAGCGCTTCAGCAGGAAGGCCAGCAGGCGTTCGCTGCGCGGGTGGGTACCGCGTTGCAGGCGCAGCGCGTGGATGACGCCGGGCTCTGGTTCGGGGAGGCCGTTCTCGCAGAACAGAGGCAGCAGCTGGCCGCTGATCAGGTACTCGCTGCACAGCCATGTCGGCAGGTGCGCCAGGCCAATGCCCTGCAGCGCGCCTTCCACCAGTGTTTCCGCGTTATTGGCGGTCATGCGCAAGCGGCGCGGCCGGAGCTGCTGCAGCCTCCCATCGATGAGGAAGCGCCACGCCAGTGCCGGCGCCAGGCCTTCCCAGTCCAGGCCGATGTGCTCCGGCAATTCCAGGGGGGAGGCAGGCTTGCCGTGGTGCTTCAGGTAGGCGGGGCTGGCGCAGACGACCCGCCGCATGGACGCCAGGCGTGTGGCGACCAGGCGGCTTTCAGGCAGGGTGCCGATGCGCAGGACCAGGTCGACCTGGCCGAGGTTCTCCCCGCGGGTGTCGGTAAAGCTGTCGATCAGCCGCAGTTGCACGTCCAGGCCGGGGTTGGCGGCGAGAAAGTCGACCAGCGCCGGTGCGAGGTGGCGACGACCGAAAGGCACCGGGGCGTCGATGCGGATCAGGCCTTCCGGCGCGGTGCTCAGGGACACGGCCTCCGCTCGCGCCTGACGCAGTTCGCTGACGATCCGCCGTGCCCGTTCGGCGAAGGCCAGCCCAGCCGGCGTGGCGCGCACCTTGTGGGTGCTGCGCACGAGCAGGGTCGATCCCAGCCCCTGCTCCAGGGAGTCCATGCGTCGTGCCACGGCGGAAGGGGTGAGCTGGCGCAGGCGGGCGGCAGCGGAAAAGCTGCCGTTGTCGAGCACGTCCAGGTAAAGATCGAGCTGGTCCTCGAGGTTGGAGGGCGTCATGGCATTCATTGGCTATGCGAGAAAGGCAAAACCATTGTGCAGCGCTTTGCGTTTCCCATCCAGCCGGGCTTTTCTAGCATGGACGCACTGCTGTGGAGGTGCGTGATGTGGGATCTGGTCGTGGACTTTCTGCTCGGCGTCGTGCTGGGCAGCCTGGGTGGGCTGTTCGGTATCGGCGGCGGGCTGCTGGCGATTCCGGCGCTGGGCGTGCTGTTCGGGCTGGATCAGCAACTGGCGCAGGGTACCGCGCTGGTGATGGTGGTGCCGAACGTGCTGCTGGCAATCTGGCGCTATCACCAGCGCAATCGCATCGATTTCGCCCAGGCCGGGGTGCTGGCGCTGACCGGCCTGGTCTGTGCGTTCTTCGCTTCCAGCATTGCCGTCAACCTGGATGCGCGCAGCATGCGCACGGCCTTCGTGGTTTTCCTGGTGCTGTTGGCGCTGTACCTGCTGGTGCGCCTGTTCCAGCGCGTGCCGCAGGGTGGCAGCACGCCGCGCTACGGCCTGCCTTGGATGGGCGTTCTGGGGTTGGGGGCTGGTTCGCTGGGCGGCCTGTTTGGTGTGGGCGGTGGCGTTCTGGCGACGCCGGTGCTGACCTCGGTGTTCGGCCTGACCCAAGTGATCGCCCAAGGCCTCGCGCTGGCCCTGGCGGCGCCCAGCACGGGCGTGGCGCTGGCAACCTACGCGGTGCACGGCCACGTGGACTGGCGCATGGGCAGCGCGCTGGCGCTGGGCGGCCTGGTGAGCATTTCCTGGGGCGTGCGGCTGGCCCACGCGCTGCCAGAACGTCAGCTGCGCATGGCCTTCAGTGCCTTCCTGATCGTCTGTGCGGTGCTGCTGGCGGTGCGCTGAGTCCCTGCGTGTTGATCGTCAGGACTTGAAGCCCTCGACTATGTACTCGGCGAGCTTGTCGGTCACCGGCGTCATCTTCTGCCCACGCAGCAGCACGATGCTGGCGTTGGGCAGCACCGGCAGCCCTTCGTCTTCGCCGATGATGCGCAGGTTGCCGGTCAGCAGGCTGCGCAACTGCGCGGTCACCGCCAGTCCGGCATTGGCCACGGCGAACAGGGCCGACAGGCTCGGGCTGCTGTAGGCGATGCGATAGTCCACTTCCATCGCCTCCAGGGCGTTGCAGGCCCAGGCGCGGCAGAAGCAGGCGGTGTTGAACATCGCCAGCGGCAGCGGGCGCTGGTCCTGCGGGCAGAAGCTCTCCGCGGCCATCCAGACGAAGTCTTCCTGGCGCAGCAGCTGGCCGATCTCGGTGCCCGGCTCGCGGGTGACGATGGACAGGTCGAGGTCGTTGCGCATCAGCAGTTGCGCCGAGGAGTCGCAATGCACCTCGACCTGCACCAGCGGGTAGGCCTCGGCGAAGCGCGAGAGGATGCTGGGCAGGAAGCGCATCACATAATCGTCCGGCGTGCCGATCTTCACCGAGCCGACCATGTGCGGCTGGCGGAAGGTGTTGAACACCTCGCCCTGCAACCGCAGGATGCGCCGCGCGTAACCCAGCAGGATCTGGCCTTCCGGCGTCAGGCGCACCTGGCGGCCGTCGCGCTCGAACAGGCTGCGTTCCAGCACGTCTTCTTCCAGCCGTTTCATCTGCATGCTCACCGCCGACTGGGTGCGGTTGACCATCTCGGCGGCGCGGGTGAAGCCGCCGTGGTCGGCGATGGCGACGAAGGTGCGCAGCAGTTCGCTGTCGATGCTGGGGAAACTGCTCATTCATCAATCTCCGAGATGGGTCGCATAAGAATGATTCGTTGGATTGATCTTAGCGCGAGCAGGAAACTGCATCCAACCCCACAGGGAGGAAGCAAGATGAAAGGTCAAATCGGTTTCGTAGCAGCGTCCTACCATGTTCACAAAATCGCGGCCGCACCGCTGTGGAAGCGTGCCCTGCAACGTGTCCTGCATTGGCACGAACTGGCCCGCCAGCGCCGTGAGCTGGCGACCATGAGCGATGAAGCGCTCAAGGACATTGGCCTGAGTCGCGCCGATATCCAGCAGGAAGTCGAGCGCCCGTTCTGGGCCGACTATGTTCGTCGTTGAGCCTGCCGGGCGACACGGGCCCTCACCGTGTCGCCCGCTCTTGCAAGTCTGATCAGCGTCATGACAAGGAAGCCTATGTCCACGCATTACCACCTCGCCCAGGTCAACATCGCCAAGGCCCGCGCACCACTGGATCAACCCGTGATGAAGGGCTTCGTTGACCAGCTCGATCACATCAACGCCCTCGCCGAGCGCAGCCCTGGTTTCGTCTGGCGCCTGCAGACGGAGGAAGGCGATGCCACCTCCATCCGCGTCTTCGACGACCCGCTGATCATCGTCAATCTGTCCGTCTGGGAGTCGGTGGAAGCGCTCAAGGATTACGTTTATGGCGGCGAGCACCTGCAGGTGCTGCGCAACAAGCGTGACTGGATGGAGCGCCTGTCGGCGCCCAGCCTCGCGCTTTGGTGGTTGCCTGCAGGCGAGTTGCCCGATGTACAGATGGCCCGCGACCGCTTGGATCGCTTGCGGTTGGAGGGGCCTTCGGCGGACGTCTTCACCTTTGCTCGACCTTTCCCAGTGCCTGAAACAATTGCCGTGCCGGCCTGATGCAGCCAGCTCCGGCAATAGGCGTTAGGCTCTAGGGCTTGCCCCATCCTGGAGTCCACGATGCCGACCGTAGAATCCCTGTCCCTCAAGCAAGCCCGCCGCCTGGCCCTGGCCGCCCAGGGCTTTGCCCTGCGCAGGCCCGGTGGCGAGGTGCAGCGTCGCCATGTGCGCAGCCTGCTGGAGCGCCTGGGTGTGCTACAGATCGATTCGGTGAACGCGCTGGTGCGCTCGCATTACCTGCCGTTGTTCTCGCGCCTGGGCAACTACTCGCCGACGCTGCTGGAAGAGGCGGCCTGGAGTGGCGGGCGGCATCGTCGGTTGTTCGAATACTGGGGGCATGAAGCCTCGTTGCTGCCGCTCGAGCTGTATCCGCTGATGCGCTGGCGCATGCGTCGCGCAGCCGAAGGGCGCGGTATCTATCAGCAATTGGCGCGCTTCGGGCGTGAGCGACAGGCGGTGATCCAGCGGGTGCTCGATGCCGTTCGCGAGCAGGGCGCGCTGGGCGCCGGCAGCCTGAGTACCCGCGTGGAACGTGCCGGCCCCTGGTGGGACTGGAGCGAGGAGAAACATGCGCTGGAATGGCTGTTCGCCGCAGGCGAGGTGACGGTCGCCGGGCGGCGCGGCTTCGAGCGTCTGTACGACTTGCCGGAGCGCGTACTGCCGTCCGATCTGCTCCGGCAGCCCGAGCTGGACGAGGTCGAGGCGCAGCGCCAGTTGCTGCTGCATTCCGCCCAGGCTCTGGGCGTGGCCACCGAGAAGGACTTGCGCGACTACTTCCGCCTGGACCCCGCCGACAGCAAGGCGCGGCTGGCGGAGTTGGTGGAGGCGGGCGATCTGCTGGTCGTACAGGTTCAGGGCTGGCAGGCGCCGGCCTATTGCCTGGCGGAACCGGTCATTCCGCGCAAGGTGCGCGCCAGCGCCTTGCTTTCGCCCTTCGACTCGCTGGTCTGGGAGCGCGCCCGCACTGAGCGGCTGTTCGATTTCCGTTATCGCCTGGAGATCTACACGCCGCAGCACAAACGCGTTTACGGCTACTACGTCCTGCCATTCCTGTTCAACGAGCACCTGGCCGCGCGGGTCGATCTGCGCTCCGATCGCGCCGCGGGAAAGCTGGTGGTGCATGCCGTCCACGAAGAGGAAAAGGGATTGGGTGAAGAGGGCCACGCCGCGTTGGCGCAGCAATTGAACGAGATGGCGCGCTGGCTCGGGCTGGAACGGGTGGCGGTGAACTGCAGGCGGCCCTCAGGCGAGCGCCTGCAGGGGCTGCTGGCGCAGGCCTGAAACGAAACGGGCCTCCGCAGAGGCCCGTCCGTGATCACTTGCCGCTGGCGATGCGTTTGCGGATGTGGTCCGCACGCTGCTGCGAGCCGGGGTGGGAGTCGAACATGCTGCTTTCCTGGCCGCCGCTGAGCTTGGCCAGCTTGTCGAAGGCGCTGGCCAGGCCGCTGGGGGACGTGCCGGCCTAATGGA
>OGQD01001591.1_pt1 | contig 14090 bp, 14 predicted proteins | sample 1553091 | NCBI WGS metagenome assembly OGQD01 (sample SAMEA2580290, study PRJEB22360) | human gut metagenome | biome: human gut; feature: human-associated habitat; material: faeces | place: Denmark | collected 2008/2010
CCCGGTCACCGCCGGGCGCGTCTCGGTACCGGCGGCGCTGGGCTTCGCCCTGCTCCTGGCCGTGGTCGGGCAGGGCCTGCTGTTGGCCTTCACCAACGAGCTGACCGCCTGGCTGACCCTGGCCTCGCTGCTCGGCTACGCGGTGCTCTACACCGGCTTCCTCAAGCGCGCCACACCGCAGAACATCGTGATCGGCGGCCTGGCCGGCGCCGCGCCGCCGCTGCTCGGCTGGGTCGCCACCACCGGCCATCTCAGCGCCGAGCCGCTGCTGCTGGTGCTGATCATCTTCGCCTGGACGCCGCCGCACTTCTGGGCCCTGGCCATCCACCGCAAGGAGGAATATGCGAAAGCCGATATCCCCATGCTGCCGGTGACCCACGGCGAGCACTACACCAAGGTGCACATCCTGCTGTACACCGCCGTGATGTTCGCCGTGACCCTGCTGCCCTACGCCATCCACATGAGCGGTCCGCTCTACCTCGCGGCCGCGCTGGTGCTCGGCGGGCGCTTCATGTTCTGGGCCTGGGTGCTGTACCGTGACAGCCGGCCGCACGCCGCGATCAACACCTTCAAGTACAGTATCTGGTACCTGTTCCTGCTGTTCATCGCCCTGCTGGCGGACCACTACCTGTTGCTCAACCTCTGAGCGGCCCGCGCGATACCGGCGGGCACGCCACGCTGCCCGCCGAACCGAAGAGAGATTCCATGAGCCGTACCCAGAAGACCGTCCTCGTCCTCGCCGCCGTCGTCGCCCTGGTGGTGGGCCTCACCGTCAACAAGGTGCTCAACAGCAAGGGCGACGGCACTGACAAGGTGGCGCTGCTCGACGCCGGCATCGTCCTGCTGCCGCAGAGCCGCAGCCTGCCGGACCTGACCCTGACCAACCAGGAAGGCCAGGCGGTGACGGCTAACCACCTCGAAGGTAAATGGAGCCTGCTGTTCTTCGGCTACACCTTCTGCCCGGACATCTGCCCCGCCACCCTGGCGCAGATGCGCCAGCTGCAGGGCATGCTGCCGGCCGAGGCCAAGGAACGCCTGCGCGTGGTGCTGGTGACGGTGGACCCGCACCGCGATACCCCGGAGCAGTTGAAGAAGTACCTCGCCTACTTCGACCCGGGCTTCCAGGGCCTGACCGGCAGCCAGGAGGACATCCAGAAGCTGGCCAGCGCAGTGAGCATTCCTTTCATCCCGGCCGATACCAGCAAGGAAAACTACACCGTCGACCACAGCGGCAACCTGGTGATCATCGGCCCGGACGGCAGCCAGCGCGGCTTCATCCGCGCGCCGGTGAACGTCGACAAGCTGGCCGCCCAGCTTCCGGGGTTGCTCGGCTCGAAATAGTAGGGCGGGTGCAACCCGCGTGATCCCCGGTGGCGCGGGTTGCACCCGCCCTACGGGGAAGCCGAAACGAAAAAGCCCGCTCAAGAGTGGGCTTTTTGCTGGCTACGTCTTCGTACGGGCACGGCATGTAGGGTGCGCCGTGCGCACCGGTAAGCCGTACACGACTCCAGTGCGCAAGTCCCCTACGTGAGAACCAGCGACTGGCAGGCGATCAGAACGCCGGCACCACGGCGCCCTTGTACTTGTCCTCGATGAATTTCTTCACTTCCGGGGTATGCAGGGCCGCGGCCAGTTTCTGCAGCGCGGGGCTGTCCTTCTTCGCGGCGGTGGTCACCAGGATGTTCACGTAGGGCGAGTCGGCGCCTTCGATCACCAGGGCGTCCTTGGTCGGGTTCAGGCCGGCTTCCAGGGCGTAGTTGGTGTTGATCAGGGCCAGATCGACCTGACCCAGCACGCGCGGCAGGGTGGCCGCTTCCAGCTCACGCACCTTGATGGACTTCGGGTTCTCGGCGATGTCCTTGACGGTGGCGGTAATGCCGGCGCCTTCCTTCAGCTTGATCACGCCGGCCTTCTGCAGCAGCAGCAGGGCACGGCCGCCGTTGGTGGCGTCGTTGGGGATCACGACCTGGGCGCCTTCGCTCAGCTCGTCCAGCTTCTTGATCTTGCTGGAGTAGGCGCCGAAGGGCTCGACATGCACGCCGGCGATGCTCACCAGCTGGGTGCCACGGGAGGCGTTGAACTCGTCCAGGTACGGCTGGTGCTGGAAGAAGTTGGCGTCCAGGCGGCCTTCGGCGACCTGCACGTTGGGCTGCACGTAGTCGGTGAAGACCTTGACCTTGAGGTCGACGCCTTCCTTGGCCAGGGCCGGCTTGACGAATTCGAGAAGCTCCGCGTGCGGCACGGCGGTGGCGGCGACGCTGATCGAGTCGGCGGCCTGGGCGGCGGCGGAAGTGAGGGCCGCGGCGGCGGCCAGGGCAGTCAGCAGTTTCTTCATGTTCAACTCCTTGTGGGACGTGGCGCGGGGTCCGGCGGGTGGCCGGTCGCCCGCTGTTCTAGGTGGATTTACTTGCGTGAGAAATGGATGACCAGCCTGTCGCCGACCATCTGCAGCACCTGCACCAGCACCAGCAGCAGGATGACGGTCACCGCCATCACATCCGGCTGGTAGCGCTGGTAGCCGTAGCGCACGGCCAGGTCGCCGAGGCCGCCGCCGCCGATCAGTCCGCTCATGGCGGTATAGGAGACCAGAGTGATGGCGGTGACGGTGGTAGCGGCGATCAGCCCCGGCAGGGCCTCCGGCAGCAGCGCGCGGAAGATGATCTGCAGGGTGCTGGCGCCCATCGCCTGGGTCGCCTCGATGATGCCGCGGTCCACCTCGCGCAGGGCGGTCTCCACCAGGCGCGCGAAGAATGGCGTGGCGCCCACCACCAGCGGCGGGATGGCGCCGGCCACGCCCAGCGAGGTGCCGGTGATCAGCACGGTCAGCGGGATCATCAGGATCAGCAGGATCACGAACGGCACCGAGCGCAGGATGTTCACCACCAGCGACAGCACGGCGTACAGCCCGCGCTGCTCGAACATCTGGCGCGGGCCGGTGAGGAACAGCAGCACGCCCAGCGGCAGGCCGAGCAACACGGTGAACAGGGTGGCGCCACCGAGCATGTTGAGGGTGTCGAGGCTGGCGTAGCCGATTTCCTGCCAATCGACGTTGGGCAGCAGTTGCTCGAACATCAGCGCAGTACCTCCAGATGCACGTCGGCGGCCCGGAAGCGGCCGATGGCGCTCTCCACGTCGCCGCCGGTCAGGGCCAGGGTGAGCTGGCCGTAGGGGGTGTCCTTGATGCGGTCGATGCGTCCGGCGAGGATGCTGTAGTCGACGCCCGTCTCGCGGGCCACGGTGCCGAGCAGCGGCGCGTAGGTGGCCTCGCCCTGGAAGGTCAGACGCAGGATGCGGCCACTGACGTTGGCGAAGTCGTCGCGCTGCTCGCTCTCGTCGATGTGCTCGTCCTCCAGCACGAAGCGGCGGGTGGTGCCGTGCTGCGGGTGGAGGAACACCCGGGCCACCGGGCCCTGCTCGACGATGCGGCCGTCGTCCATCACCGCCACCTGGTCGCAGACCCGGCGGATCACGTCCATCTCGTGGGTGATCAGCACGATGGTCAGGCCCAGCTCGCGGTTGATCTCGGCCAGCAGCTGCAGCACCTGGGCGGTGGTCTGCGGGTCCAGCGCGCTGGTGGCCTCGTCGCACAGCAGAATCTTCGGCCGGGTGGCCAGGGCGCGGGCGATGCCGACGCGCTGCTTCTGGCCGCCGGAGAGCTGCGCGGGATATTTGTCGGCATGGCCGCTGAGGCCGACCCGGGACAGCAGCTCGTCCACGCGCTGGCGGATTTCCGCGCGGCCCAGTTCGCCGGCCAGCTCCAACGGCATGGCGACGTTGGCCGCCACCGTCTTGGACGACAGCAGATTGAAGTGCTGGAAGATCATCCCGACCTGGCGGCGGAAGCGGCGCAGGCCGTCGGCGTCGAGGGCGGTGATGTCCTCGCCGTCGATCACGATGCGCCCGCCAGAGGGCTCCTCCAGGCGGTTGATCAGGCGCAGCAGGGTGCTCTTGCCGGCGCCGGAATGGCCGATCAGGCCGAACACCTGGCCCTGCTCGATGCGCAGGTCGGTGGACTGCAGGGCGGGTACGTCCCGCCCGGAGACCCGATAGGTCTTCTGGACGTGGTGGAACTCGATCACTGAGCGAACCTTGTGGGTACGTGGGAATGCTGGTCGCGATCCGGTGAGGTGCGACGACTCCCCTCTAGCCTAGGCGGTTAGCCGAAAGCCGCGCATTCTAGCCGTTTTGTTTATGCGCTCTTAGTCTTTGTTGGCCTGAATTTCCTTCATAAAGGCATAAGCCGCAGGGCGGATGCGACTCGCCATGCGGCGCTTCCATGGCCTCAGCCGTTGCGCTGCGGGCTGAGCACCAGGCGCGGTTCCTGGTCGGGCTTGTACACCGGCGACAGGCGCGGCGCGAAGCCCGGGTCAAGCTTCTTGATCCGTGCCGAGAGCAGCGCGGCGACGAAGGGGTAGTCCTTGGCCTCGCGCACTTCCAGGCTCACCGCGCAGCCGAAGGCCACCACGTCGGCGGCGACCTGGTCGAGCAAGTCGCGCAGCGCCTCGCGGTCGCCGGCATCGAGCATCGGCAGCGGCACGGTGCTGCTGGGCGCGGCGGGATCGATCAGCTGGGCACGCGGCGCCACCGGCTCGGCGACCTTGGCCGCGACTACTGGCGGCGGTGGAGCCACGGGTTCCGGGCGCTTGGCGGCGGCCTGCTGGGCACGTGCCTCACGCTCGGCGGCGGCCTTCTCTTCCGCCAGTTGCTGCTGGCGGACCCGCTCGGCTTCCTTCCTGGCGAGGGCGGCCTCGGCTTCGCGCAGGCGGCGTTCGGTTTCCTGGCGGCGCGCCTCGGCGTCCGCCGACTCGCTGGCCTTCGGCTGGGCCGGCTGCGCCTTGGCCGCAACCTGGGGGGGCGGGCTCGCCACGGAGGCGGCCTGGCTGTACTGCTGTTTCAGGGCCGGCGAGGCCGCGCCCAGGTGGCGTTCGCCCTTGGCCAGGGTGGCGCTGGCAGCCGCCGTGTCGCCGGCCTGCAATTGCTGGCGGCTGCGTTGCAGGTAGGCATTCGCCAGTTCGCGCTGGTACTGGCCCAGGCGCACGTCGTTGCCGGGGGCCCGCTGGCGCAGGGCTTCCAGCTTGGCTTCCGCGGCCTGCAGGTCGCCCTGGGAGATCTGCGCGGAGACCTGGTTGAACTCCTTCACCAGCTCGTCCACCGTCCAGTATTCGGCATGGGCTTCGCCCAACAGCAAGCCGAGGCCGAGCGCGGCGATATAGCGATACGCTCTGTTGTTCATCATGTGACCCATGGGTTCCGCTTGGTTTCGGTCTGAGCAAAAAACGCTCAATGCTACCGGGCCTGGCGGGGCAGAGCAAAGCCAATCAGGAAAATCGCGGCGGCGCAGACCACGATGGAGGGGCCGGCGGGCGTGTCCTGGAACCAGGAAAGGCTCAAGCCCGCGGCTACCGCGAGCATGCCCAGGAAGCTGGCGCCGATCGCCATCTGTTCCGGGGTGCGCGCGTGGCGCTGGGCGGCGGCGGCCGGGATGATCAGCAGCGAAGTGATCAGCAGCACGCCGACGATCTTCATGGCTACCGCGATGACCACAGCGATCAGCAGCATCAGCGCCAGGCGCAGGCCGGCCACCGGCAGGCCCTCGACCCGCGCCAGTTCCTCGTGCACGGTGATCGCCAGCAGGCGGCGCCACAGCGGCAGCAGCAGGGCCAGGACCAGGGCGCAGCCGCCGAGAATCCACGCCAGGTCGTTGGCGCTCACCGCCAGCAGGTCGCCGAACAGGTAGCCCATCAGGTCGATGCGCACCTCGTCCATGAAGCTGAGGACCACCAGGCCCAGCGACAGGGTGGTCGGCGCCAGGATGCCCAGCAGGGTGTCCGAGGCCAGCGCCTGGCGCTGCTGCAGGGTCACCAGCAGCACGGCCAGCAGCAGACAGCCGGCGGTCACCGCCAGGGTCGGGCTGAGATCGAGCAGGAAGCCCAGAGCCACGCCGAGCAGGGCGGCGTGGGACAGGGTGTCGCCGAAATAGGCCATGCGCCGCCACACCACGAAGGAACCGAGCGGACCGGCCACCAGGGCCAGCGCCAGGCCGGCGAGCAGCGCGTTGAGCAGGAAATCGGGCATCAGTGCTTGCATCCGGGACCGTGCACATGGGCCGGACCATGGATGGTCAGGCCAGCGCCTTCGACCACCTCGCCATGCAGGTCGTGGCTGTGGTCATGATGGTGGTGGTAGACGGCCAGGCTCTTGGCATCCTGACCGAACATCTCGAAGAACACCGGGTCGTTGCTGACCTGTTCCGGGTGTCCCGAGCAGCACACGTGGCGGTTGAGGCAGACCACCTGGTCGGTGGTGCTCATCACCAGGTGCAGGTCGTGGGAGACCATGAGCACGCCGCAGCCGTAGCGGTCGCGCAGCCGCGTGATCAGGCGGTACAGCTCCGCCTGTCCGGCCACGTCGACGCCCTGGACCGGCTCGTCGAGCACCAGCAGCTCCGGCTGGCGCAGCAGGGCGCGGGCCAGCAGCACGCGCTGCAGCTCGCCGCCGGAAATGCTCTGCAGCGGGCTGTCGAGCACTTGCCCGGCGCCCACCTCGTCCAGCGCCGCGATGGCCGCGGCGCGGTCGACACCTGGCACCAGGCGCAGGAAGCGCAGCACCGACAGCGGCAGGGTTGGGTCCACGTGCAACTTCTGCGGCATGTAGCCGACGCGCAAGCGCGGCTTGCGCTGCACGCTGCCGCGATCCGGCCGGAGCAGGCCGAGCACGGTGCGCACCAGCGTGGTCTTGCCGGCGCCGTTAGGGCCGATCAGGGTGACGATCTCGCCGGGGCGCACGGTCAGCTGCACGTCCTGCAGCACCGACTGGCCGGCGAAGCCGACGCCCACGCCGTCGAGGCGGATCAGCGCATCGCTCATCACGCGCCCTGGCAACCGGCGCAGAGGCCGACCACTTCGACGGTCTGGCTCTCCACGGCGAAACCCACCTGGCTGGCGCCGGCGACGATGGCCGCGCTGATGGCGGGCTGCTCCAGCTCGATGGCCGTGTGGCAGGTACGGCAGATGAGGAACTGGCCCTGGTGCAGCTCGCCCGGGTGGACGCAGCCGATGAAGGCGTTGAGCGAGGCAATGCGGTGCACCAGCCCGTTTTCCAGCAGGAAGTCGAGGGCGCGGTAGACGGTCGGCGGCGCGGCGCGGCGGCCGTCCTCGTCGCTAAGCACGCCGAGAATGTCGTAGGCCCCGAGCGGCTTGTGGCTGGCCCAGACCAGCTCCAGCACGCGCTTGCGCAGCGCGGTCAGGCGCGTGCCCTGGCGGGCGCACAGCGTCTCGGCCTCGGCGAGGGCGTCGGCCACGCAGTGGGAATGATCGTGTGGCAGGCAGGCCAGCGGCGTGTTGTCGGTCAGCGGCTTGAACATGACGAGGGACGTCCGGGTGAAGAGACGTTATTCTATTACTCTTTTGCCTCAGAGTCTTGCCGTCGTGTCGCGCCTGTTCGCCGTTATCGCCCTGTTCCTGCTCAGCCTGGCCGCCCAGGCCGAAGTGCGGGTCCTCACCAGTATCAAGCCGCTGCAACTGATCGCCGCTGCCGTGCAGGGCGAGACCGGCCGGCCCGAGGGGCTGCTGCCGCCCGGCGCCTCGCCGCACCACTTCGCCCTGCGCCCTTCAGACGTGCGCCGCGTGCAGTCCGCCGACTTGCTGTACTGGATCGGCCCGGACATGGAGAGCTTCCTGCCGCGCGTGCTGGATGGCCGTGGCAAACCCAGCGTGGCCGTGCAGTCCCTGTCGGGGCTGACCCTGCGCCACTTCGGCGAGGAGGCAGGCGACGAAGACGAGCATCACCACCACGATACCGACGAGCACGACCACGATCACCGGCCCGGCAGCCTGGACGCGCACCTCTGGCTGCTGCCCGCCAACGCCCGGGTGATCGCCGCGAAGATGGCCGCCGACCTGGCCGCCGCCGACCCGACCAATGCCGCGCGCTACCAGGCCAATCTGGCCGCCTTCGAGCAACGCCTGGACGCCCTGGACGGCGAGCTGAAGACCCGTCTGGCGCCACTGGCCGACAAGCCCTTCTTCGTCTTCCACCAGGCGTTCGACTACTTCGAGTCCGCCTACGGCCTGCGGCACGCCGGGGTGTTCACCGCCGCCAGCGAGGTCCAGCCGGGCGCCCGCCACGTGGCGGCGATGCGCGAGCGCCTGGCGGCGGCCGGCCCATCCTGCGTGTTCAGCGAACCGCCACTGCGCCCGCGCCTGGCCGACACCCTGTCCGCCGGCCTGCCGGTGAAGCTGGCGGAGCTGGACGCCCTGGGCGCCAGCGCGAAGAGCTACGAACAGCTGCTGGGCGAACTGGCTGGCCAGCTCGCCGGCTGCCTGGAAGGTCTGTAGGGCGCACGCCGGTGCGCGTGGCCTAGGCGGCCCCGCGCTACAGGGCGAAGGGCAACGGCAACGGCACCCGCTGACGGCGGGCCAGGCGGCGCTGGAATTCGGCGGGGTCCTTGACCAGCACGTCGCGGTCCTGGAAGCGGCGCGCGGCGATCAGCCGGGACAGCCAGAAGCGCAGGCAGGCGACGCGCAGCATCGCCGGCCACAGCTCGGCCTCGGCGCGGGTGAACGGGCGCAGCGCGGCATAGGCGCCCAGCAGGGCGCGGGCCAGCGCCGGGTCCAGCTCGTCGTCGGCGCCGGAGCACCAGTCGTTGAGGGTGATCGCCAGGTCGTAGAGCATCGGCCCCGAGCAGGCGTTGTAGAAGTCGATCACGCCGGCCAGGTGGCTGCCGTCGAACAGGGCGTTGTCGCGGAACAGGTCGGCGTGCAGGTTGGCACGCGGCAGGGCGAGGATGTCCGCCTTCAGCTCGGCCACCTCGTTGAGGCTGTCGCGCAGCAGCGGCAGCTGCTCATCGTGCAGCTCCAGGGCCAGCACCGTGCCCTCTTCCAGCATCCAGTCCAGGCCCCGGTCGCTGCGCCGTTCGAGGATATCGTCGCGGGTCGCCACGTGCAGGCGCGCCAGCCAGCCGCCGATCTCCGCGCAATGGTGGGCATTGGGCGAGGCGACGTGGCGGCCGGCCAGGCGCGGCTGCAGGATGGCCGGCTTCCCGGCCAGTTCGCGCAGCGCCTCGCCGCCCGCGGTCGGCACCGCGTAGGGCACCGGCAGGCCGGCCCGGTGCAGGCGTTCAAGCAGGGCGACGAAGAACGGCATGTCCGCCCGCGGGCCGCGCTCGACCAGGGTCAGGACGAATTCGCCACCCTCCAGGCTGACGAAGAAGTTGCTGTTCTCGGTGCCCGCGGCGATGCCCTGGAAGTCCTTCAGGCGGCCGAGGCCGTAGGGCTCCAAGAAGACTTCCAGTTCATGGCGTTCGAGAGGCGTGAAGACCGACATGGCGGGAGGTCCGTAGTGCGGGCGTGGCGGCCGGGGCCGCCGCGCGGGTTACCACTTGAAGATTTCCCAGGCGGGAATGAGCATGTCCGGCTGGTCGGAACGGACGAAGTTGCCCTCGCTGCCGTCGGCACGCACCAGGAAGTACGGCTTGCCGTTCTTCGGCGTGACCTTGATGGCGTAGAGGAAGCCGTTCTGGCGGTATTCGGTGATGGTCTTGTCGCCGTCCTGGCGGATGGTGACGTCCGGATCGCCGGTGACCGCGTCCTCGGCCATCGCCACCAGCGGGCTCGCGGCCAGCACGGCGGCCAGCATCAGGCGGTTGAATGCGCGCATGATAACCTTGTCCTTTTCTCGTCAATGGTCGGTCCATTCTAGCGCCGGCCCCATGGAAAAGGTTGATCCCTCGCATGTCTAACGCCCCCTTGGTCCTGGTCGACGGTTCCTCCTACCTGTACCGCGCCTTTCACGCCCTGCCCCCGCTGGCCACCTCCAAGGGGCAGCAGACCGGCGCGGTGAAGGGCGTGCTGAACATGCTCAAGAGCCTGCGCAAGCAGTATCCGGACAGCCCCTTCGCGGTGGTGTTCGACGCCAAGGGCGGCACCTTCCGCGACGAGATCTTCGCCGAGTACAAGGCCAACCGCCCACCGATGCCGGAAGACCTGCGCGGCCAGGTCGAGCCGCTGCACGCCAGCGTGCGTGCTCTCGGCTACCCGCTGCTGTGCGTGGACGGGGTGGAGGCCGACGACGTGATCGGCACCCTCGCCCGCCAGTGCGCGGCGCTCGGGCGCAACGTGGTGATTTCCACCGGCGACAAGGACATGGCCCAGTTGGTGTGCCCGCACGTCACCCTGGTCAACACCATGACCGGCAGCGTGTACGACATCGAGGGCGTGAAGGCCAAGTTCGGCGTCGGCCCCGAGCTGATCATCGACTACCTGGCCCTGATGGGCGACAAGGTGGACAACATCCCCGGCGTGCCGGGCGTCGGCGAGAAGACCGCGCTGGGCCTGCTGGTGGGCGTCGGCGGCGGCCTGGAGGTGCTCTACGCCAACCTGGACAAGGTGCCCGAGCTGCCCATCCGCGGCGCCAAGACACTGCCGGCCAAGCTCGAGGAACACCGCGAGATGGCGTTCCTGTCCTACCTGCTGGCCACGATCAAGACCGACGTCGAGCTGGACGTCCGGGTCGAGGACCTCTACCCCGGCGAGCCGGACCGCGAGGCGCTGCTGCGGCTCTACACCGAGCTGGAGTTCAAGAGCTGGCAGGACGAGCTGATGCGCGAGAAGGCCAAGAACCCGCCGGCGCCACCGATCAGCGGCGGCCTGTTCGACGAGGGCCCGCTGAGCGAGGAGCCGGAGGTGGCCTCCTGCTACGAGACGGTGCTGGAACAGGCGCAGTTCGACGCCTGGCTGAAGAAGCTGGAACAGGCCGAGCTGATCGCCTTCGACACCGAGACCACCAGCCTCGATGCCCAGCAGGCCCAGGTGATCGGCGTGTCCTTCGCGGTCACCGCCGGCGAGGCGGCCTACGTGCCGCTGGCCCACTCCTACATGGGCGTGCCCGAGCAGCTCGACCGCGACGCCGTGCTGCGCGCGCTCAAGCCGATCCTCGAGGACCCGGCCAAGGCCAAGGTGGGGCAGCACGCCAAGTACGACATGAACGTGCTGGCCAACGCCACCACGCCCATCGACATGCAGGGCCTGGCCTTCGACACCATGCTCGAATCCTACGTGCTGGACTCGACCGCCACCCGCCACGACATGGACAGCCTGGCGCTCAAGTACCTGGAGCACAGCACCATCCGCTTCGAGGACATCGCCGGCAAGGGCGCCAAGCAGCTGACCTTCGACCAGATCGCCCTCGAACAGGCCGGCCCCTACGCCGCCGAGGACGCCGACGTCACCCTGCGCCTGCACCAGGCCCTGTGGGCCAAGCTCTCGGCCACGCCGGCGCTGGTCAAGGTGCTCAAGGACATCGAGATGCCGCTGGTGCCGGTGCTCGCACGCATCGAGCGCAACGGCGCGCTGGTCGACGCCAAGCTGCTCGGCCAGCAGAGCCTGGAGCTGGGCGAGAAGATGATCGCCCTGGAGCGCGAGGCGTACGCCATCGCCGAGCAGGAATTCAACCTAGGCTCGCCCAAGCAGCTCGGCGCCATCCTCTACGAGAAGCTCGGCCTGCCGGTATTGAGCAAAACCGCCACCGGCCAGCCGTCCACCGCCGAGAACGTGCTGGCCGAACTGGCTGAGCAGGACTACGCCCTGCCCAAGGTGATCCTGCAGTACCGCACGCTGAGCAAGCTCAAGAGCACCTACACCGACCGCCTGCCGGAGCAGATCAACCCGCGCACCGGGCGCATCCACACCAGCTACCACCAGGCGGTGGCGGCCACCGGGCGGCTCTCCTCCACCGACCCGAACCTGCAGAACATCCCGATCCGCACCGCCGAGGGCCGACGCATCCGCCAGGCCTTCGTCGCGCCCGCCGGCTACAAGCTGATGTCGGCCGACTACTCGCAGATCGAATTGCGCATCATGGCTCACCTGGCCAGGGACGAAGGCCTGCTGGACGCCTTCCGCCACGACCGCGACGTGCACAGGGCGACCGCGGCGGAGGTGTTCGGCGTCGAGCTGGAGCAGGTCACCGCCGACCAGCGCCGCAGCGCCAAGGCAATCAACTTCGGCCTGATCTACGGCATGAGCGCCTTCGGCCTGGCCAAGCAGATCGGCGTCGACCGCAAGCAGGCGCAGGCCTACATCGACCGCTACTTCGCCCGTTACCCCGGCGTGCTCGCCTACATGGAGCGTACCCGCGAGCAGGCCAGCCAGCAGGGCTTCGTCGAGACCCTGTTCGGCCGCCGCCTGTACCTGCCGGACATCCACGCGAAGAACCCGGCGCTGCGCAAAGGCGCCGAGCGCACCGCGATCAACGCGCCGATGCAGGGCACCGCGGCGGACATCATGAAGCGCGCCATGGTGGCCGTGGACCGCTGGCTGCCGGAGTCCGGGCTGGACGCGAAAGTCATCCTGCAGGTGCACGACGAACTGGTGCTGGAAGTGCGCGAGGATCAGGTCGAGGCGCTGAAGGTCGGCCTGCTGCCGCTGATGAGTGGCGCCGCCGAACTGGCAGTGCCCCTGGTAGTGGAAGCGGGCGTGGGCGACAACTGGGACGAGGCGCACTGAAACGCTGCGGCATAAGGTCGCATCGTTTATGCGATTTTATGCCTTCTGATTATTTGCTTATGACAACGCGATTTAAAAAAAACTGAACTAACCGTCAAAGTGGCCGGTCAGAGAACACGAATGGCACGCAAGCCCTTCGATGCTCCTAGCTGTGTTTTAGTGTTGGCAGATCTCTGAACCCCGCCCTAGCGGTTCAGAATTGAACCCCGGACTTCTCCCTCCCCATACGAAGCCCGGGGTTTTTTTTGCCTGCGATTCAGCCCCGAACTCACTCGGCCTCGTCGTCTTCCAGCAGACCCAGCCACTGCGCCAGCACCAGCTGCGCCTCCTCGACGCCCATGCGCTTGGGCGCGGAGAACAGCTGGATGCTGGCCACATCGTCGCCCCACTCCTTGCGGATCTCCTGGCGCACCTTGAGCAGGGCGTTCTTGGCGGCGCCGAAGGTCAGCTTGTCGGCCTTGGTCAGCAGGATGTGCAGCGGCATGCCGCTGGCCTTGGACCAGTCCAGCATCATGCGGTCGAACTCGGTCAGCGGATGGCGGATGTCCATCAACAGCACCAGCCCGCACAGGCTCTCGCGGCTGCCCAGGTAGGCTTCCAGGTGCTTCTGCCAGTGCTGCTTGAGCGGAATCGGCACCTTGGCGTAGCCGTAGCCCGGCAGGTCGACCAGGCGGCGCTCGTCGTCCAGGCGGAAGAAATTGAGCAGCTGGGTGCGACCCGGCGTCTTCGAGGTGCGCGCCAGGCTGGCGTGGGTCAGGGTATTCAGCGCGCTCGACTTGCCGGCGTTGGAGCGTCCGGCGAAGGCCACTTCCAGGCCGCTGTCGTCCGGGCACTGGTCGACCTTGGCGGCGCTGATCAGGAAAGTTGACTGCTGGCACAGGCCGAGAATGGGGTTCTTGGATGACATGGGGAGTCCGTATGGGCGGGGTAGCGGAAGCGCTCGCCAGCGGCCGGGAGAGCCCGGGGGCGCGGCATGGTGTCGCTTCCGTTTCAGCGACTCCAGTATATAATGCCGCAGATTTTGTGTGCGCTTTGTCCTTCCGCCGGGAGCGAGACATAACCGCTGTGCGACCAGACGCAGGCCGTTCCCATCCCTGATGAGGTCTGGCCAATGGAGAAAATGCTGATCGCCGGCGCAGCGTTGTTGTGGTTGTCGGCGGCCGCGAATGCCAATGCGGTACAGGATCCCGAAGCGGTTTATGCCAAGGCCTGTTCGGCCTGCCACAATGGACAGCTGCCGATGGCACCCAAGCGTGGCGACAAGGCCGCCTGGGAGCCGAGAATGGCCAAGGGCATGGACGCGATGGTGCTGAGCGTCACCAAGGGTTTGAATGCCATGCCACGCGGTGGCCTGTGCATGGATTGCAGTGCCGAGGACTACCAGGCCGTCATCAAGGTGATGAGCGAGTAGTCCCGTAAGAAAACCTTATTACCTCTAGCCGTTATTGGATTAGCTGATGAACAAAGTACTCGTGAGTCTCCTGTTGAGCCTGGGTGTCTCCGTGGCAGCACACGCCGCCGACGCTGGGAAAATCGTCGGCGATGCCGAGGCCGGCCAAGCCCAGACCGCAGTCTGCGGCGCCTGCC
>OGQD01001592.1_pt1 | contig 14085 bp, 13 predicted proteins | sample 1553091 | NCBI WGS metagenome assembly OGQD01 (sample SAMEA2580290, study PRJEB22360) | human gut metagenome | biome: human gut; feature: human-associated habitat; material: faeces | place: Denmark | collected 2008/2010
CCTCCCCCTTTTTTGCGCTTATAGGGCCATCACTCCACTGTCGCTGTGTTTTTGACCCTCGTTTGTTGCATCTTCTGCGAACGGGCTACAATGTCATAGTCTGTGCAGCATGGAGGTGATTATGGCCGAAGCCGGAATCGGCGTTGATATCGTCGAGATTTCCCGAATGAATTCAATCCTTGAGAAGACGCCCGCGTTTGCTCGGCGCGTGTTTACCGATGAAGAGCGTTCGTATTGCGATGCCTCGTCTCGTCCTGCCGCGCATTATGCCAGTCGTTTTGCTTCTCGCGAGGCGGTACTTAAGGCGCTTGGTACGGGTTTTAGCCAGGGCGTTGGCCGTAAAGACGTTTCCGTAACGCGCGATAAGCTCGGCAAGCCAAAAGCGCTGCTTTCGGGTCGCGCTCTTGAAATCGCCCAGGAATTGGGCGTTGTCGAGGTTGCTCTTTCTATTACTCTGACGGGTGACTTGGCTGTCGCTAATGCCATTGCGATCACCGAGGATGCTCGACCTAAACCCAAGGAAGAAAAAGTGAGCACGAAGGAGCGCGTTGCTCAGACATTTAAAGAGGCTCGTTCTGTCTTAGACGAGCTCGAACAGCTGCAACAATCTGCTTTGTCGGAACATCTGGATGATGATCCGCAAGATGCGCTAGGAGCATAGATGAAACCGGTTTTGAGTACCGAGGAAGTCGTTCGCCTCGAAGATATTATCGAGCGTGAGGGCACCTCGAAGGCCGAACTCATGGAGTTGGCGGGTGAATTTGCTGCCAACGAGATTTTAAAGCTCAACCCCGATCGCGTTCTTGTATTGGTCGGTTTTGGCAACAATGGCGGAGACGGCTGGGTTGCCGCTGACATTCTGACGCATAAGGGCGTTGATGTTGATATCGTCTCTCCGGTTGAGCCGGATGAGATCCCTGGCGCTCTCGCTCGTCATGTTGCCCGCCGCACTGCTGGTCGTGACGTGCACGTTTGTGTCGGCCCCTCTCGTGATGAGTTGGAGGTGCTGATCGATAAGGCTGATGTTGTAGTCGATGCCATTTTTGGTACTGGTTTTCACGGTGATCTTCGTGCGCCGTTTTCAATCTGGATCCCCACGGTCAATGAAAATGCCGATCGCGTTGTCTCCATCGATGTTCCTTCGGGCCTGAATGCCGAGACGGGTGTGGTGGATGACGACTGCATTCGTGCCGAGCGTACGGTGACGATGATTGCTCCCAAGATCGGCTTATACAGCGCTGACGGTCCCGAATATGCAGGCGATCTGGTCTGCGGCGGTCTGTATGACCGCCTTGATGAGGTTATTGACGATGTCGACCATGCTGCCGAGATCGTGGAACCCGGTGACCTTGTGGACTATTTTGCTCCGCTGCCTACGAATATCGATAAGTACTCGCGCGGCTCGGTGCTCATTGTTGCCGGATCGGCGCAGTATCCTGGTGCGGCCATTATGGCTGCCAAGTCCGCTGCCCGCGCAGGCGCCGGCTATGTGGCAGTCGCGACTCCGGATGCGTGTGCCAACCTTATCCGCATGGCGCTCCCCTCGATTCCGGTCTTTGCTATTCCATCTGATTCCCGCGGTTCTTTTGGTGCCGCTGCGCGCATGACGGTATGTGAGATTGCCAAGAAATATAGCTGCGTGCTGTGTGGTCCCGGCATGACGACATCTGCCGGTGCCATGCAGGTGGTTTCGGGTCTGCTTGAGCTCGACGTACCGCTTATCTTGGATGCCGATGCTCTCAACTGCCTTGCCAAGATTGCAATCGATGGCATCGACAGTAATCCCGAGATGTATCGTCGTGAGCAGCCGCTCGTTATGACGCCGCATTATCGTGAGCTTTCGCGTCTCGTCGCCGGTGATGAGGTCAATGCCCTTGGAACCGCGATTGCCGCCGCGCAAAAGGTTGTCTGGGCCGCCGGTTCCGATAACCTCGTTGTTATCGCTAAGGGCCCGACGACGGCCATTTGCGGTGTTGAGCGCGTGCTGCTGCCGCTCTCTGGCCCGGCGTCGTTGGCGACCGCTGGCTCGGGTGACGTCCTTGCGGGTATTCTGGCCGGCACGCTAGCCACCATGCGCGATGAGATGGACCGCTGGGAGCTGCTGTACTCGTATGCCGTCGCGCTTCATAGCTATGCCGGTTTTGCCGCGGCGACGGAGTTTGGCGAGAAGAGCGTTATCGCGACCGATCTTATCGACTTGATCGGTCCCGCCATGGAGTTGGCGGCAAAGGATGCGCTCGATGATCTGGGAATCACGGACGAAGGGTCGGATGACTAATTATGAATAAAGCCGATTTGACGCGTTGGTCCTGGGTCGAGATCGACCGCGGGGCGCTTCGCCGCAACACGAGGGCCTATAAGAATTTGCTGAATCCGCGTCAGCGCCTGTGCTGCGTGGTTAAAGCCGACGCTTATGGTCATGGAGCTGTTGAGTGCGCCAAGATTATGTATTCGGCCGGCGCCGACATGTTTGCCGTGGCGACGGTTAACGAGGGCGTTGAGCTCCGACAGGGCGGGATTACGAAACCCGTCCTTATCCTAAGCGAGCCGCCTATCGAGGCCATTCCGACGTTGCTCGAGTTCGATATCATGCCCTCGGTCTATACGTCCGACTTTGCTCTTGCGTATGGCGAATGTGCCGTCGCGGCGGGCAAGGTGGGCAAGTATCATCTCGCCATCGAGACGGGCATGAACCGCATCGGCGTACATTACACGCAGGTGCTCGACTTTGTCCGCGGTATTGATTTCCATCGCGGTATTCAGTGCGACGGCGTATTTACGCACTTCGCCACGGCCGATGAACCTTCGGGCTGGGACTACAAGCTGCAGTGCCAGCGCTTTACCGAGGCCGTTCAGGCCATTAAGGATGCGGGTTTTGAGTGCGGTATCGTGCATTGCGCCAACACGCCGTCCTCGATGCTCGACCCCTCGATGCATTTTGATATGATTCGCGCCGGCGTTGGCTTGTATGGCATGCAGCCGTGCGAGCTGAGTAGCCGTGTGATGCAGCTCGATCCCGTTATGAGCGTTCATGCGCGCGTGACGCGCGTGGCGCACCCTGCGATGGGCGAGGGCGTGGGCTACGGTTTTACCTACCGCGTACCGCGTACGCGCGTTCAGATCTGCACGCTGCCGATCGGTTATGCCGACGGCTTGGACCGTCATTTCAGCAATGGTGGTGGCGAGGTCGTGATTAATGGCCACCGTTGCCCGATCATTGGCAATATCTGTATGGATGCCTGCATGATCGATGTCACCGATACCGACGCACACGAAGGAGACTCCGTCATCATTTTCGGCGAAGAACTCCCTGTCAGCGAACTTTCGGACAAACTAAAGACCATCCCATACGAGATACTTACCTCTATCTCGCCGAGGGTAAAAAGAGTGTACTACAGGGAATAAATATCCGGGGGCCCTATCCTGTCCCAGACTTGAAGGGGTTTCATGTAAGCGATTGCGTATCTTGCACATTTTTACTATCTTTGTGCCGTAACATATTAAAATAAAAGGTATGAGTCATAATTTATTGAAAGGCAAGCGAGGCATTATATTCGGTGCGCTGAATGACATGTCCATCGCCTGGAAGGTGGCTGAAAAAGCCGTAGAAGAAGGAGCAACGATCACACTGAGCAATACACCGATCGCCGTTCGTATGGGACAGGTGGATGCTCTGGCTGAGAAGTTGCACGCCGAAGTTATTCCGGCGGATGCTACGAGCGTGGAAGATTTGGAAACGGTTTTCTCTAAATCAGTAGAAATATTAGGGGGTAAGATAGATTTCGTTTTACATTCCATCGGCATGAGCCCGAACGTGCGCAAGAAGCGTACTTACGATGATTTGGACTACAGCATGTTGGAAAAGACACTGGATATCTCCGCAATCTCTTTTCACAAGATGTTGCAGGTTGCCAAAAAGCAGGATGCCATTGCCGAATACGGTTCAGTGATCGCCCTCTCATATGTGGCAGCACAACGTACATTCTTCGGATATAACGACATGGCAGATGCCAAGAGCCTACTGGAATCCATTGCCCGCAGTTTCGGCTACATCTATGGCCGTGAAAAGAACGTGCGTATCAATACCATTTCCCAGTCACCGACATTGACTACAGCCGGTAGTGGCGTGAAAGGCATGGATCATTTGATGGATTTCGCCGAAAAGATGAGCCCGCTGGGCAATGCCACAGCCGACGAATGTGCAGACTATTGCGTTATGATGTTCTCCGACCTCACCCGCAAAGTCACAATGCAGAACCTCTACCACGACGGTGGCTTCTCAAGCATGGGTATGAGCCTTCGTGCCATGAACCAGTACAGCAAAGGTCTGGAAGAATATACCGACGAAAACGGACACATCATTTACGGTTAAGCCGTAAATCAGGTGAAAGCGGAAAGGTGAAAGTGGAAAGTTTACTTCGTGTTTTCTCAAACTTTCAGCTTTCAACTTTCAATTTTCAACTCATAACGCTATGCTCGTAAAAATATACCCCGAAAACCCCAATCTCAGGGAGATAGACAAGGTGGTCAATATCATGCGCGACGGTGGCCTCGTGATTTACCCGACCGACACCGTTTATGCCATCGGTTGTGACGCGTTGAATGTGCGTGCAGTCGAAAAGATCTGCCAGCTGAAAGGCGTCAACCCGCAGAAAAGTAACCTGTCCATTATCTGTTATGATCTTTCCAATCTGAGCGAATACGCCAAAGTGAGCAACGCTGCTTTCAAGTTGATGAAGAAAAACCTACCGGGCGCCTTTACCTTCATCTTGCCGACCAGCAGTGAGCTACCAAAAATCTACAAGAACAGAAAAGAGGTAGGGATCCGCGTGCCGGACAATAATATCATCCGTACACTTGTACGGGAACTCGGAAATCCGATTTTGACCATGTCTTTGCATGACAAAGACGAGATCATCGAATACAGTACCGACCCCGAACTGATCGAGGAGAAGTATGAAAACCTAGTGGACATCGTCATCGACGGCGGTTACGGAGGTACGGAAGCCTCGACCGTCATCAACTGCACAACAGACGACTTTGAAATCATCCGCCAAGGAAAAGGAGAATTAATCTATTAAGCAAACAAGACAAGATGAACTGGAATCAATTACTCTCCGGCAAACGTTTCGGAATGGAAGAATATCACGAACGCAAACATGAACGCACCGATTTTCAGCGAGACTACGACCGCCTGATCTTTTCCTCCCCTTTCCGCCGTTTACAGAACAAGACTCAGGTATTCCCCCTACCGGGCAGTATATTCGTGCACAACCGTTTGACACATAGCTTAGAGGTCTCCTGTGTAGGACGCTCATTAGGCAACAATGTCGCCAAAGGCCTGATGCTGAAATATCCCGACGGAAGCGTCAATTTCCCGGAAATAGGTTCCATCGTCTCAGCCGCCTGTCTTGCCCACGACATGGGCAACCCGCCATTCGGACATTCAGGAGAACGGGCGATCTCCGCTTACTTTGCTGAAGGTAACGGAAAAAAGTTACAGGAAAAGATTCTCAACGAAGGAGGGCGCTATGAAGACTTTCTTCATTTCGAAGGGAATGCGAACGCCATGCGTCTGCTCACCCACCAGTTCATCGGGCGCCGCAAAGGGGGCTTTGCCCTGACATACAGCACGCTTGCCTCCATCATCAAATATCCGTATTCTTCCGTTTACGCAGGGAAGAAAGGAAAATTCGGTTTCTTCCAGTCGGAAGAGGAGGCTTACCTGCGCATTGCCAACGAATTAGGCATTAGCCGGAACCCGGAAGACGCAAATAGGTTCGTCCGCTATCCGCTTGTTTATTTGGTGGAAGCAGCTGACGATATCTGCTACCAGATCATGGATATCGAGGATGCCTACAAACTGCATATCCTAACAACGGAAGAAGCCATCCGGTTGCTCCTCAATTTTTTCGAAGGGGAACGCCTCGACCATATTGTCCGTGTCATGAAGATGGTAGACGATACCAACGAACAGATCGCCTACTTACGTTCCTGTATCATCGGCCTCTTGGTTGACGAATGTTCCCGCATCTTCCTCGAAAACGAAGAGGATATCCTCAGCGGAACATACAACACTCCGCTTATCGATAACATTTGCGATCAGGCAAAAGCCGCATACGACACCTGCTCAAAAACCGCTTACAAAAAGATATACCGCGCCAAAGAAGTTTTAGACATTGAACTAGCAGGTTACCATATCTTCAGTCATTTGATCGACACGCTGACAGAAGCTGTCATGAACCAGGATCATGCCTACAGTAAGCTCCTGTTGCAACGCATCCCGGAACAGTACGACACAAACGCACCGACCGTCTACGGCAAAGTACAGTGCGTCCTCGATTATATCTCCGGCATGACAGATGTATATGCATTGGATTTATACCGCAAGATCACAGGGATGAGCTTGCCGGCAGTCTAATATTCTTCCCTATACTTGCTCTCCTGTTTATCATCAAGAATACTCAGGTAGCTTTTATATCGCGATTCGCTGATATAATGTTCTTCTACGGCACGCAAGACGGCACAGCCCGGCTCATGGCGGTGAGAGCAGTTATTGAATTTGCAATCAGCGGAGAATTTGAATATTTCAGGGAAGTAATGAGCGATTTCCGCACCTTCCATTTCGATCGTGCCAAAACCTTTGATACCTGGAGTGTCAATCAGGTAACCGCCATCCGACAAAGGAATCATCTCAGAGAAGGTGGTAGTATGCATTCCCTTGTTATGGTATTCGGAGATATCGCCGGTACGGAGATTGACACCTGGGATCAGTTTATTGATAATAGTTGATTTCCCCACACCTGAATGACCCGACAATAAAGTGATTCTCCCTTTAAGGTCTTCTCTCAACACATCCAAGCCCTCTTCGGTACGGGCACAAAGCATAGAGCAAGGATAGCCGATCGTCGTATACAGAGTGACCAAATCGTCCAATAATTCCCGGTCACCGCCATGATAGCGATCTATTTTGTTGAAGACTAACTTCACCGGCACACGATAAGCCTCGGCTGTAGCAAGAAAACGGTCGATAAAAACGGTAGTGGTAATCGGATAGTTGACTGTCACGATCAGCATCGCCTGGTCTACGTTCGCGGCGATAATATGCGACTGCTTGGAAAGATTGGAAGCGCGGCGGATGATGTAATTCTTCCGGTCTTCGATCTTGGTGATAAAGGCGGTCCCTTCGGTATTGATATCAATATCGACCCGGTCTCCGACCGCAACAGGATTGGTGGTACGGATATCTTTCAGGCGGAAATTTCCTTTGATCTTACTTTCTATATCGCGACCATCATCGGTGCGTACGGTATACCAGCTACCCGTATTCTTAATAACCAATCCCCTCATGTTAATTGAAAGTTGAAAATTGAAAGTTGAAAGAAAAGGGGGAACGGAAGGATCTATTCCGCCACTTTCAACTCTCAACTCGTTATACCGTCATTATTTCTTTTTCTTTTGCAGCGTAGAGTTCATCTACTTTCTTGATATACTTGTCATGAACCTTCTGAACTTCTGCTTCTGCATCTTTCTCGACATCCTCAGGAGTTCCGTCAGTCTTAATGCTCTTCTTCAATTGCTCAATTGCATCACGGCGAGCGTTACGAATACTGATTTTAGCAGTTTCCGCTTCCTGCTTAGATTGTTTAGCCAACAGACGACGACGTTCTTCCGTCAGAGGAGGAATACCCAAACGAATCACTTCACCATTGTTTTCAGGAGTGATACCGACTTCGGAATCCATGATCCCTTTTTCAATATCCTTGATAATCTTCTTCTCCCAAGGAGTAATCATGATCGTTCTCGCATCCGGAACAGTTACGGTAGCCACATTTGTCAAAGGAACAGGAGCACCGTAATACATTACTCTCACGCAATCCAAGATTTTCGGATTCGCCTTACCGGCACGAATATGAGACAACTGTTCATCCAAATATTCGATCGCAAAGGTCATCTTCTCTTCTGCCGCCTTTACATACTGTTTTATATCTGCCATAAGTGATTGTATATTTTTGTTTTCTTTGTTTGTTAGGCAAACAAAAATAGTAAAGTTTTTCTTTTTGGCAAACTGTTTATGGAAATATGTTATTCCCGAACCGCTGGGACTACTTCAGCTTTGTAAAAAGGAAAAGCAGGTAAAACACTCCGACTGCCAAAACCAGCAAGGCGCCTGTCTGCGAATGAAGAGCATCAGAAGCAAAGCCCATCAAGAGCGGAAAAACCGTTCCACCGAAAAGTCCCATAATCATCAAGCCGGATACTTCGTTCTGCCGTTGGGGCATCGACAATAAAGCCTGAGAGAAAAGGATGGAGAAGACGTTCGAATTGCCATATCCGACCAAAGCGATGCTGACATATAGCAGAGCCTTGCTGTCGAACAAAAGGAAACCCGCCATCGAAGCTACCATCAACACGACACTGACAACAAAAAATTTCTTCGGTGTCCAATGGGCCAGGATCAACGAACCAGTCAGGCAACCGACCGTACGGAAGATAAAATAGAGGCTCGTTGCAAACGCTGCCGCATGTATGTCCATCCCCAACCGTTCCATTAGGATCTTCGGGGCGGTAGTATTCGTGCCGACATCTATGCCGACATGACACATGATACCGACAAACATCAACAGGATAAACGGGTTACCCAATAAGGCAATGCATTCGGCAAATGTGGAAGGTTTGCCTTCAGGTGCCTCTTCCTTGATAGAAGTCGCCCCCAACAGTAAAATCGCCACAATTGCTATCACCATATAGATCGGAAACAGTACACGCCAGCCCAATCCCAGCGAAGGGATCGCCGCAGTCGCTCCCCACATGGCGATATAGGGCGCCAGAAAAGAAGCGATCGCCTTGACAAACTGCCCGAAAGTCAAACTACTCGCCAACTTATCTTCAGTAATAATATTAGAGAGAAGCGGGTTCAGAGAGGTCTGCATCAAAGCATTCCCAATCCCTAATAAAGAAAAAGAGACCAACATCACCATATAGCCATCGCCGAAACATGGGATCAGCAACGACACGAAGGTAACAACCAGGCTCAGCATGACCGTCTTTTTCCGTCCGATCTTATTCATCAACATTCCCGTCGGGACGGAAAAGATCAGAAACCAGAAGAACACTAAAGAAGGAAAGATATTCGCTTCGGAATCCGTCAATCCTAAATCCAACTTCACATAGTTGGAGGCAATTCCTACCAAATCCACAAATCCCATCGTGAAGAAAACTAACATCACTGGGATCAGCCTTATATACAAGCTTTTCTCTTTCATAATCAGTCTTTATATAGGATAAGCAGGCCATGCACCCTCTTTCGTACAAACAAAAGCTGCTGTCCCGACAGCTGTTTGATGGGCTTCGCGCAAGGATTTACCGGCTAATATAGAATAAACGAATGCTCCAGAGAAAGAATCTCCCGCCCCGACCGTATCAGCCACCTCGACTTTGGGAGTAAGAATCGTCGACTTGTCGGCAACCGTATAGACAGAACTGTAGCGACTGCCGGCAGTCAAAATCATATAGCGCAGGCTGTAACGCTCAACCAATTGGCGGCAAGCTGTATCTTCATCCTCCGAAAGGGAGAACATTTCACGTATCAGGTCGAGTTCCTCGTCATTGATCTTAAATACATTCGCCTCTTCCAGCAGACTGGCGATCAACTCCTTCGAGTAGTAAGACTGGCGGATATTGACATCGAAAAACCGAAGCGCCTCTTTACGGGCATAGGAAAGTAACGCATGAATCGTCGCACGCGATTCGGGCGAACGCTGCGCCAACGTACCGAAGCAGATGGCATCCGCTTCTTTCACCAGATCGACGGCTTCCTGAGTCAAAGGTATATGATCCCAGGCAACACCTTCTATAATCGTATAGGTCGGGATACCGTCTTTCAACTCCACCATCACGCTTCCGGTAGGATATTCGACTGTCCCCAGCAAATGGCAGATACCGTTCTTATCCAACTCCTGGACGATCTCCGTCCCAAACACGTCATTCCCGACCGCGCTGACCGCATATCCTTCGGCCCCCAATTGGGTAGCATGGTATACAAAATTGATCGGAGCGCCTCCGGCACGCTTCCCCGTTGGCAACACATCCCAAAGGAGTTCGCCTATACCGACAACAACAGGTTTACTATCTTTCATTAATTTACTTATTTTATATTTTCTAAATTACTCCCAGATGGATCGGAACGTGTATACTTCCATTTCTTTTACTTCGATATTATTTCCAAAAAAATGGAATCCTTCCCTGTTTTTCAAGTCCGGCCGACGCTCCATCGAATAAGAATAAGCCCCATCATCAATATAAACTTCAATAGAAGTTTTATCCAAGATAATATCGGCCGCGATTTCCATGCTTGTCATGTCCTCGGGCGAATAAAACACACCATTGATCCGATTGTAATTCATATCGTAATCCAGTAATGACTGCCCGAACAGGTTCAGGCCGGCATTCGTGGCATGAGACAATTTGAGGGTTGTACGGATACGCAATGTACTTGCATCCTTATACTGCCGAAGCAGTTCATCAGCTTTATCTGCCGTCAGCGCTCTCCACTTTCCGACTGAGGTCTGCAAGCGGTCAAGTTCGTCGATCGGTTTACTAAACAGGCGAATGCCGTCTTTCGTCGTTCTCAAAGACAACTCCGTCGGGAATAACATCATCCCGTTAAAAGGCATTCCCGGATGAGAGATACGCCCCCAACCGATCTGAATACGACGGCCATCCGACTCAGGTATATTCGTAAACGTCTGGGCAGCATAGATAGAACCGGTCGAATAGTAATATTTGCCGGATTCAGGTGTAAATTTCTTTCCGTCAAACACACCCAACATATAAGTCCCGGAAGCACCATACATCACCCATTTAGTATTGTCCTTATTCCCATCGACAGGGAGTTCGAACAATTCAGGGCACTCCCAAAAACCGGTAATATGGCTTTCAAACGTCCAGTCTTTCAAGCTGTCAGAGTTGTATATGGAATGTCCATCGCGCTCATTCAGCACCATGACCCATTTACCTGATGGTTTATGCCAAAAGATTTTCGGATCGCGAGTATCCTTACTGTTCCATTTGGCCTTAGAATCGATCACCGGATTGCCCTTATATTTTGTCCAAGTGCGTCCTTTATCCAGGCTATAGGCTATACATTGCACCTGCTTTTCCGGGTTGTCAGCTGTATAAATAGCCACCATCGCCGGAATACCATTCTTTCCGAAGCCGGAAGTATTGTCATAGTCGATCACTGCCGAACCGGAAAACACCGTACCGTGTTCGTCGGGATACAGGGCGATCGGTAGCTCTTCCCAATGTATCAAATCATTGCTTACTGCATGCCCCCAATGCATATTCCCCCAGCCGCGTTCATACGGATTATGTTGGTAGAACAAGTGATATTCACCGTCATAATACAGCAATCCATTAGGATCGTTGTTCCATCCTCTACGTTGAGTATAGTGGATTTGCGGACGGTTGGTTTCTTTATACAAGCTATCTTGCCCGGTTATTTCATCTGCTTGATAAATCTTGTTTATACCTGTTTTATTCCCAGTATAAGATATTTTTATCTCTTTGTTCTTCAAGGCAGACATATCGCAAAACACCCAATAGTCCGGTTTTCCCGAGGCCAAACGAATCTCAAACACCCGCTCTTGCCGCCCTCCCACATCAAATGTCATCAGAGCCCGGTCTACCTGATGCGAAACCGGCAGATTGAGGTATCTCTTCGTTATTTTCATTGTCAGGTCTTGCGCACTCAAGGTGAAGATACAACCCACCAGGGCACTCGCAAGCACCCCTATACGTTTGTTATTCATTTCAGCATTAATTATGCACCAGCGTTCCGATGTTTTCACCGCTCATCACCTTTTTCAGATTACCGTTGGTGTCCATGTCGAAGACGATGATCGGAAGATTGTTTTCCTTACACATCGTGGTGGCTGTCAGGTCCATCACCTTGAGGCCGCGCGTATAGATTTCGTCGTAGGTGATGTCCGAGAACTTGGTAGCAGTCGGATCCTTTTCCGGATCGGCAGTATAGATACCATCTACACGGGTTCCTTTCAGCATCACATCCGCTTCGATCTCGATACCACGCAGGGAAGAACCTGTGTCAGTCGTAAAAAACGGATTGCCAGTACCGCCCGACATAATCACAACATGGCCCTGTTCAAGCAATTCGATCGCACGCCATTTGTTATAAAACTCGCCGATCGGTTCCATACGGATAGCAGTCAGCACTTTGGCTTTCACGCCCTGAGCGACGAGGGCAGAACTCAAGGCCAGACTGTTGATGACCGTTGCCAGCATCCCCATCTGGTCGCCTTTCACACGGTCGAAGCCTTTGGAAGCCCCGCTCAGGCCGCGAAAGATGTTGCCGCCACCAATCACAATTCCAATCTGGACACCCATTTCGGCAATTTCCTTGATCTGCGTCGCATATTCGTTCAGACGAACTTCGTCTATACCATATTGTTTACCTCCCATAAGCGATTCTCCGCTTAATTTCAACAGGATACGTTTGTACTGAGCCATATTGTCTTGATTTATTTGATTGTTATACCCACAAAAATACAGTATTTCAATGACCCTGCAATAGCAGTCCTTTATTTTAGTAAAACATTTTAACGAGACTGTACACCCACTGTAACAATTTTGTAACATCCCCCTTCTACCTTTGTCTGTAAAAAAGAGAAACACACACTTATATTACTTATTTTGAAGACGTGAAGAAATCACCAAGACCTTATTCCTAACTTTTATACGGCAATCCTCTTTCAGCGGAAAGAAACGGGTTGCCGTATATTTTCCCGCAATACCTATAAATACTTTAAAAACCGAAACAATACGGATTTACCTCTTGTTTTGAATAAACAAAACTAAAGTAGTAATCATTTAAAAACGTATGGTATGAAAGATTTATTAATCGGTATGGTAGTCGGAGTTGTCACAGGTTATGTACTCCGCAAAATGGAAGATGATGGAAAATTCCGTTGCCTCCACGCAAACCTCCACCACCTCGCTTCAAAGGCAAAAGAAGAAGCTAAATCTGCCATTGATAGTGTAAATATGGATGGATTGACCGATGAAATGAAGAGTGCTTTAAAGAGTGCCATTGATAATAACGTTAGTGTAAGTGCAGAGCCATCAAGCATTGAAATCAGTGGCCTGGCAAGTGATGCCGAAAAAGCATTAGGAGATGCTCCAAGTGCAGAGAAGCTTAATATTGGCAAAGTTAATGTAGGACTCAGTGATATGGAAACTCTGTTAAAAGATATGAAGACACAGGCAGCAGTATTAGAGAGTTTTGCAGCAAATACAGGTTCTTTATCCGATGCAGCAAGTCAGATTCCAGATTTGATCAAGGGTGTTGATGAATTAAATACCGGAGCGCAGGCTCTTACTGCAAATAATAAAACGCTTACAAGTGGTATGAAAGATTTAACTTCTGGTCTTAGCACCCTTTCTACCGGACTTGATACCATGACAAAAGGAGCGGCGACCTTAACAGGCAATAACAGTGTTCTTACAAAAGGAGCAAGTTCCGTAGATAAAGGAACAGGTAAGTTAGTAGCGGGAAGCAGCCAGTTAGTAACTGGTGTAAAGGCTTATGCACAGGGGGTTAATGCAGCAGCGATCGGTGTACAGAGTCTTTCTTCTGGAATGAATAAGTTAGACTCCGCAGGCGGACAGCTTACTTCTGGTATTGATAAGCTTGCTACAGGAAGCGATACACTTACAAAAGGCTTAAAGACATTTAATGATGATGGAATCAGCAAGCTTTCTGACCTTGCAGGAGATGATCTTGACAGCGTGATCAATCATTTCAAGGCTGTAAAGAAGGCAGATAACAGATACAAATCCTTCGGCGGAATTAAGAAAAATGCGAAGGGAAGCGTGAAATTTGTGATTGAAACAGACCCTATCGAGGCAGACGAGAATTAAGAAAATGTCACAAAAATAGCAGATAGCAGGTAAAATTTTAAGAAATCCCTTGATAAACAATGGAAAACCTGCTATACTACGAATAGTATACTGTAGATGATAAGAGTGGGTGGGTGCCCACTCTTATTGTATGTCTGGGAAAGA
>OGQD01001594.1_pt1 | contig 14073 bp, 7 predicted proteins | sample 1553091 | NCBI WGS metagenome assembly OGQD01 (sample SAMEA2580290, study PRJEB22360) | human gut metagenome | biome: human gut; feature: human-associated habitat; material: faeces | place: Denmark | collected 2008/2010
AGGATACCGATGAAACGTTCCATGGAACCAAAGCAAGCACGGTGAATCATGATAGGTTGATGTTTCTGACCGTCTTCACCGACATATTCCATATGGAAACGTTCAGGCAAGTTCATATCCAATTGGATAGTACCACACTGCCAAGTACGGCCGAGGGAATCGCGGATATGGAAGTCTAATTTAGGACCGTAGAAGGCACCGTCACCTTCGTTGATCTGGTAAGGGATTTGTTTTTCTTCGATAGCTTCACGAAGTGCATTTGTCGAAATTTCCCAAAGTTCATCACTGCCCATTGAGTTTTCAGGACGGGTGGACAGTTCTACATGGTATTCAAGGCCGAAAACTCCATACATCTTCTTATACATAGACATGCACTTGATAACTTCTTCCTTCATCTGATCCTGAGTCATGAAGATATGCGCATCATCCTGTGTGAAGCAGCGGACGCGGAATAATCCATGAAGGGCTCCGTGCAGCTCGTGTCTGTGTACAAGGCCGAATTCACCGACGCGCATCGGGAGATCACGATAGGAACGCTGCTGGCTCTTGAAGTAAAGAATTCCTCCCGGGCAGTTCATCGGCTTAATTGCATAGTCTTCATCATCAATTTTGGTGAAGTACATATTTTCCTTATAATGATCCCAATGGCCGGACTGGATCCACAGCTTCTTGGAGAGGATGACTGGTGTCATGATTTCAACATAGCCGAATTCCTTGAACAGCTGTCTTTCATATTCCATCAGCTGATTGCGGAGAACCATTCCCTTTGGATGGAAGAACGGGAAACCAGGTCCTTCTTCATGGAAGGAAAAGAGGTCAAGCTGTTTTCCGAGTTTTCTATGATCACGTTTTTCTGCTTCTGCACGTACAAAGAGGAAATGTTCAAGATCTTCTTTGTTGAAGAATGCAGTCGCATAAATACGCTGGAGCATCTTGTTGTGTTCATCGCCGCGCCAGTAAGCACCTGCAACGGTCATCAGCTTAAATACCTTGACTTTGCCGGTTGCTTTCATATGCGGGCCTGCGCAAAGGTCTGTGAAATCTCCCTGTTCATATAAGGAAATGACAGCATCCTCCGGAAGGTCTTCAATCAGCATGACTTTATAATCCTGATTCTTTTCTTTGAAGAATTCCAATGCTTCTGCTCTCGGCAAAACCTTTTTTACCAGCGGAATATTTTCCTTGCTGATCTTTGCCATTTCTCTTTCAATGGCATCAAAGTCTTCCTGGCTGAAGACATGTTCAGAGTCAATATCATAATAGAATCCATCATCAATAGCCGGGCCAATTGCAAATTTTACGCCTGGATATAAATGCTGGATTGCTTGAGCCATTACATGCGCTGCAGTATGTCTGAGTGTGAAAAGCCCTTCCGGATCCTTTTTTGTGAAGAATTCCACAGTGGTCCCATCCACGATCGGATCACGAAGATCGGTCAATTCGCCATCAACTTTAGCTACAACGGCCTCTTTCCCCAAGCTGTTGGAGATAGCTTTTGCAGCTTCGGAAAGTGCAACATTGCTTTCAAACTGCTTTTCCTTTCCATCTTTCAAATGAATTGTAACCATAACAATTTCACCCTTTCTATAAAATCTGTTTCGGGATACATCCAACAAAACAAAAAACTTCCGTCCCGTAAGGGACGAAAGTTATATTCCGTGGTTCCACCCAAATTAAAGCCTAAGCTTCACTCTGACATATAACGGTGTTCACCGGAAAGATTTCAGATCTTTCTGTTTAAGAGTGGTAACAGATCGACTGCATCGTCTATTCACACCAGCCATAGACTCTCTTGGCATGCCTGTCTGAAATGTCATGTCTCTTGCACTACATTTAATATAAACACTATAACCTTATAAAATTAGTTTGTCAAGAAATTAGCAGAACTTAATTGTAATTCCGGCAGAAATTTAAAACATTTCAAATTTCATGAACATAGGAGATTCCCTCAACGGTCTGCAAATAGGAAATATACTTCCCCTTCTCACCATGATGTGGCACCTTCATGGTCATAGTTGCGGCAAGAGCAGCCGCTCCATGCTTTTCTTTAAATACATTGAAGTTTGTAATCTCCACGCCCTTCTTCCTTACGTCCATCAGAAATGCTTTAATTGACTGGACATCGCTGAACTCAACATACAGGTCAAAATCCTTAGCCTGCGTCCGCAGATGCTTATCTACAGGCTCCAGCACTCTTAATACAAAGATTACAAAAATCTGTGCAATGATAGTCCCCTCAAAGAAACCGATGCCTGCTGAGAGTCCTATGATGGCACATGCCCACAATCCGGCTGCCGTTGTCAGCCCTTTGACTTCATTTCTGCCCGTGACAATAATCGTACCTACACCAAGAAAGCCGATTCCGCTGATAACCTGCGCTCCCAGACGTGTCAGATCTGTATTGGATGCAGGATAATTTCGCAAAACATACTCATTTAATATCATTGCCATAGCGGCTCCGATAGAGACAAGCGCGTGGGTTTTTACACCGGCGCCCTTATTTTTATATTCTCTGTCCATTCCTATGATAACGCCAGCCACAGTCGCCATCAGCAGGCGAAAACATATTCCCCCAATGCTCCATTCCTTAAAAAGAGCATCTAATGTATCCAAAGCCACCACCTCAACTCACATTGAAATACAAATTCCAATTCTTTTCCCTATAAATATAATAACACTCAACTTCATGAAAACGTTTTAAAATATTACATTTTTTATTTATTCCTTTAATGCCGGGTGCTTTTAGCATATGCCTGAAAATTTCATCCTAATTAAAAAGCTTCTATCCGGAATATGAATCCTTCCAGATAGAAGTTTTAAACTCAATTACCTGACGCTCTTAACCTTTAAACGTCTTTCAAGAACCTTAAGACACATAGATACGAAGAATGTCATGATGAAGTAATACAATGCAACGATAACCAACGGCTGGAAGCTGATTCCCTGAATCGTGGTAGCCGTATACATCAGATCTGCCATACCGATGACGGAAACCTGAGAGGATTCCTTGATAAGTGTAACAAATTCATTGCCGATGACCGGAAGAATATTACGAATCGCCTGCGGGATGATAATCCGGATCATTGATTCCCATTTGGAAAACCCGAGCGACATTGCCCCTTCGAGCTGCCCCTTAGGAATCGACTGAATGCCCGATCTTACAATTTCACATTCATAAGCCCCGGAATTGATAATAAGCGCCAACACACCTGCAGACAAGCGTTCAAAATCAACGCCTAAGATCTGGAAACTCGGGAAATGGATTCCAAGGAATGGAAGCCCGAAGAACACGAGCGAAATCTGTACGAGTACTGGCGTACCTCTGATAATTTCAACATAAACAGTAGCAATTGCCTGCAGAATTTTAATGCCGGAGATTTTCATGAATGCAAGAATAATCCCCAGTAAAAGGCCGAAAAAGCAGGAAAGCAATGAAATAATAATCGTAATTTTAGCGCCGGACATAAAGATGTCATTATATTTAACCGCTGTATCAATTACCAAATCCATAATAATGTCATCTCCTATATATCTGCATGCAGCAACCGTTTAAGGAATGTCTGCGTTCTTTCTTCCTTCGGATGAGTAAATATATCCTCCGGATTTCCTTCTTCTACGATATACCCCTGATCCATAAAAACAACATGGTTGGAAACGGATCTTGCAAACTGCATTTCATGTGTAACAACTGCCATCGTCATCCCAGCCAGGGCTACCTCTTTCATAACTGAAAGAACGTCCCCTACCAGTTCAGGATCCAAAGCGGATGTCGGTTCATCAAATAAAAGCATCTTAGGTTTCATCGCAAGAGCGCGTGCAATAGCGACACGCTGCTGCTGACCTCCGGAAAGCTCTCCCGGATAATAATCAGCTCTGTTTTCCAGACCGACTTTGGCCAACAGTTCCATCCCCTCTTCACGAGCCTGGCTTTTGGGCATCTTTTTTATATGGATTGGCGCATACATAACATTCTCAAGCGCTGTAAACATAGGGAAAAGATTGAATGACTGGAATACCATGCCGACATCTCTTCTCAGCATTTTGACATCCGTCTTTTCATTGACCCTCTTGCCTTCAAACCAAAGCTCACCGCCTGTCGGCTTTTCAAGTAAATTCAGGCAGCGAAGAAGCGTACTTTTCCCGGATCCGGACGGTCCTATGATCGTACAGACTTCCCCGTTCTCTATTTTCATATTTATATCCTTGAGTACTTCGACATTGCCGAAAGATTTTTGCAGGTGCTTGACTTCGTATATAATCTGCTTTTTATCAGTCATTATTCTCACGCCTTTCTATGCATCTGAATATAGCATAATTATACAATTAAGTCAATTAAATTCTGCATAAATCGTATAAATTATTATTTTTCATCTTTTAAAGCCAAGATTTTATGAACTGGATGTTTAAGAAAGACCTGGATCAAATCCTTAAATTCAAAATAAAACCGATTATGCTATACTAATTGAATAAGACATAAATATAGTTTCAGGTTCCAGACTCTTCAAACAGCAGGAGTCTCTAAACTATTTGAGGTGAAAAGTTATGCAAAAAATCAGAAAAGCTGTCATTCCTGCAGCAGGATTCGGGACACGCTTCCTTCCGGAAACGAAAGCGATGCCTAAGGAAATGCTTCCTATCGTTGATAAACCGACCATTCAATATATCGTTGAGGAAATAAAGGCCAGCGGTATTGAACAGATTTTGATCATTTCGGGACATGCCAAAAGAGCTATTGAGGACCATTTTGATTCTTCTCCTGAACTTGAACAGCATCTCTATGAATCCGGAAAGATGGATTTATTGAAAGAAGTCCGTCAGGTTGCTTCCGTTAAGATTCATTACACACGCCAGCAATATATGCGGGGTCTTGGAGACGCGATTCTCTGCGCTAAAGAATTTATGGACGGGGAACCATTCGGTGTCATTTTAGGCGACGATGTTGTCTATAATGGTTCCGGCGAACCTGCACTTAAGCAATTAATTTCCCAATATGACAAAACAGGCGGAACGATCATCGGCTGCCAGCTCGTACGTCCGGAGCAGGTATCTTCCTATGGCATTATCAACGGAACGCCAACAGAAAATCCCGATCTCCTCAAGGTTAAGAATATGATTGAAAAGCCTTCCATTGAGGAAGCTCCCAGCAGATTTGCTGCACTGGGCCGTTATGTCATCACTCCTGAAGTTTTCAAAATCCTGGAGCAGACCAAGCCCGGAAAAGGCGGGGAAATTCAGTTGACAGATGCCCTGCGTGTCATGGCCAAAAACGGAAACGTCTATGCTTATAACTTTAAAGGAAAGCGCTATGATACCGGGAATAAGCTTGGATATCTAAAGGCAACCGTGGAATTTGCCCTGAGAAGGGACGATATCGGTCCTGAATTCCGTCAATATCTGAAGTCATTGCTCATGGATAATAAATTTTAACATTCAGAAATAAAGAGGAGCCGGTTGAGCCGGCTCCTCTTTATTGTTCAAATTTCCTGTTAAATGCTTATGCCTCTTCAAAAGGTTCCTCATGGCGGATTTTTTTCTGCTGGGCCTGATAAAGTTCAAAGTACTTTCCCTTTCCGGCAATCAGTTCATCATGGGTTCCTTTTTCTATAATCTTTCCATGATCAAGAACACAGATGCAGTCTGCATTCCTTACGGTAGAAAGACGATGTGCAATAATAATTGTTGTTCTATCAGCAGCGAGCCTGTCGAGTGCTTCCTTGATTACTTTCTCCGTCTGCGTATCCAGTGCGGATGTTGCTTCATCAAGAACAACAACAGGCGGATTCTTCAGAAAGACACGTGCAATTGCAATTCTCTGCTTCTGCCCGCCAGAAAGCTTGACGCCGCGTTCACCAACTTTTGTGTGATAGCCTTCAGGAAGGTTGTTGATGAAGCTGTCTGCAGCGGCAAGTCTGGCTGCTTCTTCGATTTCCTCATTTGTTGCATTTTCCTTGCCATAGCTGATATTCTCTGCAATCGAGTCACTGAACAGGAATACATCCTGTTGCACAATCCCAATCTGCCGCCTTAAATCCTGCTGCCGGAAATCCTTGAGATTCTTTCCATCCAGTGTAATACGCCCTTTTGTCGGTTCATAAAATCTGAGCAGCAGGTTTACAAGAGTACTTTTCCCTGCCCCGGTTTCTCCGACAAAAGCGACCGTCTGGCCTGCCGGAATAGAGAGATTGAGGTCATGCAGGACGAGATGATTTGGATCATATCCAAATGACAAATTTTCGAACACGATATCTCCTCGGATATCTTTTACACTGGCCGGTTCTCTGCTGTCCTTAATCAGCGGCTCTGTCTTCATAATTTCCTCAAATCGATGGAAGCCTGCCATCCCCCGCTGATAAACTTCAGCAAGAATTGTCAGACGGAATACAGGGCGCATGAAGATATTGACATAAAGCAGGAATGCGACAAAATCGCTGACCGTCAAGGTCCCGCCGGCAATCATCATCCCGCCGCCTAATAAAACGACAACGTTAATGATATTGGTAAAGAAATTAATGCCGCTGGAAAAATAAGCAACAAGACGGTATGATTCAAATTTTGTATCTCTTAATTCCCTGCTTTTATCTATAAAACGTTTTAACTCGAACCCTTCTTGGGCAAAAGCTTTAACCAGACGGATACCAGAAAGGCTCTCTTCTGCGCGAGCACTCACTTCTCCGGCTTTCACACGGTTTTTCCGGAATGATTTTTTCATAGCACGGTTTACTTTTACTGTGTGAATACTCTTGGCAATCAGCAATGTACCAATAATAATCGCAAGTTTCCAGTTCATAAGCAGCATGACTATTAAAGTTCCTGCCATTATGACACCGCAAAGAAGCACGTCATTAGGTCCTCTGAATGCCAGATCGCTGATTTCCGTTACATCACTTGTAATTCTTGAAAGAAGCTGTCCCGTCTTCTCATTATCAAAGTAGTGGAAAGAGAGCTTTTCTATGTGCCTGAATAATTCCGATCTCATATCGTGCTCTATGGAAGCACTCATAATATGCCCATAATACTGCACTGCATACTGCACGATAAAATTAACAATATATAAAAAGAGCAATACCCCTGATCCTATGAACAGCTGGTGCATATTCTTTGACGGCAGTATCTCATTAATCAAGTATCTGACAACAATAGGAAAGATAAGATCAAGACCGGCCATGACAAATGTACCGATAATGACGCCAATGAGTATTGTCATGTAAGGCTTATAATACTTCAGAAAACTTTTTACCATAAAATATACCTCTGGAGCTTTATATGATTTCAGGAATAAAGCCTGCCTGTGCCTCCCTTAAATAAAACGGAATTTATCTATGCTTCTAAAATTATACCATCATGTTAGAAAATCTTTAAATGATTAATCCTCTGTCGTCGTTCTCCAGATATGCAGCAGGGAATCTTCGGATAGTTTATCTACATGGAAATAAGATGCTCCCATAATATCTGCTAATTTTTCTGCCAGTCCCAGCCTGATATATCCGCTTTCCGTATCTATGACTGCAATTGGCAGATTTCTTCTTCTCAGGCGGGCTCCTTCTCTTAAAGCATCTGCTACAGGATCCGAATCAGGTTTTGAGCCAGCCGTGGCTCGTCCATCAGTTATAAGAATGACAACCGGTTCCTGAGTTGGTTCCTGACGGTAAAGCATATCGAGCACGTCCTCCGCTTTCCGGAGACCGCTTGCCAGAGGGGTCTTTCCGCCGGTAGGAAGGTCCGCCAGCTTTTTCTGTGCAAATTCGACACTTCTTGTTATTGGAAGAAGGACTTCGGCTTTCTTCTTTCTGAAGGCTATCATGCCTACCCTGTCTCTTTTCTGATAGGCCTCAAGGAGCATTTTGAAAATAACGCCCTTGACTATGCTCATCCGCTTTTTAGCACCCATTGATCCGCTGGCATCAACAACGAATAAAAAGACATGTCCCGTACGTTTTTCTCTTACCTTGTCTCTAAGATCCCTGCTCTTGATGACAAATGCCAGATCCTTATTTAATAAATGACGGGCTTTTTGGTAAGGCGCAGCTGCTCTAAGTGTAGCGTCAAATGCAATGTCTGACACTTTTTCCCTGGGAAGCTTCGACTTTACATATCTTCCCTGTTTCTTGTCTGTCAGTACGAATTCACGTTTTCCATCCCCGCTTTTCTTAAGCCTCAATCTCTGGGGCTGAATCCACATAGGAGGCAGTACTACACTTAAATCCGCCTGATCGACCTGATCTTCCCGGGGAGCAGGGGCATTTTCCGTATTATCTTCCGGTTCACTGTCATCATTTGATTCATCCTGCGTGTCATTTAACTGCGCTGGTCTTAAATCCTCATTCTTCGGAGCCTGCTGTTCATTATTTTCAGGCTTGTCCTTTTTTTCCTGCTCCTGCTCTTTGTTCTGCTCAGTCTGCGGAGTATTGTTCCTCTCCGTATCAGGTTTTCTCATCCTGTGGGGCAGGACAAATTCAGCAGCTTCTTCAATATCTTTCGGCATAATGAACATGCGATTATATAAGGCAGCAATCGCTTTGGCAGCTTCGATCAGATAGATATCGGCTCTATGACCTGAAACATTTGCTTTCAGGGAATATACCGCAGCAAGCTGGATCATGGCATCCGGACACTCTACTTCAGGCAGGATTTCCCTTGCATTCCTGATTTTTTCCCTTAATACGGAGTTTGCATCAGCCCATTTATTTCTGAATCCGATTCCATCATTCTCGTATGCAAGAACGCGCCGGATAATCTCTTCCCGGTCCTTGATACCTTCCGTGCCTTCTATATTTACAAAAAGTCCGAATCGGTCCAGGGCTGATGAAGGGAGCGATCCGCCGTCAGGATTCATTACCGACAAGATGGTAAAGCGGGACTTCCTCTCTACAGACAGTCCGTCCCGTTCCAGTTTGTAACTGCCATTCTGCTGAATATCCAAAACAATTGACAATAAATCAGACTGCAGGAGATTCACATCATCTATGTATAGAATCCCCTCATTGGCTTCATCAACGAGTCCCGGAAGAAGAGTCCGTTCTCCTGTCTTAACCGCCTTTTCTGTATCTATAGATCCCAGGAGGCGGTCTTCCGTTACACTGACAGGCAGTTCGACCCATGGATCATCAATCAAATCTCTTGCCCCGCGTACCAAAGTTGATTTTCCCGACCCGCTCTTACCGGATATAATGAGGCCTCCCGCATGAGGATTCACCAGATTAATCAAAATAGCCTTTTTAGCCTTCTCCATACCTGTTATGGCGGAAAAAGGATATACATTACGCTTCATCATCAATGACCTTATCTACTTCTGACCAATCAAGCTCCTGTTCTTCAAACGGGCGTCTCCTCATACGGTGCGGCAATGCTAAGCGTGAAGCTTTTCTAATATCTTCTTTGGAAACTTCAAGATGCCCTTCCAAAGCAGCTATGGTTTCAGCAGTTTTTATCAATGTAATATCAGCTCTGTGTCCATCGACCTTTAGAATAATTGCGATCTTCGCTGCGATCAGGAGCATGTCGTCTGAAATAGAAATACGCGGCAGAAGATCCATAGCACGCTCTATACGGCTGACTTCCTTTTCCTGCTCATCCTTCCACTGATTGACGAACTCTTCCGGATCGGTTTCGTAAGAAAGGCGCCTTTTTATAATTTCGGCTCTCTTCTCAGGATCCTGTTCCCCTGTTACTTTTACCGACAGGGCAAATCGATCGAGAAGCTGCGGACGAATATCCCCCTCTTCCGGATTCATTGTCCCGACCAGAGAGAAACGCGCAGGATGGGAATAGGAAATGCCTTCTCTTTCGATTGTATTGATTCCCATTGCTGCGGAGTCAAGAAGAACATCTACAATATGGTCATCCAGCAGATTTATCTCATCGACATACAGGATATTCCGGTTGGCATCAGCCAGAATCCCGGGCTCGAATGATTTGTTTCCTGTCTTTATAGCTGCTTCAATGTCCAATGTCCCAACAACTCTGTCTTCAGTAGCACTCACCGGAAGTTCGATTACTTTCATGGACTGGAGCTTTACCGGTGGTTCCACATCCTTATATTTTTCACTGCATTCATCACACCAATTGGATTTGTCATCAGGATCGTCATGATAGCGGCATCCGTCTATGCACTTTCTGGGAGGCAGAAGGTCCGCCAGAGCCCTGACTGCAGTAGATTTGGCAGTCCCCTTTTCTCCCTGGATCAGCACTCCTCCCAATCTTGGATTAATCACATTCAGTTCCAAAGCCAGCTTCATCATATCCTGTCCGATAATTGCGGTAAAAGGAAATACATCTCTTCTTTTCATATTGACTCCTATCAGTAAATGATTAAGTTCTATCTTTGTGACATTAAATTCTTGCATTAATCTTCGTCATCGTCATCGTTGTCTTCTTCAAGGGTTCCTTCGATAGATAAATATAACTTCTCCAATTCTTTCTTCGTACTATCCTTGGCATTCCACATCTTGCGTTTTTCCGCCTCCAGAAGTGTTTCGGCTATATTTTTCAGTGCCCAGGGGTTCACCTTTTCCATCCATTTTTTCATTTCAGGATCCAGCGCGTACTTTTCGGCATATTGATCATACATCCAGTCATCTATTACATCACTGGTAGCATCCCACTGGAAGCTGATTGCCATCCTGTTGGCAAGATCGGATGCGCCTTTATAACCATGCTCCATTAAACCCTTGATGTATTTAGGATTCATGGACTCACTCCTGAAAATACGTTTGACTTCTTCGTTGACGGTACGGATTTTAACATTGCCTCTGTTCGTGCTGTCCCCCACATAGGATTCGGGTGAATTACCGGACAGACTTTTCACTGCAGCAATCATGCCTCCATGGAATGCATTATAATCATCTGAACTCATAATATTGCTGTCGGGATTCTCTTCGTTTTTTACAGTCAGATCTATGCGCGCCAGCTGCTTTTTGAAAAGCTCAGGTTCAAAACATCCGTCAGCTCCCTTTCCAAAAGCATGTCCGCCCCATCTGACATATACATCAGCAAGGTCTTTCGTGTTTTCCCATTCACGGGTATCAAGAATCACATTGACACCTGCGCCATAAGTCCCCGGGGCATTGCCAAATATTCTGTACGATGCAATCCGCCATGCTTCAGTCTCCTCTTTGCCTTTAGCTTTAAGAACTTCTGCATCACTGCATATATGCTTTCTTACAAAATTTTCTTCATTTCCTTCGTCCTGTTCTGCAGCCATCATAACTGCCTGATCCAGCAATTTGGAAATTTGCGGAAGCGTGTCACGGAAAAGTCCGCTGATTCTTGCAGTAACATCTATTCTCGGTCTCTTCAGTTCATTAAGCGGTATAACCTCTAATCCTGTGACTTTTAAGCTGCCCTTCTGCCATACCGGCTTAATCCCCAGCAAGTACAGGAATTCGGCGATATCCTGGCCAAAGGTTCTCATATTTGGCCCTGACCATAAAACCATTCCTATATTTTCCGGGTAATGCCCTTTTTCAGCAATATATTTGGCGATAGTCCTGTCTCCCAGCTTTACGCCTAAATTCCATCCGGCTGGGGATGGAAGTGTCCTGGGATCAGCGCCATAGAAGTTTCTTCCTGAAGGGAGCAGTCCTGCGCCTCCTGTATTAGGTGAACCGGAAGGTCCTGGATTTATATATTGCCCGGATAATGCAGAAATCGTGTTTGTCATTTCATCCGAAGTCCTGTGGATTGACGGAATCAGCTCATGTATAACGAAATCCAGCAGTTTATTCGATTCCTGTTTCCATGCATCACTGCCTTGTGCTTCAGGAAGGTTCATAATTTGTTCAATACAGTCTTCTTGCTGCATGGATTCTATCGCGAAGGAAATGACTTTTCGCGTTTCCTCACGAATTTTCTCCATTAACTGGCTTTTCGTCATATGCAGAGGCTCATAAATTTCATCCGGATGCGTCTGAATATCATCCAGCGTCAGATTATATTTTTTGGCCCACAGTTCAAAAACAGACGGAATATCCCCATTAGACAGTCTTAATATCTGCAGTACGCAGTCAAGTAGAAGCTTTCCTTCCGGTGCTTTCCCCAGTACATGAAGTCCCACGTGGACTTCGCTGTCTTTCAGTTCCTCTATATATGCATGCAGATGAGCTGCATAGTCCTCAAATGGCTCACTTTCATCATAATGTACCTCTTCATCAAGCTTTGCAGCCACAGACAGTTTTCTTATATCTGCTTCAATGCCGCTTATATCCGAAGTTCCCCTCTTGAGCTGTGCATATTCATCCAATGTCTTTTCCAGTTCAGCCAGTTCATCATATGCCCCTGCCTCTGCGATAGGAGCCGGAAGATGCCCGATCAGGCATGCTGAGGACCGTCTTTTTGCGATAATCCCTTCACCTGTGATTGTCATCAGGTAAGGATATATATTAGGAAGATCATTCAGCGCAATATCAGGGTAACTTTCATCGTCCAGCCCTACACTCTTTCCCGGGAGCCATTCAAGATTCCCATGAGTTCCCAGATGGATTACCGCATCAGCCTTCCATACATCTCTAATCCAGTGATAAAATGCCAGGTACTGATGCGTTGGAGGTATTTTCGGGTCATGATAAAGCTTGACTGCATCCATCCCGTACTGCCTGGACGGCTGGACGGTTATGAATACATTTCCGTTTTCAAATCCGGGAATCAGGAAATTTCCATCATCATCCAGCATGACATCCCCGGGTGCTTTCCCCCATGTATGTTCCATATCCTGCTGTACTGCGACAGGAAGCTCAGAGAAAAAGTCCTGGTAATTCTCGCCGGATAACTTCATGGATTCTTCATACTGCTTATCTGTCATCATAGCAATATCATTTGTTACATGTGAGTTCACTGATTTCAGAAGATCAGCACCCGAGTCAGGGATCTGCTGGATCCTATAGCCTTCGCTCTGCATCTTCTGCAGCAGAAGAACAGCACTCTCCATCGTATCCAGTCCGGAAGCGCTCCCGATATTTGCATTCCCTGCGGGGAAATTATGAAAAATCAAAGCAATTTTTTTATCGCTGTTCTTCATGCGGTGAAGATGTCCCCATTTGTATGCTTTCGATACGATTCTTGCTATACGTTCATGAATCGGACGATACTCTAGAAGACCATTTTCCTTGATTCTTCCTGCGACAGGCACACCGTGAATGACGCCGTCAAGCTCAGGAAGGGCAGCAGAAATCGATACTTCAACAGCATTCATGCCTTCCGGATCCGCTTTCCAGTCCTCTTCGGGAGTAAGAAGCGTATAAGCATCAATAATAGGAACATTCAGTTCTTTTAATGTACCAATATCAGTCTTGCCAGTCCCAGTCAGGGAAAATTTCATCGTCGTGACCAGCACATCAATGATCGGTTTCCCGTCCTTCATAAAAAACTTGCGAATGGCTTTGGACAAGGATTTCTCATTTTTAGAAGATCCCATCTGGCTGTTGGCAAAAACAGGAATTACGGCACAGCCCTGCTTCTCAGCGGCAGCCATGAAATCATCCTGATACTTTAAATCGCCGCCTATCCATTCATCTCTGTAAAACAGGAGGCCTATAATGACCTGCTGCGGCTTTACACGAATTTTCAGATAATCTTCTGCACTTTCCATAAAGCTTTCTTTGACAAATGGTGCATAAATCCCTGATTCCGGTGAGATTTCGGGAAGCGGCGGATCTGCTTTATGCTCATCATTGAAATATTCCGCATAAAGCCACAGATTTTTATAATTTTCAGGCCCCCCGTACAAGCAGTAAAGTTTAAACCGTGCCAGCTTATCATCATCAATAAACCGGCTGTCCTGTACATCTCCATCGTTAGCATCAATAAAAAAAGGGACCTTATTGTCACATAAAAAATCCCTGCAATGATTCCATAAAGGTGTGTTCATAGCATTTTTCATCAAATGAACTATAACCAGATTTGAACCTTGCATAGCTGCAGCCAGAGAAGCATCCCATTCCGCTCCGTCTTCAATAAATAATGTGCGGCATTGGGCCGAAATCTGACCTTCCGCTTTAAGTTCATCACAAACTCTCTTCATTGACGAATATTTGCGATCATGGTTTGTTATATATACAACGCCATTACCCATTTTCATCC
>OGQD01001595.1_pt1 | contig 14071 bp, 14 predicted proteins | sample 1553091 | NCBI WGS metagenome assembly OGQD01 (sample SAMEA2580290, study PRJEB22360) | human gut metagenome | biome: human gut; feature: human-associated habitat; material: faeces | place: Denmark | collected 2008/2010
GCATCGACGATGGCAGAACAAACCCGCCCCCCCCCCGCCGCCGGCAAGCTGCCGACGCGGCTGGCGCTGACCTGGGACGAGCGCATCTCCTTCATCCTCACCGAAAAACTCGAAATCAAGCGGCTGGCCTTCCTCGACCTCCTGAAAGAAGAAGCCGAAAAAGCCGCCGAGCACGCCGAGGAGCAATTCGCCGCCGACTTCGCCCTGATGACCGGCGAACTCGCCCGCTTCCTGCCGCAACTCACCGACGCCCTGGGCGGCGAAACGCAGGAGGCCCCCGCGCCCGGCAGCAGCGCCACCGCCGACACCCCGCCGTGGGAAAACTGAAAAATGCGCTGAAAAACGCGCCGAAAACCGGCTGCCCCTGCGGCAGCCCGCAGCCCTACGCCGCCTGCTGCCACCCCCTGCACGACGGCCAAACCCAGGCCGCCGATGCGCTCATCTTGATGCGCTCCCGCTACGCCGCCTACGCCCAGCGCCGCGCCGACTACCTGCTTGCCACCTGGCACCCCAGCACCCGCCCCGAACCCTTCGACCTGACCGACGACCGCAGCCAATGGCTCGGCCTCGAAGTACGCGCTCACACCGCGCAGGACGACGCCCACGCCACCGTCGAATTCGTCGCCCGCTATCGCCTCGATGGCCGGGGGCAGCGGTTGCATGAGATCAGCCGGTTTGTGCTGGAAAAGGGGCGGTGGTTTTATGTGAGCGGTGAGCATCCGGATTGACCCGGTGCCCCCGTTGAAGATGTTTCGTTCTTTTTTATGCTGTTCACGCCCTCTCGCTTTTGCAAGTGTCGGTTAAGCAGCAAAGCCAAATGAACACTACCGGAAACCGGGTTTTCCGGAGCGGCAAATTGTCACGATAATATTCCATTCGACCGGGCAGTGAATCATGGCCGTGTTCATGCACATTTTTATCGGCAGGTATCCACCGTTTCCTATGTATCCCGTACGCCATTCCCCTTTTCAGGAGATTCCTTGCCATGTTTACCGGTAGTTGTCTGTGCGGCGGTATTCGCTTCGCAATCGATTCTCCACTGCAACCAATTCAAGTTTGCCATTGCTCTCTTTGCCGCAAAGCCCAAGGCGGGCCTTTTGCCACGAACATCCCCGTGGAGCTATCCTGTTTTCACTTTCTGAGCGGTGAAGACCTGCTCGTGCCTTATCACTCGTCTCCAGATAAACAACGCTGTTTTTGCAGCCGCTGCGGCTCTCCAATATTCAGCCGGAAGGAATCACTGCCGAATATCGTTCGGGTTCGCGCCGGCCTCATCAACGAGCCATTACCAGTGAAACTGGAATTTCATGCATTCGTTGGTTCCAAATGCAACTGGTGGGATATCGACGACAATCTCCCGCAGTTTCAAGAGTTCCATGTCTCCCCAATTGATAAATAACATCAAGGTCGGAGCCATTCCATTGCACACGCCCCCAGCCCCCTGCCGTCAGGCAAGAGCAGATTCGTTTTCCACTGTTTCTCCGTCTTGCGAATTTCACGACTGAGCCTGATTCGCTGCCGACCGCGGCGAGCGTTCAGTTGCAGGCGGCGCGCACGATTCTTTCTGTCTTCGCTTCGTCGATAGCCGCATGCCCGCCGAGCGCAATCTTGCCGTGCGCACGCAGGCCGGCGAGGACACGGTCGGCGACGTCAGCGTCGGCAATGCCGGCGTCGCGCAGATGCAGCGGCATGTTCAGCCGGCGGTAGAAGGATTCGAGCGCGGCGATGGCGTTTTCGGCGCTCGGTGCTGCCAAACCGAAAACTTCGCGGCCGAGTTGCATGAGCTTTTCGCGCTTGAACTCGATCAACTCACGCAACAGTGCTGGCTGGATGATGCTCAGCGTGCGGCCGTGGTCGATGCCCCACAGCGCGGTCAGTTCGACGGCGATGCGGTGCGTCGCCCAGTCGGTGGGCACGCCGACGCCGATGACCCCGCACAGCGCCTGATTCGCCGCCCACATCAGGTTCTGCTGCCAGGCGGCGGTGTGGTGCTGATCGAAGTCGTCGGCCAGACGAAGCAGCGCCTTCATCACCGCCTCGGCGTAGCCGTCCTGAACCAGCGCGCCGACCGGATAGGTCAGGTACTGCTCGCAGACGTGCACGAAGGCGTCGACGATGCCGTTCTCCAGTTGGCGGACGGGCAGGCTGGTCATCACCGTCGGGTTGAGCACGGCGAACTGGGGCCGCGCCGGCGGCACCCAGAAGGCGCGCTTGTCCTGCGTCGCGGTATTGGTCACGACGGCGCCGATGTTGGATTCCGAGCCGGTCGCTGGCAGCGTCAGCACGATACCGACCGGCAAGGCGCGCTGCGGGGCGTGCTTGCCGCTGACGATGTCCCAGCCATCGCCGTCGTAGAGCGCCGCGCAGGCAATGTATTTGGCGCTATCGGACACCGAACCGCCACCAACGCCGAGGACGAAACCGACGCGTTCGCGCCTGACGAATTCGACGGCTCGCGTCAGCGTGGCCAGCGTCGGATTCGACTCGACGCCGCCGAATTCGACGATGTCGCAGCCGGCGAGCGCAGCACGGATGGCGTCATGGACACCATTTTTCTTGATCGAACCACCGCCGTAGAGCAGCAGGATGCGGGAATCGGCCGGCACCAGCGTCGGCAGTTGCGCGAAACTGTCGGGGCCGAAGACGATGCGCGTGGGGTTGTGATAGGTGAATTCGAACAGGTGGCTCATGCTCACTCCTGGGGTGAGGGTTTTCGGGTGATTTTGTGGTCGTCCGCAAATTTTGCGGAAAACCCTTGACCCGTCGCGGCAATACAACCGCCGTCACAGATGATGACGCAATCGGGCAACGCCCGTTTCAGGCCGGCAAACGAACTCATGCCTTCTTCTCGTGCAGACGTTCGGCGATAGCAGCGACGGCGGGCCGGCGGCTGGATAGCCAACCGAGCAGCGAGAGCAACGCGAGGCCGCCACCGATCAACAGAATGCCGGTGATTTCCAGGCTATTGAAGGCTTCCCCGAAAGTCAGCCGCGACGACAGGATGGCAACCACCGGCGTACCCAGCACGGACAGGCTGGCCTCCCAGGCCGGCACGCGGTCAAGGATGTAGATCCACAGCCACCAGCACAGCGCCGTACTGAATACCGACATGAAGGCAAGGATGCCGGTGTAGTGCCAATTCCAGTCGGTCGCCCGCTCCGGGACGACGAAGGCGATGGCGACCAGCGGAATCGCACCCAGCGCCATCTGCCATGCGGTCAGCGTCAGCAGATCGACCGGATTCCGGCTGCGCAGGCGTTTGACCAGGACAGTGCCGATTGCCCAGCAGACCGCAGCCAGCACACCCAGCGCTTGGCTGAGCAGGCTGCCATGCATCGCCCAGGGTTCGATAATCAGCATCAGCCCGAGCAGCGTACACGCGGCGGCGATCCATTGCGTGCCGCGAATACGTTCACCGAGAATGGGCCACGCGAGCAGCAAAGTCCAGATCGGCATGGTAAAAATCAGCACCGCCGTCTTGCCAGGGCCGCCCTCGACCAATGCCCAGGTCTGGAGGGCCATGAAACCGGCGACCTGGGTCAGCGCGATGCCGAGCGTCTGGCCGGGCGCTACCAAGGTCGGCTTGCGACCGCTCAGGCGCAGCGCGATGAACAGCGCGGCGGCACTGCCGACGCAGCGTTCGGCAGCGAAAGCGAAAGGGGGGGCGTATTGCAACGCGTGCTTGGCGAGGACCCAGGTATAGCCCCAGATCGACGACAGAACGATCAGCGCCAGGATGGGCAACCACGAATGCTCGGATTTCATCCGGATGTTCTCTGTGGGGCGCGGCCGCAGCCGCGCCGGGTTGGGTTTTTTATGGAATCAGCGGGTCAGCGCTGGGTAATCGACGTAGCCTTCGGCGGTGCCACCATAGAGCTTGTCGACGCGCAATTCGTTCCACGGCGCGCCTTCGCGCAGGCGGCGGACGAAATCCGGATTGGCGATAAAGCCGCGACCAAAGGCCACCAGATCGGCACGGCCATCGGCAATGACCTTCTCGGCCAGTGCCTTGTCGTAGCCGTTGTTGACGATCCACGCGCCGGGAAAGCTGCGGCGCAGGGCGGCGTAGTCGAAACTCACGCCTTCCGGTTCGCGCGCGCCGCCGGTTTCGCCTTCGATCATGTGCACGTAGGCCAGCCCGAGGTTTGCCATCCGCTCGACGACGTGGCCGTAGAGCGCCTGCGGATTGCTGTCGCGCGGGGTGCCGCCGCCGAAGGTGGTGAGCGGGCTCAGGCGGATGCCGACGCGACCGGCGCCGATTTCCTCACAGATCGCCGCCGCCACTTCGCACACCAGCCGGGCGCGGTTTTCGATGCCGCCGCCGTAGGGACCGCTGCGGTCGTTGATGCTGTCGCGCAGGAATTGTTCGAGCAGATAGGTGTTGGCGGCGTGGATTTCCACGCCGTCGAAACCTGCCGCGCGGGCGTTGCGGGCGGCGCGGCGGTAGTCTTCGATGAGCGCGGGGATTTCGTCGTCGCGCAGGGCGCGCGGCGTGGATACCGGGGCGAAGCCTTCACGCGTAAAGGTTTTGGCCTGCGCCGATTGGCTGGTGGAGGAAACGGGAGCCGCGCCGTCCGGCAGCAGGCTGCTGTTGGAAATGCGCCCGACGTGCCACAGTTGCAGCACGATCTTGCCGCCCGCGGCGTGCACGGCGGCGGTCACTTTCTGCCAGCCGGCCACCTGCTCCGCCGACCAGATGCCGGGAGTGTCGAGATAGCCTTGCGCCATCGGCGAAATCGGGCTGGCTTCGGCAACGATCAGGCCGGCGCTGGCGCGCTGCGCGTAATACTGCGCGGCCAGCGGGCCGGGGCAATTGCCACCTGTGGCGCGGCTGCGCGTCAGCGGGGCCATGACGATGCGGTTCGCCAGGGCGATCTCGCCGACCTGGATCGGATCAAACAGAGTACTCATTGCGGTTTCTCCAAAAAATACCGGGAACGCCCGGTTTTGCACTTTTTCACGAACAAACCGGGCCACGCGTTCTACCATGCACCTTTTACTTTTCAACAGCAAGGAATGAACATGGGACTACTCGATCAAGTCGTGGGCAATCTGGCAGCCAGCGCGCTGGGCGGTAAAAGCGGCGGTGGCGGCATCATCGAACTCGTGTTGCCGCTGCTCAACAAGTACCCCGGCGGTATCGGCGGGCTGGTGCAGGCTTTCCAGCAGGGCGGCCTGGGCGAGATCGTCAATTCCTGGGTGGCGACCGGCAAGAATCTGCCGGTGTCCGGCGATCAACTGACTTCGGTGCTGGGCAATGATTTCATCGGCGGGCTGGCCAAGCAGCTCGGCGTCGGCGCGCAGGAAGCTTCCGGCAGCCTGGCGGGCGTGCTGCCCGGCCTGATCGACCAGCTCACGCCGGGCGGCCAGATTCCTCAGGGCGGCGACCTGCTCGCGCAGGGGCTGAACATGCTGAAAAAGGGCGGCCTGTTCGGGTAATCCGTCAATTCCGATCAGGCGGCAGGAAGGACAAGCGGGCGGCAAAGCTGTTAACATCGTCCGCTTTCCCTTGCTGTTGAAAGGTCCGCATGTCTGCCGGCAATCTTTTCGTCGTCGCCGCCCCCTCCGGCGCGGGCAAAACCACGCTGGTGCGCCACCTGCTCGAACGCGATGCGGCGGTGCACCTGTCGATTTCCTTCACCACGCGCGCGCCGCGCCCCGGTGAGGAAAACGGGCGGGAATACCATTTCATCGACGTGCCGACTTTCCAGAAGATGATCGCCGCCGGCGAATTTCTCGAATGGGCCGAGGTGCACGGCAATTATTACGGCACTTCGCAGACCTGGCTCGGCGAGCAGCTCGCCGCCGGGCGCGACATCCTGCTGGAAATCGACTGGCAGGGCGCGCAGCAGGTGCGCCGGCTGTTTCCCGACATGCTCGGCATCTTCGTTTTGCCGCCCTCGCTGGCCGAACTGGCGCAGCGTCTTTCCGGGCGCGGCACCGATGCGGCGGCGGTGGTGGAACGCCGTCTTGCCGCTGCCCGTGCGGAAATGCGCCATGTCGGCGAGTTCGACTATGTTATTATTAACGACCAATTGAGCCAGGCCATTGATGATCTGAGCGCCGTCATCCGCAGCGCCCGTCTCGGTCTGGTACGGCAGCAGGCGCGCCACGCCGCCTTGTTCGCCGCCCTGCTTGAACATTGAATCTGAGGTTGCCATGGCCCGCGTTACCGTCGATGACTGTCTGAAAAGAATCCCCAACCGCTTCCAGATGACCCTGGCCGCCGCCCACCGCGCCCGCCAGATCGCCAATGGCTCGACGCCCCTGGTCGAAGTCGACAAGGACAAACCGACCGTCGTCGCCCTGCGTGAAATGGCGCTCGGCAAGGTCGGCCTGGAAGTGCTCAACCGCGGCCAAGCCTGACGCTGCGGGGAGCCTCCGCATGGACCCTGCGCCGCAACTCCCCGCCAATTACGAGGCAGACGCCTATAACGTCTTCCTCGACAGCCTCGACTACCTGTCTCCCGAAGAAATCGAACGCGTCAAGCGCGCTTTCGATTTTGCCGCGCGTGCGCATGCCGCGCAGAAACGCGCTTCCGGCGAGCCTTACATCACCCATCCGCTGGCCGTCGCCGGCACCGTGGTGGACTGGCGCATGGATGCCGATGCGGTCTGCGCCGCCCTGCTGCACGACACGATGGAGGACACCGAGGCGACCAAGGCCGAGTTGAGCGAACTCTTCGGCCAGCCGGTCGCCGAACTGGTCGATGGCCTGTCCAAGCTCGACAAGATGGAGTTCGACTCCTATCAGGAAGCGCAGGCCGAGAATTTCCGCAAGATGCTGATGGCCATGGCGCGCGATCTGCGCGTGGTGATGATCAAACTCGCCGACCGCCATCACAACATCCAGACCATGTCGGCCATGCGCGCCGACAAGCGCATCCGCATCGCCCGCGAAACGCTGGAAATCTACGCGCCGATCGCGCTGCGCCTGGGCCTGAACAAGCTCTATCAGGAACTGCGCGACATTTCCTTCGGCCTCATCCATCCGCACCGCACCGCCGTGCTCACCAAGGCGCTGCGCAGCGCCCGGGCGCACCGCCAGGAAAACCAGACGCGCATCGTCGAAGCGATGTGCGACAAGCTCGCCCACGCTGGCGTCATCGCCGAAGTGGTGCGGCGCGAGCGCGGCCTGCATTCGATCTTCTGCCACATGAAGGATCGCCGGCAGTCGTTCTCGCAGGTGCTCGACACCTACGCCTTCCGCGTGCTGGTGGAGAACGTGCCCAGCTGCTACCTCGCGCTCGGCAGCCTGCACAACCTGTACAAGCCGGTGCCCGGCAAGTTTTCCGATTACGTGGCCCTACCCAAGGCCAACGGCTATCAGTCGCTGCACACCACCCTGATCGGCCCCTACGGCGTGCCGGTGGAAGTGCAGATCCGCACCCGCGAAATGCACCGCGTGGCGGAGGACGGCGTTTCCGCCAACTGGCTGTACAAGGATGCCGGCGAAAGCTGCGCCGAATTGCAGATCAAGACGCACAAGTGGCTGGAATCGCTGCTCGAGACGCGCGGCGGCGGCACCTCCTCGGAGTTTTTCGAGGACGTGAAGGTCGATCTCTTTCCGGACGAGGTGTATGTATTCACGCCCAAGGGCCGCATCATGTCGCTGCCGCAGGGGGCCACGCTGGTCGATTTCGCCTATGCCGTGCATACCGACGTCGGCAACCGCTGCACGGCGGCGCGCGTCAACCACGAACTCGCGCCGCTGCGCAGCGAGCTGAAGAACGGCGATCTGGTCGAAATCATCACCGAGCCGGATGCCAAGCCGAATCCGGCCTGGCTCAATTACGTCAAGACCGGCCGGGCGCGCAGCCGCATCCGGCAGGCGCTGCGCATCACGCAGCAGGAAGAATCCGCCCGCCTGGGTGAGCGCCTGCTTCGTCAGGAACTCCTGTCGCTCGGCGTCGTTCCCATCTCGATCCCCGCCGCCGCCTGGGACATGCTGGTGCGCGCCAGCGGCCAGCAGAGCATCGAGGAAGTCTATGCCGACATCGGCCTGGGCAAGCGCCTGCCTTCGGTGGTGGCGCGCCGGCTGCTCGCCCGCGAGGACATGAACACACCGAACATGGCCGGCCGCGCCATCGCCATCCACGGCAACGAGGGGCTGGCCATCCAGCTTGCCGCCTGCTGCCAGCCGATTCCCGGCGATCCCATCGTCGGCTCGATCCGCAAGGGGCGCGGCATGGTGGTGCATACCGCCGACTGCCCGAGCATCGTCAAATCGCGCAAGGACGAGCCGCACAAGTGGCTGGACGTGGAGTGGGAGCCGGAAGCCGGCCGGATGTTCGATCTGCGCCTGCGGGTGGAGGTCAAGAACCAGCGCGGCGTGCTGGCGCAGGTGGCCGGCACCATTTCGGATGCCGGCTCGAACATCGAACAGATGTCGATGGAAACCGACCCGGACGGCCACGTCACGACGCTACATTTCACCATCAAGGTGACGGACCGCAAGCATCTCGCCCAGATCATGCGCAATGTGCGCCACATCAAGGCCGTGCTGCGCATCGTCCGCGAGCGGGGAGAGGCGGCGTGAACATCCTGGTGCTGGGAGCCGGGCTGGCCGGAACGGCGAGCGCCTGGTACCTGCAAGCCGCCGGACATCAAGTCACCGTCGTTGATCGCCAGCCTGCCGCCGGGCTGGAAACAAGCTTCGCCAACGGCGGCCAGATTTCCGTCTCGCACGCCGAACCCTGGGCCAACCCGCACGTCCTGCCCAACATCCTGAAATGGCTCGGCCGCCACGACGCCCCCCTGCGCTGGCACTGGCGCGCCGATGCGGCGCAGTGGGCCTGGGGCTTGCGCTTTCTGCGCGAATGCCTGCCCGGGCGCACCCGCCGGAACATCGCCGCCATCGTCCATCTGGCGCTCTACAGCCGCCAGCAACTGCAACTGCTGCGCGAGCAACTGGGCCTGGAATACGACCAGTTGCAGCGCGGCATCCTGCACCTCTATACCGACCGCCGCGACATGGCCGCCGCCATGTCCGCCCGGCAGGTCATGGCGCGCCACGGTCTGCCGCGCGAAATTCTCGACGTGGCCGCCTGCCTCGAACTCGAACCGGCGCTGACCCCGGCGGCGCATCTGCTGGTCGGCGGCGACTACACCGCCAGCGACGAATCCGGCGACGCCCACCGCTTCACGCAGGCGCTGGCCACGCGGGCGGCAACGACGGGCGTCGAATTCCGCTACGCCACGCGCATCGAGCGGCTGGCCACGGCGGGCGGGCGGGTTGCCGGCGTGGTCACGCACGGCCCGCAGGGCGCCGAACTGCTCACCGCCGACGCCTACGTGCTGGCGCTGGGCAGCGAATCGCCCTTGCTGCTGCACCCGCACGGCATCCGCCTGCCGGTGTATCCGGCCAAGGGCTATTCCGCCACCCTGCACCTCGCCAACCCGGCCAGCGCCCCCAGCGTCAGCCTGACCGACGACGCGCACAAGCTGGTTTTCTCGCGCTTGGGCAACCGCCTGCGGATTGCCGGCACGGCCGAATTCATCGGCTACGATCGCGATCTCGATCCGGTGCGCTGCCAGGCGCTGATCCGGCGCGCCCAGCAGCTTTTTCCGCGGCTGGAAATCGAGGGCGAGGCCAATTTCTGGTGCGGGCTGCGCCCGGCGACGCCCTCCAACGTCCCCCTGATCGGCCGCTCGCGCCTGTCCAACCTGTGGCTCAACACCGGCCACGGCACCCTCGGCTGGACGCTGGCCTGCGGCTCGGCGGCGGCGCTCGCCGATCTGCTCGCCAACCAGCGCCCGGCACCCGATTTCCCTTTCCTCACGGGCTGATCCGGGCCACTCACCGCTCTCCTGCGCCCGATGATCGACACCCACTGCCATCTCGACGCCGCCGAATTCGCCACCGACCACCGCGCCGTCAGCGCCCAGGCGCGCACTGACGGGGTGACACAGATCATCATTCCCGGCGTCAGCGCGGCGGGGTTTGCCCGGCAGAAAGACATCGCCGCCCGCACGCCCGGCGCCGTTGCCGCTTACGGCATCCATCCGCTCTATCTGGTGCAGGCAAATACCGGCGATCTGGCGCAATTGCGTCACTATCTGGAACATGAGCACCCGGTCGCCATCGGTGAAATCGGGCTGGATTTCTACCTTCCGCAACCCGACCGCGCCCGGCAGCACGAATTCTTCGCCGCGCAACTGCGGCTGGCCCGCGAATTCGACCTGCCCGTGATCCTGCATAGCCGCCGCGCCATCGATGCCGTGTTGCAGGCGCTGCGTCATACGCCCGTGCCGGGCGGCACGGCGCACGCTTTCAACGGCAGTCGGCAACAGGCCGAGCAATTCATCAAGCTGGGTTTCAAACTGGGTTTCGGCGGCGCGCTGACCTACGCTGGCTCCCACCGCATCCGGGCGCTGGCGGCAGAATTGCCGCTGGCGAGCATCGTGCTCGAAACCGACGCGCCCGACATCGCCCCCGCCTGGTTGCACGGCGGGCGCAACAGCCCGGCGGAACTGCCGCGTATTGCCGCCGAACTAGCGCAACTGCGCGGCATCTCGACGGCGGAACTGGTGGCGCATACCGACGCCAACGCCCGGGCGGTCTTTCTCCGGCTGGACCAGGCGGATTAGAGGCGGATTAGAGGCGGATCAGGAGTGGCTCAGGCCGCCAGCAGGCCACGCATCTTTTGCAGGGCCTTGGCTTCGATCTGACGGATGCGCTCGGCCGAAACGCCGAATTCCGCCGCCAACTCGTGCAGCGTCGCCGCCTCGCCGTCGTGTAACCAGCGCGCCTCGACGATGCGCCTGCTGCGCGCATCCAGCCCTTCCAGCGCGCCGTACAGACCTTCCTGCTGCAAATGCGCCTGCGCCTTGTTTTCCAGCACCCGAACCGGCTCGTAACGGGCATCGGCCAGATAATCAATCGGTGCGAAGGCATCCTCGCCGTCGTCCGGATGGCCTTCCAGCGCCAGATCACGGCCCGTCAGACGGGTTTCCATCTCGACCACTTCCTCGGCCTTGACCCCCAGCCGCGCCGCCACTTCCTCGGCCTGCGCCACCGACAAGGTATCGACGCCCTCGTATTCCGCCTTCAAACCGCGCAGGTTGAAGAACAGCTTGCGCTGCGCCTTGGTCGTCGCCACCTTCACCAGCCGCCAGTTCTTCAGGATGTACTCGTGGATTTCGGCCTTGATCCAGTGCATGGCAAAGGACACCAGCCGCACGCCCCGGCCCGGATCGAAACGCTTCACCGCCTTCATCAGGCCGATATTGCCTTCCTGGATCAGATCGGCATGCGGCAGACCGTAACCGAGATAACCGCGCGCGATCGAAATCACCAGCCGCAGATGCGACAGCACCAGCTGGCGCGCCGCATCTACGTCGCCGTCGGCGCGCAAACGCTGCGCCAGACGGCGTTCCTCCGTCTCGCTCAACATCGGATAACGGTTCGCCGTCTGAATGTAAGCATCCAGATTACCGGCAGCGACAGGGATGGGAAGCGACATGGCTTGGGTCATGGCAGTACGTCCTCCTTCATCGAATGGACTGATTTTAGCACTCGGGGCGTTTGAGTGCTAATCGACGGCAGAAGTTTCCGCTCTCCCCTCTTCTGCCCCTCTGGCCTACAATGCGGACTCGCTTTCCGCCTTCACGACTGATGCCCGGCACCACTCACCACCCTTTCGTTTCCCTGTGCACCTCGATGCGCACAGGCGGTGGTGCGCAGGTGTCGCGCCCAAGCGCTCCGGAGCCTCTCCTCCTGGCCCGGCGCACATTCAGGATCACGGGTTCCCGCGCCGCACTTTTCCAGGCCGTGCGGGGGGACACCAAGGGCTGAGCCTCTCCCCCGCACGGCACTTTGCCCTGGGCGTGCATGGCGCGCGCCCCGTTCAACGTGCAGTCGGCGGGTCCCCTCAAATACCTGTGCATTGACCGCTACTGCGGCCACCCCCGGTTCATCAGGGCCACGCCCTGCTCCGGGGAACCGTCGGACTGCCTCACGAGTGCCACGCCATCGCGGTGGCACGCACGCGCAAAGGTGACAGCAATGATGCTCACAAAAAGTTTTGTCAGGGCAAAACGGCCCTGCATCGACGGGTTTCGCTGGTTCGTCCGGCAGTTTGGCGAAGGAGGCAATTATCAGGAACTGCTCGACCAAATGGTGGCCAATGGCCGCTCGGGCGACGCGCGCTGGCTGCTCGAACGGTTCGGGCCGACCGAGGAAGTACGCGTCGTCGATGCCATCGAGGCGGCGGCAGTCGTCTTTGCCGGCACGCTCGAAGTGCGTGGCAATGTCGAGGTCGACGGGCCGATCCACGTCGGCGGTTCGCTACACGTCCGGGGCGGCCTGCGGGCCAGCGACGAACTGCGCACAGGCGCCGATCTGCGGGTGGAGGGAAGCATCCGCTGCGCAGGCAGGCTGACGGTCAATGGCGATCTGCACGTCGGCTGGGGCCTGGAATGTGTCGGCGAATTGCATTGCAATGGCGATTTGCGCACGGGCTGGGGCATGCACTGCGGCGATCAGGTACGTATCGGAGGCAACAGCAACATCGGCCATGATCTGGAAGCAGAAGAGGACGTGCGCTGCGGCAAAAGCATCCAGGCCGGGGGCAGCATCTGGGTTGCGCGTATCCTGCACGCTAGGCAAGGCATCACGGCGGGAGAATCGGTGCATGCCGGCATGCACCTCGTGGCAGGCTGGGGCATCAAGGCCGGTGGCACGATCAGCGCCGAAGGCAGCATCCGCGCCGGGGAGAGTCTGATGGCAGGCGAAGCCATCCGGGCCGGCAGCGGCTACGGCGTGTTCGCCGGACTCGACGTGCAGAGGGAAACCTGGGAGAGCAGCGCGCGGGTCAGCGCGCCGCAACGCCCGGAGGCACTGATGAGCGGCTGGTGGGCCGGGCCAGCCGCGTGCTGAGGCGGACAGCGCACACGCTCAGGAAAACACGCAAAGCAGACCAGGCCACCGATTGGAATTTGCAGCGTGGATCTCAGGCGCGCCTGCCGCCACCGCATGACAGCCGACCCATTTCGCCGCGCATTATGCCATTGCCAAAACCCGCCGCCCGGAATTTCTGCAAGCGCGGCTAAACTGTAGTCCCGCATGACCTGCCTGCGTATGTCGCCCCATTTCTCCTCTCCCTCCTATCGCGGTCGCTTCGCCCCTTCACCCACCGGTAGCCTGCATTTCGGCTCGCTGATCGCCGCCACCGCCAGTTTTCTTGAGGCGCGCAGCCAAGGCGGCGCGTGGCTGGTGCGGATGGAGGATGTCGATACGCCGCGCAACGTGCCGGGGGCGGCGGACGATATTTTGCGCACGCTGGAAGCCTTCGGCTTTGCCTGGGATGGGCCGGTGTGGGTGCAGAGCCGGCGGCGGACGGCGTATCAGGCGGCGCTGGAGGCACTGCAACAAGCGGGACGGGTGTATGGCTGCGTCTGTTCGCGCAGCCAGATTGCGGCGGCGGGGCAGCGGCGGGCGCTGGATGGCGGCTGGGTGTATCCGGGCGTCTGCCGCGACGCCGGTCATGCCGCGCCGGAACTGGCGCAGCGCCTGCGGATCGAGCCAGGCGAGGTGGCGTTTGCCGACCGCATCCAGGGCGAGGTGGCGCAGGATCTGGCGGCGGAAGTCGGCGATTTCGTGCTGCGCCGGGCCGATGGCGTGTTTGCCTACCAGTTGGCGGTGGTGGTCGACGATGCGGCGCAAGGCATCACCGATGTCGTGCGCGGGGCCGATCTGCTCGCCTCGACGCCGCGCCAGATTGTGTTGCAGCGGCTTCTGGGCCATGCCACGCCGGGGTACGCCCATCTGCCGGTCGCCACCAATCCGGCCGGCGAAAAATGGTCGAAACAGACGCTCGCTCCCGCGCTCGCGCCGGAGGCCGCCAATCGCCTGCTCTGGCGGGCGCTGCGCTTCCTAGGACAGGCCGCGCCGGCAGAACTGGCCCGCGCGCCGCTTGCCGAACTCTGGACCTGGGCCATCGCGCACTGGTCGCTGGCGAAAATCCCCCGGCAGGCGGCGATCAGCGCTCCGGCGCTGTCTCGTTGACGCGATCCTCGGCCTGCCAGTGGCGGGGGGCCGCCGCGCGGCGCGCCACCCGCCGAAAAAAGC
>OGQD01001596.1_pt1 | contig 14067 bp, 12 predicted proteins | sample 1553091 | NCBI WGS metagenome assembly OGQD01 (sample SAMEA2580290, study PRJEB22360) | human gut metagenome | biome: human gut; feature: human-associated habitat; material: faeces | place: Denmark | collected 2008/2010
GTCTTCATGAGTACAAACGTCAGCAGCTGAACGCACTTTACATCATTGACCGTTACCTGAAGATCAAAGCAGGCGAGAAGCCGCAGCGCCCGGTAACCTTTATCTTCGGTGCAAAAGCAGCTCCTGCATACATCATTGCAAAGGACATTATCCACCTGATCCTCTGCTTACAGGAACTTATCAACAATGATCCGGAAGTTTCTCCATACATGAAGGTTGTTATGGTGGAAAACTACAACGTAAGTGCAGCAGAGAAGCTGATCCCGGCCTGCGATATCTCCGAGCAGATCTCTCTTGCTTCCAAGGAGGCCAGCGGAACAGGAAACATGAAGTTTATGTTAAACGGCGCGCTGACCATCGGAACCATGGACGGAGCGACCGTGGAGATGGCCGAGGAGGTCGGCCAGGAAAATATGTTTATTTTCGGCGCTTCCGCGGATGAGATCATCAGCCTGGAAAATAAGGGCGGCTATAATCCCATGGAGATCTTCAACAGCGATCAGGACATCCGCCGGGTGCTGATGCAGTTGATCAACGGCTACTATGCGCCTCAGGATCCGGAGCTGTTTCGGGATATCTACAATTCCCTGCTCAACACCCAGAGCAGCGACCGGGCCGATACGTACTTTATTTTGAAGGACTTCCGTTCCTATGCGGACGCGGAGGATAAGATCGATAAGGCGTACCGGGATGAGAAATGGTGGGCGCGCACGGCGATGCTAAATACCGCCTGCAGCGGAAAATTCTCCTCCGACCGTACCATCGAGGAATATGTGCGGGATATCTGGCATTTAAAGAAGGTAAAGGTAGAGCTGCCTGACGCGTAACGGAGTTCTGAATGAGAAGTCTGCCTCATAGACTGGAAAAAAGGTCTATGGGGCAGGCTTTTTCTATGAGACGGTTTTTAGCGGCGCTGTTTCTGACGGCGATGATCCCATATGTGGTCACCCTGGCCTGGACAGGCCGTCTGGACTCGGAGGATATGGCCGGGATGCCGGAGCTTTTCGGGCTGCCGGAAGATACCGGGAATCTGAAAGATGCCGGATCCGGTGAAGGATCCGAATGGACGCCGGCGCTGGGGAAAATCCGGGAAAACAGTGCGCAAGCGCCGTAAACGATGGCATCGGCCAGTTGGCATGCCCTCTGCAATGAAGAATTAGCAAATCTACAACGGCACCGCCCTCAATGCGGAAGACGGTGCCCTCCCGCTCGATCGGGACCTGGACAAAGGCGTCCTCGCCAGGCAACTGGCGGGACGCCTTTTTTGTCTCCCGCCTGCCTGGCCCTGAGATCAACCCCGGCAATCGCTCCGGCGATCCGGTTTCACGCGTTCAGGCAGGAGACGGCGACATGGACAGACTCAAACTGGTGATGGTGGGCAACGGCATGGCCGGGGTCAGGACCCTGGAGGAACTGCTCCGGCTCGCCCCGGACCTGTACGACATCACCGTGTTCGGCGCCGAGCCGCACCCCAACTACAACCGCATCCTGCTGTCGCCGGTACTGGCCGGCGAACGCACCTTCGACGACATCGTGCTCAACGGCCTCGACTGGTACGCCGGGCACGGCATCGATCTGCGTCTGGGGCGCAAGGTAGTGAGCATCGACCGCAAGCGGCGCGTGGTGCTTGCCGACGACGGCAGCAGCGCCCGCTACGACCGGCTGATCCTCGCCACCGGCTCCACCCCGGTGATCCTGTCGATACCGGGCAACCGCCTGGGCGGCGTGATCGCCTACCACGACATCGCCGACACCGAGAAGATGCTGGAGATCACCCGCCGCCACAGCCACGCGGTGGTCATCGGCGGCGGCCTGCTCGGCCTGGAGGCGGCCAACGGCCTCAAGCAACGCGGCATGGACGTCACCGTGGTGCACCTCTCCGACTGGCTGCTGGAGCGCCAGCTGGACCGCACCGCCGGCAAGCTGCTGCAGGAAGCGCTGGAATCGCGCGGCATCCACTTCCGCCTGAACACCCACACCGAAGAGCTGATCGACGACGGCAGCGGCCGCGTCTGCGCCATCCGCTTCAAGGACGGCGAAGTGATCGCCGCCGACCTGGTGGTGATGGCCGCCGGCATCCGCCCCAACACCGAACTGGCGGAAAAGACCGGCCTGCCCTGCAACCGCGGCATCCTGGTGAACGACACCCTGCAGACCTACGACCCGCGCATCTACGCCCTGGGCGAATGCGCCAGCCACCGCGGCATCGCCTACGGCCTGGTGGCGCCGTTGTTCGAGCAGGCCAAGGTCTGCGCCAACCACCTGGCCATGCTCGGTTTCGCCCGCTACCAGGGCTCGGTGACCTCCACCAAGCTCAAGGTCACCGGCATCGACCTGTTCTCCGCCGGTGAATTCATGGGCGGCGAAGGCACCGAGACCATCACCCTCTCCGACCCCATCGGCGGCGTGTACAAGAAACTGGTGATCAAGGACGACGTGCTGGTCGGCGCCTGCCTCTACGGCGATACCGCCGACGGCGGCTGGTACTTCCGGCAGATCCGCGAGAACCACAACGTAGCGCAGATCCGCGACCACCTGATGTTCGGCGAAAGCAGTCTGGGCGACGTCGGCCACCAGGGCCAAAGCAGCGCGGCGAGCATGCCCGACAGCGCCGAAGTCTGCGGCTGCAACGGCGTGTGCAAAGGCACCATCGTCAAGGCGATCCAGGAGAACGGCCTGTTCAGCGTCGACGAGGTGAAGAAGCACACCAAGGCCGCCAGTTCCTGCGGCTCCTGCGCAGGGCTGGTCGAACAGATCCTCATCAGTACCGTGGGCGGCGCGGCGGACGTGAAGCCCAAGAGCGAGAAAGCCATTTGCGGCTGCAGCGACCTCAACCACGGCCAGGTACGCCAGGCGATCCGCGACCATCACCTGATCAGCCTGAGCGCCGCCATGCGCTTCATGGAGTGGCGCACTCCGGACGGCTGCGCCACCTGCCGCCCGGCACTCAACTACTACCTGATCTCCACCTGGCCGGGCGAGGCGAAGGATGACCCGCAGTCGCGCCTGATCAACGAACGCGCCCACGCCAACATCCAGAAGGACGGCACCTACTCGGTGGTCCCGCGCATGTGGGGCGGCGTGACCAACGCCGCCGAACTGCGGCGCATCGCCGACGTCGCCGACAAGTACCAGGTGCCCATGGTCAAGGTTACTGGCGGCCAGCGCATCGACCTGCTGGGCATCAAAAAGGATGACCTGCCGGCAATCTGGAAGGAGTTGGACATGCCCTCCGGCCATGCCTACGGCAAATCCATCCGCACCGTGAAGACCTGCGTGGGCAGCGAGTTCTGCCGCTTCGGCACGCAGAATTCGACCCAGTTGGGCATCGACCTGGAGCACGACCTGTTCAACATGTGGTCGCCGCACAAGGTCAAGCTGGCAGTCTCCGGCTGCCCGCGCAACTGCGCCGAAGCCGGTATCAAGGACATCGGCATCATCGGCGTGGATTCGGGCTGGGAGCTGTACATCGGCGGCAACGGCGGAATCAAGACCGAGGTGGCGGAGTTTTTCGTCAAGCTCAAGACCGCCGACGAGGTACGCGAGTACAGCGGCGCCTTCCTCCAACTCTACCGCGAGGAAGCCTTCTACCTGGAGCGCACCGTGCACTACCTGCAACGGGTCGGCATGCAGCACATCAGGAGGGCCGTGCTCGACGACGCGGAGAACCGCCAGGCGCTCAATGCACGCCTGCAATTCTCCCTGTCGCTGGAGCAGGACCCGTGGCAGGAGCGCATCGCCCAGCAACCGCTGAAGAAGGAATTCGAGCGGATTCCGCTAAAGCAGCTGGAGCCCGCCTGAGTGCCCGCCGGGCCCCACCATCGGGGCCCTTACTACCCGATTGCCGGAGACACCCCATGAACTGGTTCGACATCTGCGCCCTGGACGACATCAACCCGCTGGGCTCGCGCGTCATCGCCGGCCCCCAGGGCGACATCGCGATCTTCCGCACCTCTGACGACGAAGTCTTCGCCCTCGATGACCGCTGCCCGCACAAGGGCGGCCCGTTGTCCCAGGGACTGATCTACGGCAAGCGCGTGGCCTGCCCCCTGCACAACTGGCAGATAGAGCTGGCCAGCGGTGAAGCCGTGGCTCCCGACCAGGGCTGCGCCCATCGCCACGAGGCGAAGGTCGAGGATGGCCGCGTGCTGCTGGCCCTGCGCGGCGACCTCGCCCACTGCGCGTGATTTCCCGTGCTTCTGATTCAGAGCGAGGCTGCGCCATGACCAACAACCGTCGCACCACCGCATCTACCTGCTGTTACTGCGGCGTAGGTTGCGGCGTACTGATCGAACACGACGACGAGCGCATCCTGGGCGTACAGGGCGACCCGCAGCATCCAGCCAACTTCGGCCGCCTGTGCAGCAAAGGCTCGACCCTACACCTCACCGGCGATGAAGATGCCCGCGCGCAGTTCCCCGAGCTGCGCCTGGGCAAGGGCCTGGCTCGTAGCCGAACAGACTGGGATACGGCGCTGGAACACGCCGCTGGCGTTTTCGCCGAAACCATCCGCGAGTACGGGCCGGATAGCGTGGCCTTCTATGTGTCCGGCCAGTTGCTCACCGAGGACTACTACGCCTTCAACAAGCTGGCCCGCGCCCTGATCGGCACCAACAATATCGACAGTAACTCGCGCCTGTGCATGTCCTCGGCGGTGGTCGGCTACAAGCGCAGCCTCGGCGCAGACGCCCCGCCCTGTAGCTACGAGGACATCGAACTGGCCGACTGCGTGATGATCGCCGGCAGCAACATGGCCTACGCCCACCCGGTGCTGTTCCGCCGCCTGGAAGAAGCCCGCGCGCGACGCCCGGAAATGAAGCTGATCGTCATCGACCCGCGCATCACCGACACCACGGAGTCGGCCGATCTGCACCTGGCGATCCTGCCCGGCACCGACGTCGCGCTGTTCCACGGCATTCTGCACATCCTGCTCTGGGAAGGCTGGATCGACCGCGCCTTCATCGACACCCACACCGAGGGCCTGGATGAGCTGAAAGCACTGGTGCGCGACTACGGCCCGCTGGCCGTGGCGGAAATCTGCGGCATCGCCGTGGGCGACCTGCAACGTGCCGCGCAGTGGATCGGCCAGGCGCCCGCCTTCCTCTCGCTCTGGTGCATGGGGCTCAACCAGTCCAGCGCCGGCAGCGCCAAGAACAGCGCGCTGATCAATCTGCACCTGGCTACCGGGCAAATCGGCCGCCCCGGCGCCGGCCCCTTCTCCCTCACCGGCCAGCCCAACGCCATGGGCGGCCGCGAAACCGGCAGCCTGTCCAACCTGTTGCCCGGACACCGCGAAGCCTCGAACGCCGAACACCGCGCGGAAGTCGCCGCTTACTGGGGAGTCGAAAAGCTCCCGGAAAATCCCGGCCTGAGCGCCATCGAACTCTTCGATGCGGTCCGCGACGGCCGCATCAAGGCCCTGTGGATCGCCTGCACCAATCCGGCCCAATCACTGCCGGACCAGACTCGCGTGCGCGAAGCCCTGGCCGCCTGCCCCTTCATCATCGTCCAGGAAGCCTTCACCAGCAGCGAGACCTGCCAGTACGCCGACCTGCTGCTGCCGGCCGCCAGTTGGGGCGAGAAGGAAGGCACGGTGACCAACTCCGAACGCCGCATCAGCCACGTGCGCCCGGCCGTTCCCGCCATCGGTGAGGCCCGGGCGGACTGGAGCATCGTCTGCGATTTCGCCCGCCGCCTGGAGCAACACCTGCGTCCCGGCGAGCCCAGCCTGTTCGATTTCACATCGCCGTCCGCGCTATTCGACGAATACAAGCTGCTGACCGGTAAGCGCGACCTAGACCTCTCCGGCATCGACTACGCGCTGCTGGACACCCATGGTCCGCAGCAGTGGCCCTTCCGCCCCGGCGCGCTGCTCGGCACCGAGCGCCTGTATGGCGACGGACAGTTCCCCACCATCAATGGGCGCGCCCGGCTGATTGCCGAACCCTATCGCGCACCGAAGGAGAAGCGCGATGCGCGCTATCCGCTGATCCTCAACACCGGCCGCTTGCGCGATCAGTGGCACGGCATGACCCGCACCGGCACAGCGCCGCAACTGTTCGGCCACGTCGAAGAAGCCGTGCTCGGGCTGCACCCGGACGAACTGCGCCGCCGGCGCATCAGCGACGGCCAACTGGTCCGTCTGCACAGCCGCCGCGGTGAACTGGTGCTGCCGGTGCAGGCCGACGAGCGTTTGCGGCCAGGCCAGGCCTTCCTGCCCATGCACTGGGGCGACCGCTATCTCAAGGGGCTCGGCATCAACGTCCTGACCCTGCCTGCCGTGGACCCGCTATCACGCCAACCCGAACTGAAGCACGCCACGGTCGAGGTCAGTCGAATCGAATTGCCCTGGCAGTTCTTCGCCCTGGTGGAAGGCGAGGTGCAGAAGCGCTTCGATGCCTTGCGCCCGCTGTTCGAAGAGCTGCGCTACGCCAGCTTCAGCCCCACCGGCCGCGAGCGACCGGCACTGGTGATCCGCGCTGCGCACGTCGAGGCACCCAGCGCGGAGTGGCTGGCCCGCATCGATGCCCTGCTCGACCTGGGCGACGGCCCGGTCATGGCCTATGACGACCCGCGCCGCACCGTCGGCAAACGCGTGCGTATCGAACAATCGCGAATTGTCTCGCTGCGCCTGGCCGGCGAAACCGCCGCCCGCGCCTGGCTGCGCGAATTGTGGAAAGAAGGCCGCGCCGACCAGGAGCTGCGCCGCTGGCTGCTCGCCCCACTCAGCGCTGCCCCCGGCAAGTCCGGCGGCGCGATGGACAAGACCCTGTGCAACTGCCTGAACGTCAGCCAGAGCCGCATACAAGCCGGCATCGACCAGGGCCTGGATCTGGAAGGCCTCAAATGCGAACTCAAGTGCGGGACCGCCTGCGGCTCCTGCGTACCGGAAATCAAGCGCCTGCTGGCCCGAAAGCCGCTGGCGGCGACCGCCTGAACCAAGCCGCGAAGACGGCTGCCTGAGGAGAACGACATGAGTGGAAAAGTCTGGCTGATCGGCGCCGGTCCCGGCGACCCAGATCTGCTGACCCTGAAGGCCGTCCACGCCATGGCCCAGGCCGAGGTGGTGCTGATCGACGACCTGGTGAATCCCGCCGTGCTGGAGCACTGCTCGTCCGCGCGGGTAATTTCCGTCGGCAAGCGCGGCGGCTGCCGCTCCACACCACAGGACTTCATCCACCGCCTGATGCTGCGCTACGCAAGGCAGGGTCGCCGCGTGGCGCGCCTGAAAGGCGGCGACCCGTGCATCTTTGGCCGTGGCGGCGAAGAGGCAGACTGGCTCAAGGCAAGGGGAATCGAATGCGAACTGATCAATGGCATCACCGCCGGACTGGCAGCCGCTACCCAATGCGGTATTTCCGTGACGCTACGCGGCGTCAGCCGTGGAGTGACCCTGGTGACCGCCCACACCCAGGACGATAGTCCGCTGAATTGGCGAGCCCTGGCCGAAGGCGGGACGACCCTGGTGGTGTACATGGGTGTGGCGAAACTGGCGGAAATCCGCGACGGGCTGATCGAAGGCGGCATGGCTGCCTGCACACCAGTGGCGATGATCGAGAACGCATCCCTGCCCGCCCAACGCGAATACCGCAGCCAGTTGGGCGACATGCTGGAAGACGCCCAGCACTTCGCCCTGAAGAGCCCGGCAATCCTGGTGGTCGGCGAAGTCGCAGCCGCTGCGCAGCAGGCAATACTAGCCCGTAGCGCCTGAGCCTCACTTTCCTGCAGGCAAAGAAAAACCCGGCCTAGGCCGGGTTTTTCTCAGGAGCTCGGACCGATTACTGCTTGGCCTGGGCTTCTACTTCGGCTTCTACGCGGCGGTTAACAGCGCGGCCTTCGGCAGTTGCGTTGTCAGCAACCGGACGGGACTCACCGTAACCAACAGCGTTTACGCGGCCGCCTTCAACACCGTACTCGTTGACCAGTACGTCACGAACGGCGTTGGCACGACGCTCGGACAGTTTCTGGTTGTAGGCGTCGGTGCCGACGGAGTCGGTGTGGCCTTCAACGGTGGTGGAGGTGGACGGGTACTGCTTCATGAAGTCAGCCAGGTTTTTGATGTCAGCGTAGCTGTTCTCTTTAACCTTGGACTTGTCGAAGTCGAACTTCACGTCCAGCTGAACGCGAACGACTTCAGCCACAGCCGGGCAGCCGTTGGCGTCAACGGTGACGTTGGCCGGGGTGTTCGGGCACTTGTCGACGTTGTCGCAGACGCCGTCGTTGTCGGAGTCGGAGCAGACTTCAGCAACCGGCTCGGGAGCCGGGGCCGGCTTGGCGCCGCCACCGAAGTTCATACCAACGCCCAGGCCTGCCATCCACTCGCCCTGGTGACCGTTGTCACGCTTCTCCAGGCCGTACTGACCGTCGAGGCTGGCTTTGGCGTAGAAGTTTTCGGTGAAGTAGTACTTCAGACCGGTACCGATCATGGCCATGGTCAGGTTCTGACGGCCACCGTTGTCGGAGTTGATGTTGGTCAGGCTCTGGTGGCCAACGCCGGCGGAAACGTACGGACGCAGGTTGCCAGCACCCGGAGTGCCGAAGTGGTAGATGGCGTCCAGAGTGCTCAGGTTGCCATGGACCTTCTTGTTGCCGGTCTCGTAGGTGCCACGTACGTCGTGGTACTCACCGTAGGACAGAGCCAGCTCGACGTCGTCGGTCAGGAAGTAGCCGACCGAGCCGCCGTACAGGTCGGCGTTCTTCATGTTGCGGGTGCTGTCGGTGAAGTAGCGCTTGCCGAAAGCTTCGACTTCGACGGCGCCCTGGCCTTGAGCGAACGCGTTGACAGCGGCGGTGGCGATCAGCGAGCCAACTACGACGCCTAAGGTGTTCTTCAGTTTCATCCGTTAAATCCCCATCTTGGTGGTCAATAAGTTGTCCAACCATAGGCCGTACAACTTGGGTGGCAAGTTTATCAGAACTTCCCAAACAGAGAGACAATATTTCCCCGACTAAGATTCCGTCACATTGGAAAACTTTTCTCTCATTCGATCGAGTGCACGCTTGTAGCGCATTTTCGTGGCGCTAAGCCCCATGTGCATGATATCGGCGATCTCCTGGAACTCCAGTTCAGCTACAAATCGAAGGACTAGGATTTCCCGATCAATGGGATTGACATGAACTAGCCAGCGGTCTAGCCCACCCCGTTCTTCGACTTTCGGAGACTTCTCTTCAGATGCCTCCTCGACTGGATCCAGACTCAGCGCATCGAGCAATCTGCGTTTGCGCCGCTCCTTCCGATACTGGGTTATGCACTCGTTGTAAGTGATGCTGTACAGCCAGGTCTTGAACTTCGATTTGCCCTCGAAGTTCTTCAGACCATACAACACCTTGAGCATGACCTCTTGACACACATCATCGGCGTCCCGGTCGTTGCCCAGGTAGCGCGCACAGACGTTGAACAGCGTGCGCTGGTAGCGGCGCATCAGCTCTTCATAGGCCCGCGTCACGTGGTAAAGCTCCTCGTGAGAACGCGCCACCAGCTCCTCATCGGTGAGCTGGCGCGGGTCATAGCGCACGGACAATGGTTGCGGCTTGTTCAAGTCGGGTCGGGCCAGGTCAAGTCAGCGTCCGGCGCGGCTTTCGGGAAGCCGGACCGGCAATCGGTCATCATCTTCAGCGACTGGTCACACGCTGATCGAGCAGGATGCGGTTGGCGATCGACACCAGCTCACCCTCGTCTGTCAGCAGAATAGTCTTGATGGTACCAATTTCCTCGATGATGCCTTCGACATCCGCCACTTTCACCTGTTGTCCGACCTGATACAGCTCACGCACGTAGATCCCCGCGATAATCTGCCCCGCCACTTCGCGACTGCCCAGGCCCAGCGCCAGCGCAGCGGCCAGACCGATGGTGATCAGCACGATGGCGATGATGTAGTTCAGCAGGTCGGTCTTCACCTCGAGCTGGCCGATGGCGACCGAGATGCTGATGATGATGACCAGCCACTGAGCGACACGACCCAGGCCGTTGGAGTATTCGAGGCCGACGCCATCGGCAGCACCACGCACCAGGCTGTTGGCCAGTTGGGCGAGCAGGATGCCGACGATCAGCACCAGTGCTGCGCCGAACACCTTGGGCAGGTACAGCGCGAGCATGTCCAGGGTCGCCGAGACACGCTGCAGGCCCAGGGACTCCGCGGCAGAGACGAGGAACACCAGCAGCACGAACCAGTAGATGATCTTGCCGATCAGGGTCGAAACCGGCACCTGGATCCCGGCGCGCGACAGCAGCTTGGTCAGGCCGGTACCTGCCATCAGGCGGTCGAGGCCGAGCTTGGCGAGCAACTTGGAAAGCAGCGCGTCCAGCAGCTTGGCGACGACGAAGCCGAGCAGCACGATCACCAGTGCGGCGAGTAGGTTCGGGATGAACCCGGCCAGCTTGCCCCACAGGGTGTTCATCGCGGTGAGCAGGCTTTGCGTCCAGATGTCGAATTGCATGTTCAGTCGGCCTTGTCAGCGGAAGGGGCGGAATTCTGCGCGTGGCGCGAGACGGGTGCAAGGTGTGCGGCGCCACGGCTCACGCCGATGGAAAGGGCCTGGAACCAGTGCCCAATCAGGCTGAACAGATCGCCCGCGCCCACCTGGCGGTTGGCGGTCTTGAGCACGCGGTCCAGGCGCGAATCGTCGCCCGGCTGTTCCGGGGGCATTCGCAGCAGATCGCGCAATGATTCTTCAAATGGGTCGTGCATACGCACCTCGCCTGTGTGAGGTGCTTGACGCCCCCACCACCTCGAAAGTCACACCTAGAGCCAACGCAGGCGGCGGAATATCCACCATTGGAATGTCGCCAGACCACCGATCAACAGGCAGGCGGCGACGAACCCATACGGCGCATCCGCACCCGGAATGCCACCGACGTTGATACCCAGAAGCCCGGTCACGAAGCTCATGGGCAGGAAAAAGCCGGTGATGATACCAAGCAGGTACATGGTGCGGTTCATTCGCTCGGTAATTCGACGATGTTCGGCTTCCTGGATCAGGCTGATGCGCTCTCGGACAAGCTCCAGCTCTTCCAGGTTGCGGGTCAGGCGGTTGTACAACTCGTTCCAGTAATCGGCGTCGTCGGCGACCGTCCAGGACAGCTTGAACTTGACCATCTGCGAGTAGATCTCCCGCTGGGGCGCGAGATATCGCCGCAGGCCTGCGGCACGTCGACGCAGGGTGCGTAACTGATGCTGATCGGGAATGCTGCGCTCGTCCTCCTCGATGGCTTCTTCCATGGCGTCAAGCTGGTCGGCCAGGCCGCCGATCAGGGTATCCACGCGATCGGTGAGGTAATGGGCCAGGTAGAGGACGACTTCCGACGCGGTCTTGGGGCCGCGCCCCGCATCCAGGTCGGCGCGCAGGTCAGCCACGGCCTTGAGCGGACGCAAGCGCAGGGAAATCACGCGTTGCGACTCGGCATAGACCCGCAGCGAGACCATGTCCTCCGGGACCGCACCGGGATTCAGGTTCACCCCGCGCAGGAACAGCAGCAGGCGCTCGCCGCCCAGGTCCACCAGGCGCGGTCGTGTTGCCTCCTCCAGCAGCAGGTCGCAGGCGAACTCGTTAAGCCCGCTGGACTCGCGCAACCAGGCCTGGGCTTCGGGCACACCGCGATCCCAGTGCACCCAGAGGCTTTCCTCGGGCTTGAGGTCCAGCAGCGGCAATTCGCTACGGGTGATCCGCCGACCGCCACCATGGCCATCCAGCACGAAGCCGTCGATCAACCCGCGCTCCGTGCCGCTTTCGTACTGCTGCATGCCCTCTCCCCTCGCTCCAGATCGTGTGAACGCAGCCCCATGAAAAATGCCGGAAGCTTCCGCTCCCGGCATTGACTCGAAACCTTGTGGGAAGGTTCGAATTATTCCGGCATTTTCAACGCCTTAGGCGAAACGATGATGCCGTTGTTGTCGGCATAGACGAACTCGCCAGGGCGGAAGGTGATGCCGCCGAAGGTCACGGCGACGTTCAGGTCGCCGATGCCGCGCTTGTCGGTCTTCATCGGGTGACTGGCCAGTGCCTGCACGCCCAGATCGGTCTGCGCGATCACGTCGACGTCACGGATGCAGCCGTACACCACGATGCCTTCCCAGCCGCTCTTGGCGGCTTTCTCGGCGAGCATGTCGCCCAGCAGCGCGCGACGCAGCGAGCCGCCGCCATCCACCACGAGCACCTTGCCCTTGCCATCCTTCTCGACCTGCTCCTTGACCAGCGAGTTGTCCTCGAAGCACTTGATGGTGACGATCTCGCCACCGAAGGAGTCCCGCCCGCCGAAGTTGCTGAACATCGGCTCGACGACCTGGACCAGCTCCGGGTAGGCATCGCACAGATCGGGGGTGACGTAATGCATGGAGACGCTCCTCTTGATGAAATCCGCCAGGGTTTCAGGCCTGGATGTGACCGAAAGCCGCAATGGCGTCACAGTCTACTCCCTGCCACGCCAAGCTCAAGCCTGCGCCAGAGCGCCCTGCCCCGCTGGCAGGCAACCGTGCTCCAGCCAATGCTGCAGCTGTGGCCAGACTTCGCGCTGGGCGCCCTTGCTGATCAGCATGTCAACGTGACCGAAATCCTCGGAGAAGCCTTGACGACGCCCCAGGTGCAGATATTCACGCACCTCGGAGCCAAACTGCTCCAGTAGCTTGCGGCAGGCCCAGGCCGGGTCCTGGATGTCGCCATCGGAGCCGACCGCCAGAACGGGCACGGAGACTTTCTGCAGCCCGGCCCACCAGTCATTGCCCTTCTCGCCGAAACGGCCGAACAGGCTGTACCAGTGCAGGGCCTCCAGCGCCAGGCCCAGCGGCTCGTCCTCCGGCCCACGCTTGAGTCGGGCCCCGGACAGGCCGCCCATGCGCTTGAGCAGGAACCGCCCGCTCCACGCCACCGGGGGCAACTTCAGCGGCCAGTAGGTGCGACTGACCTGGCTGCCGCAAAGCGCCGCACTGGCCGCTTGCTGATCACCCAGGTAACCACCACCCAGGGCGGCGGCGAGGGTCACGCCGCCCAGGGAGTGGCCGAGCCAATGCGGCACCTGGCCACTCTGCTCGACCACGAAATTGGCGATGGCCGGCAGGTCGAAGCGCGCGTAGTCGGCGACCCGGTTACGGTCGTAGTCCTCGTTGCGCGGCGACAGGCCGTGGCCACGCATTTCCGCGATCCACACGTCGAAGCCGGCACGCGCCAGGTGGGCACCCAGCCCGATGCCCTTGGGCGAGAACCAGAAGCGCCGATTGGAGAAACTGCCATGCAGCAGAATCACCGGTACGCCTCGACGCCCGTCTGGAAGGCCGAGACGGGTGACCGCCAGCTCGACGCTGGAGTCAGGGCTGTTATTGGGCTTGAGGCGGTAGACGTCCTCGGTGAGGTCGCCACGCAGTTCGGCGCTCACGAGCGCGACGGGAAAGAGTTGACTGCTGCTTTGCATGGAATCTATTGCACAAAAAAGGGCGGGTGAAATCACCCGCCCTTCTCAGGATGGTAAGGGAAACGTCAAGCCTGGCCTTCGGCGAGGAAGAACCAGGTATCGAGGACCGAGTCGGGGTTCAGCGACACGCTCTCGATGCCCTGCTCCATCAGCCACTTGGCGAGGTCCGGATGGTCCGACGGGCCCTGGCCGCAGATGCCGATGTACTTGCCGGCGCGGTTGCACGCCTGGATGGCGTTGGACAGCAGCTTCTTCACCGCCGGGTTACGCTCGTCGAACAGGTGCGCAACGATGCCCGAGTCACGGTCCAGGCCCAGGGTCAGCTGGGTCAGGTCGTTGGAGCCGATGGAGAAGCCGTCGAAGAACTCGAGGAACTCGTCGGCCAGCAGGGCGTTGGACGGCAGTTCGCACATCATGATGACGCGCAGGCCGTTCTCACCACGCTTGAGACCGTTGGTGGCCAGCAGATCGACGACCTGGGAGGCTTCGCCCAGGGTGCGCACGAACGGCACCATCAGCTCGACGTTGGTCAGGCCCATTTCGTTGCGGACCTTCTTCATCGCACGGCATTCGAGCTCGAAGCAGTCACGGAAGGATTCGCTGATGTAGCGCGAGGCGCCACGGAAGCCGAGCATCGGGTTCTCTTCTTCCGGCTCGTACAGCTT
>OGQD01001602.1_pt1 | contig 14041 bp, 12 predicted proteins | sample 1553091 | NCBI WGS metagenome assembly OGQD01 (sample SAMEA2580290, study PRJEB22360) | human gut metagenome | biome: human gut; feature: human-associated habitat; material: faeces | place: Denmark | collected 2008/2010
GCTGCTCAGGGCGGTGTCGCCCTTGGCGTAGGCCGAGCCGCTGTTGTCGATACCGCCGTTGCTGTCCAGGCGGACGTTGGCGGTGGCGTTGATCTGGCCGCTGTTGCCAATGCGCCCGTCGGCGCTGATCACCACGTCGCCGGCGCTGGCGCCGATCTGCCCGGCGTTGCGCACGCCGACGCCGGATTCGGTGCCGACCAGCATGATCTTGCCGGCATACATGCCGCCGAGCTGGGCGACGTCGATGGCCACCGAGGGCTTCTCGCCGTTGCCTTCGATGGGCCGTGCGCTGCTGTTGTCGGCGTTGACCTGGTTGGCCCCGGCGGTGACGCGCAGGTCGTTCGCCCAGACGCCGGCGTTGACCTCCACGGAGCGCGCGATCACGTCGGTGAAGTCGGTCTGGCTGGCGTCCAGGCCCTTGCCGGTGATGGCGATGCGGCCGCCGCGCACTTCATAGCCCTGCAACTGGCCGTCGACGATCTGCGCGGTACCGGTGGTGAGGGTGGCGCGGTTGGCGTTGATGAAGCCGCAGCCGTCGCAGGCGATGCCTGCCGGGTTGGCGATCACCACCTGGGCGCGGTCGCCGGCCACTTCCACGTAGCCGCGCAGCTGGCTGGGGTTGCTGCCGTTGACCTCGTTGAGAATCACCCGCGCGGTGCCGTTGGCCAGGTTCTGGTTGCCGTCGATCCAGCCGCCGAGCTGGGTCTGCACACTATTGCGCGAGTTGTTGAGGATCGCGCCCTGCTGGTTCACGTCGAACTGGCTGTAGGTGTTGCGCGAGACGCCCGCCGCGCTGGGCGTCTGGATGTTCACCTGGGGTACGCCGTTGGCGGAGTTGATCACGCCCGGCTGCTGGCCGGGTGGGGCGCCATGGTCGGCGACGATGTCGGCTTGGGCCAGCGGGACGGCCAGGCTGATCAGCCCGAGCGTCGCCATCAGGGCGAAACGCAGTGGGCGCAGGCTGACCAGCAGCGCGGAGCCAACAGCGCCCCGCGGGCCTTCCGTGGTGCCCGGTGCCTTGCCGTTGCTGGTGACGTTCTCGGCAACGACCATGAGTTGGCCGCGAGCCTTGTTGAAGACGATGCGGTAGAGGTGCTTGTTCATACAAATCCCTTTGTCGGTTCAGGGCGCAGGCCGCGGGGCGCGCTCAGAGCTGGATGGCCAGCGGGTGGTCGGAGAACCATGCGCGCCCTTCGGCGGGCATGACCGCGACACCCAGGAACTTCTTGATCCTCAGGCCGCGTTGTTCGCCACGGTGGTACAGCGCCCGGCCGCAGCGGTTGGCGAAGAAGTGTCGCTGCAGGACGCGCGACACCGGAACGGAGTGGCCGAACGGCGCCACCCAGTCGTTGAACCAGATACGCTCGCCGCTATTCCAGTCGGCGGCCGGCATGCAGATGGCCGGCTGGCTCAGGTAGCGCGCCTCGGCTTCCAGGCTCAGGTTACTGAAGGCGACGTAGAACACCGGGCGGCCGTTCTGCCGGCCGAGGATGAACTGCCGATGGCTGATCGCCGGCAGCAGCAGGGCGTTGAGCGCGTGCAGCGGGATGTCGCGGTGGGACGCCGAGTGCAGCCACAGCCAGACCGCCGAGCCCAGCGCCTCGGCTTCGCTCCAGGGTTCGTCGAAGAAGCCCGGCGCGGTGATGTCGAATCCGTCGATATGCATGGGCGCCTCCTCAGAAGGACCAGGTCAGGTTGAAGCCGCCGGTGGTGGTGGCGGTGTCGAAGCCCTTGGGCTTGCTGATCGGCTGGCCGACGAAAACGTCGTAGGACACGCCGCGATAACCGCCGCGCAGGCCCAGCACGTAACCGGCCAGGTGAGTGCCGATCAGGTACTTGCTCGACTGCCCGCCGACTTCGCCGTAGTCCACGCCCACGTAGGCTTCCTGGCCGGTCTGGCCGAGCGCCAGGCCGAGGTCGTTGCGGGTCAGCCAGCCCCGGTCGGCGGAGAGGATCTGCTCGCCGTCGAAGCCGCGCACGCTGTAGCGCCCGCCGATGGTGAAGCGATCCTGGGGTACCAGCGGCGTGCGGTTCCATTGCGCGCGCCAGGTGTTGCTGTAGCGCAGGCGCTGGTCGCCCAGGGCGAAGGGCACGCTGAGTTGGGCTTCGGCGGTGATGATCTTGGAGCGCGAGGTGCCTTCGTCGAAGGGTTCCTCCGGCGCCGCCATGGCATTGCGCGCTCCGGTGCCGCGGCGGTAGCCGGTGCTCAGGTAGAGGGTGGAGGCGCCGATGTATTCGGTATGAGTCAGGCCGAACGACCAGCCGGCCATGCGTCGGCGCTGGATCTCGATCTCGGTGTCGTCGATCCAGTTCTTCGAGCGCCGGCTCCAGCCGCCGATGCTGGCGGTGGTCTTGCGCACGGCGTCGCGGTAGAGCATGCGGGTGAGGCTGATCTCGTCGTTCTTGCTCTCGCCGCTGTAGCTGTAGTCCTGGTTCGCCCCGGAGATGGTCTGGTGGTAGTCGTACTCGCTGGAGGTCACCCCCAGCAGCCAGTAACCGAAGGGCACCGAGTAGTGCAGGGTGTGGCCGCGCGAGCCGCGATCGCCGGAGTCGCCGCCGCCCAGGTCGTGGTTGTAGCTGAAGTAGAACAGGTCGCTGAGGGTCAGGAAGTTGTCGAACGACACCGAGGTGGTGCCCAGGTACTTGCCGGTCTCGTCGGTGCCCGAGTCGTCCACCGAGAGGCTGAAGCGGATCGGGAATTTCTGCCGCCAGGCGATCACCAGGTCGCTTTCGCCGGGCTGCGCGCCGGCGCCTTCGGCGGCGGTGATCTGGATGTCGGCGTCGGCGGTGGGCACCCGCTTGAAGTTCTCCAGCGCCTGCTCGATGTCGCGCAGGTTGAGCAGGTCGCCGGGCTTGGCGGGCACGGTGTTCCAGGCGTTGGCGCGGTGCGAGGTGCCCTCGGCGAAGCGGATCGAGCGGATGCGCCCCGCCACCAGTGTCAGCTCCAGGGTGCCGCTCTTCAGGTCCTGTGGCTGCGCCAGCACGCGGGAGGTGACGTAGCCGCGTTCGATAATCGCGTTCTGGATGCGCTTCATCGTCAGGTTGATGCCGTTGGCGCCCAGGCACTGGCCGGTGGCCGGGTCGTCCTTCGGGTCGGCGGCGCGCAGGGCCCACTGGAATTGCTCGGCGGCATCGCCGGTGAGGGTTATCTGGCGGATCGCAAAGCAGGGTGCCTCGTTGCGCGGCAGGCGGTTGCCTTCCAGGCCGCTGGGTGGCAGCTTCAGGCGCACATCTGGCGAGGGTTCCATCTGCTCGCGCAGCGCGCGATCGCGTTCCTGCTGTTGCAGAAGCTGCTGGGCGGGGAGCGGGTCGGCGGCCAGGGCGGTGGCGCCACTGCACGCGCCCATGGCCAGGGCAGCCAGGTGCAGGGCAGTTCGAAGGGGAAGAGCGATACCCATCCATGGGGCTCGTGGAGCACGGCACGAATCTGCCGAAAGCGCTCTACGGCAAGAGAGAAGAGCCATTTCGCATCCTTGTGAAATATCTTGCAATAACTCGTCAAATTATGACGAAAAGTCCTGAATCCGACCGTGAATCCGTTCTAATCGCTGTAAATCCGTTGATACACCGCTGTCGGATGTGTAACGCGGATATGACAGCTCCGACGTTTCGAGATGAAGGACGGAAATTTTGTTCCGAATGTTTACAGAGGCCTGACGAACGGTCTGAAGTGCTATTGCCGTGATATCACGGGATGCATGGCCGATCCTTATATAGGAGCGAGCTTGCTGGCGAACCGATTCCCCGCGGCGATGTTCGCGAGCAAGCTCGCTCCTACAGAAAGCAGAAGGCCCGCATCAGGCGGGCCTTCTTCGTTCTCGCTCGGGATCAGCTGCTCTGCGGCATCTCGCCCCGCGCCAGGCGCGCATTGATATCGGCGATCACCGCCGGCAGTTCGGCGATGGTGTCGATCAGGTAATGCGGCCGCGAGCCCTCGAACATCTGGCCGATGCGGCGGCGTTCCTGCTCAAGCTTTTCCGCCGGCAGCGCCTTGTACTGCTCGTAGGTCAGGCCCAGGGCGTTGCCCGAGCAGGTCAGCGCCACGGTCCACATGCCGGCGCTGCGGCCTTCGAGGATGCCCGGCCAGGTGTCGTCGACCTTCACGCAGGCCGCGACATCGTTGATCCCCAGGGCGATCACGTTGGCCAGCGCCTGGGCCGGGTACGGGCGGCCGTTGGGCACTTCGTCGGTGGCGACCACATGGTCGGCGACATAGCCGTTGGTCTTGGCCAACGCCACGACCTTCTCCATCACCACCGCCGGGTAGCCGGAACAGGAACCTATCTTCAGCCCGTTCCTGCGCAGGTCGGCGATGGCATCGAGCGCACCGGGAATCAGCGCCGAATGCTCGGCGATCTTCTCGATCTGCAGCGGCATGAAGCGTTCGTAGATGGCGGTGACATCGTCGTCGGTGGGCAGATGACCGAAGGCCGTACGGTAGCGTTCGCCGATGGCGGGGATGTCGCACAGGGTGCGGATGTGGTCCCACTTGCCCATGCCCATCGGGCCGCGGGCTTCTTCCAGGCTGACCTGCACGCCGAACTCGGCGAAGGCCTCGACGAAGATCTGGGTCGGCGCGAAGGAGCCGAAGTCGACCACGGTGCCGGCCCAGTCGAGGATGGCGGCTTGCAGTTGCTGGGGTTGCTGGTAGTGCATGGCGGTGCTCCTGTGAGGGGATTCTTGGTGAAAGGCAGGATGAGCGCGGCCCGCCCGGCGTCATGGCAGGCTCGCGGTGTCACGGGGTGTTCGGGTGGAAAATCAGGCCGTGGAGTCGAACAGCTCGGCGATGATCGGCCGCTTGCGGCGGATGCCCAGGCAGCACAGGTAGTAGTCGATGTGGAACGGGTCCTCGGCGAAGGCGATGGAGCGCGTGCCGGGCCGGTCGGCGTATTCCACCGCCGAGACGAAGCCCACGCCGATGCCGTGCACCACCGCATGGACGATGGCCTCGCGGCTGTTCAGCTGCATCGCGCAGTCCAGCTCCACGCCATGTTGCCGGCAGCCTTCCTCGACCAACTGGCGGGTGCGCGAGGCCGGCTCGCGCAACACCACGCGCTGGCTGGCGATCTCCTGCACGCTGACCGATTCCTGCTGCGCCCAGGGGTGGTCGTCGCGTACCACCGCGAGGATCGGGCAGGTGCGGTAGAGCTGGGTACTCAGGCGCTGGTCGAACTCCGAGAGGGCGAGGATCGCCACGTCGATATCGAAGTTGTACAGCCGCTCCAGGGTGCCGGCCTCGCTGGTGAAGGAGGTCTCCAGTTCGATGTGCGGGTAACGCTGCATCAGTGCGTAGGTCAGGCTCATGGCGATCGGCGGCGACACCGCGCCGATGCGCAACATGCCCTGCTTGCGCTGCTGGAAGCTCTGCAGCAGTTGCAAGGCTTCGTCCTCCTGGCCGAACAGGCCCTGGGTGATCGCGTAGAGCTGCTCGCCGGCCGGGCTCAGCTCGATGAAGCGCCCGCGTCGATGGAACAGCTCCACGCTGAAGCGCTTCTCCAGGCCGCTGACCTGCTCGCTGATGGTCGGCTGGCCGACGCTGAGCAGCGCCGCGGCCTGGGTGAAGCTGCCGGTGCGGGCCACGGCGTGAAAGGAGCGCAACCACTTGTGGTACTGGTACATGAGGTCTCTCTGTGAGGAAGGCCTGGCTCATTGCCGTGCCCTCAGCGCCGGACGAACAGGGCGACCACCGCGCTGCACACGCAGGCCGTGGTGACCACGATGAAGATCAGCGAAGTATTGCCCGTCGTGTCCAGCATGCGACCGATCAGGGGTTCGGCCAGACCCGCGAAGAGGTAGGAGGAGAAGTTCATGATCCCGGTGGCGGTACCGGCGCGGCGCGCGCCGACCAGGTCCGGGCAGAGCGCCCAGAAGCTCGACGCCGGGCCGTAGACGAAGAAGCCGCAGAGGAACAGCGCGAGCAGGCCGATGCTGCTGTGCGCCGGCAGGCTCCACATCCACAGGCTGGTGAGGGCGCCGAGCGCCATGTAGAGCATGATCGCGCGGTAGCGCTTGCTGCCGAACAGGCGGTCGGACACCCAGCCATTGCTCAGTGCGCCGACGGCCATGCCGACCGGCAGGGCGATGGTGATCCACTTCGGGTCGATGAAGCTCTGGCCCTTCTGCCAGTCGGCGCCGAGGAAGTGCACCGGCACCCAGACGATCAGCCCGTAGCGCGCAGCGTTCTGGAAGCCCAGCGACAGCGCAGCGACCAGCAGGCGCGGGTTCTTCAGCACCGCCAGGTAGCGCTGCGTCGAGCTTTCCTCTTCACCGTGGGTCGCTTCGCTGGAGCGGTCCTCGACATTCGCCACGCCGGTGTCGGCCAGCGGCTCGAAGCCCATGTCCTGCGGGCGTTCCCGTGCCACCAGATAGAACACGATGCCGCCGGCGAGCATCAGCAGCACCGGCAGGCGGAAGATCCAGCGCCACTCCAGGTGCAACACGTCGATCACCACCACCGAGGTGACGTACGACAGCACCGAGGCGCAGCCGGCGGCGAACACGTAGAAGCCGTAGACCTTGCCGCGCTCGGCGGCGCTCCACCAGTTCGACAGCAGGCGGCTGCCCGGCGCCCAGCCCAGGGCCTGGAAGTAGCCGTTGATGCCCCACGGCAGGATCAGGCTGGCGAAGCCGCCGGCGAAACTGGTGACCCAGTTGGCGCCGCAGGACAGCACCGCGCCCAGGCTCATGATGCGCCGGCCGCCGAACTTGTCGGCGAGGTTGCCGTTGATGGCCTGGCCGATGGCGTACATCCAGAGCATGGCGCTGGAGGCCCAGCCGAGGGTTTCCTTGCTCAGGCCGAACTCGGCCTGGATACCGGGGATGGCAAAGCCGAACGTCTGGCGGCCGGTATAGAAGAACAGGTAGCAGAACATCGCGGCGAGCAGCATGCGCCACTGCGCCACGCGGAAGGGCGACACGGATGACTCAAGGCCAGGCAGGGTTTGTGCACGGTTCATGGTTGTTTTCCTTCTTGTTCGCTCGCGCCGGCGCAAGGCTCGGCGTGTCGGCACTCTTCTTCGGTGCAATAGGTTTTCGGTGCAACAGGAAAAGGCGGCAGCCAGGGCCGCCCGGTAAAGGACGACCTCAGGCGGCTTGCGAGCCGATGAAGTTGCGGCCGCGGGCGCCCTGCATGGCGAAGTCGATCATCGCTTCGGCTTCGGCTGCGGTCACCCCGTAGTCGCCGAACTCGGTCTTGACCCCGAGGCGATGGAGGAATTCACGCAGGCGCTTCTGGGCGCCCTCCAGGTCGCTGCCGAAGACGCGTTGCAGCACGCGGTCGCGGTCGGCGTCGCGGCCCCAGGCCAGGCCCAGCACCAGCGGCAGGGTGAACGAGCAGGCGATGCCATGGGGCAGGCCGTGGCGCAGGGTCATCTCGTAGGAGATGGAGTGGGCCAGCGCGGTCTTGGTGTTGGAGAAGGCCATACCGGCCTTCAGCGCGGCCAGCGCCATGCGCGAGCGCAGTTCACGGTTGCCGAGGTCCTGCTGCAGGCGCGGCAGGCAGTCGAGGATGTCTTCGATGGCAGAGATGGCGAAGGTGTCGGAGATCGGGTTGGCGTTGTGGTTCCAGATCGATTCCAGTGCGTGGGACAACGCGTCCAGCCCGGTGGACACGGTGACCCCGGCGGGCACGCTGAGCATCAGGTCCGGGTCGATCAGCGCCACCTGCGGCCAGGTGCAATCCAGGTGCAGGGAGTACTTCTTCTGTTGCTGCGCGTCCCAGATGGTCGCCCAGGGCGTCACTTCGCTGCCGGTGCCGGCGGTGGTCGGCGCGGCGACCAGTGTCTTGTGTCGTGCCGGGACGAAGGGCTTGCCGGCGGCCAGCAGGTCGAGCAGTTCGTCGAAGCGCCCGGACCCGGTGCCGACGACCAGTGCCTTGGCGGTGTCGATGGCGCTGCCGCCGCCGAGGGCGAACACCGTGGTGCAGTCGCCCGCTTCACGCCAGAAGCGCTCGTGCACGTCGCGCAGCCAGGCTACGTCGGGGTTGGGTTGCACGTCGTCGATGACGTAGGCGAGGCGGTCGCCCAGCAGGTGGCGGACGCGTTCGATCAGCCCCAGTTGCGCGGCTTCGGGGAAGGTCACCAGGGCGACCTTGCCTTGGCACAGGTCGGCGATGCGCTCCAGGCTGCCACCGCCGAAAACGGTGGCGACCGGATTGTGGAATCGGGCAGGCATGGGCAGTTCCTTGTTGTTGTTTGAACGTGCGGCCATGCTCCGGGCCTCGTCGGTTTCGTTCCAATCGATTGATCGCAGGTGGGCATCGGCCTGACCGATAACGGCGGGTGCGGACATCTGGCAAAACTCCAGGCATGAGCCTGCCCGGCGCGCGCCCGGGGGCGCACGCGGCAGGGTTGAAGAGGAGGGCGGGTCAGTGCCGGCCGTTGCCCTGGATGGCGTGGCGCAGGCGGTTGGAGAGCAGGTCGGCGAGCACCACCATGACGGTGATGACGAGGATGCAGGTCGCGGTCTCCGGGTACTTGAACAGCTTCAGGCTGCTGACCAGTTCGAAGCCCAGGCCGCCGGCGCCGACCATGCCGAGCACGGTGGCCGAGCGCAGGTTGACCTCGAAGCGGTAGAGCACCACGGCGATCCAGGCCGTGATCACCTGCGGCAGCACGCCGAAGGCGATCACCTGCAACGGCCGTGCGCCGGTGGCCTGCAAGGCTTCGATGGGGCCCTGGTCGATCTCCTCGATGCTCTCGGCGAAGAACTTGCCGAGCATGCCCACGCCGTGCAGCGCCAGGGCCAGTACGCCGGGGAAGGGGCCGAGGCCGACAGCCGAGACGAACACCAGGGCGAGGATCAACTCGTTGATGCTGCGGATGACGTTGAGCAATTGCCGCGTGCCCAGGTACAGCCAGCGGTTGCCGTGCAGGTTGCGCGCGGCGAGGAAGCCCAGCGGCACCGCCAGGACGATGCCCAGCAGCGTGCCCCAGAGGGCGATCTGCAGGGTTTCCAGCGCCGGGCGCCAGAGGCTGGGGAGGATGCTCAGGTCCGGCGGCAGCGAGCGACTGAGGAAGTCGCCGATCTGCGGCAGGCCGCTGGCCAGTTCGCTCCAGCTCAGCTGCGCGCCCTCGGCGCTCCAGTGCAGCAGGTAGATCACCGCCAGAACGGCGGCGCCGGTGGTCAGCCAACCGCGCTTGCTGTGTGGCGTCTCGACCATCCACTGATGGCTTCGCAGGTTCATGCGCCGACTCCTGTGCCGCTGGTGTACACCGCACGAGCCGCCGCCTGGTAGGCGGTCGCCTCGCCGCTCGGGCGTTGCTGGTAGATCCGCTGCAGGGCCGATTCATCCAGTTCCCCGGCGCTGCCGTCGAAGACCACGCGGCCGTTGGCCAGGCCGACGATGCGGTCGCCGAACTCGCGTGCCAGGTCCACCTGGTGCAGGTTGCACACCACGGTGATGCCCAGGGAGCGGGTGGCTTCGCGCAGGTAGTGCATGACCAGCTGCGCGGTCTTCGGGTCGAGGCTCGCCACCGGTTCGTCGGCGAGGATCACCTGCGGCCGCTGGGCCAGCGCGCGGGCGATGCCGACGCGCTGCATCTGCCCGCCGGACAGCGAATCGGTGCGCGCATCGGCCTTGTGTTCCAGCTCCACCCGGCGCAGGCATTCGCGGGCCAGGGCGATGTCTTCGCGGCTGAACAGTTGCAGTACCGAGGCGAGGGTGCCGACGCAGCCCAGGCGCCCGGTGAGCACGTTCTTCAGCACCGACAGGCGCGGCACCACGTTGTGCTGCTGGAAGATCATCGCCACCCGGCGGCGCAGTTCGCGCTGGTCGCGGGGCAGCAGCGCATCGACCCCGGCGACCTGCAGCGTACCGCTGTCGGCCTGCGCCAGGCGGTTCATGCAGCGCAGCAGGGTGGACTTGCCGGCGCCGGACTGGCCGAGGATCACCACGAACTCGCCGGCCTCGATGCGCAGGTCGATCCCGCGCAGCACCGGGTTGTCGCCGTAGCCCTTGGTCAGTTGGGCGACGCGGATCATTTCAGGCTCCGCAGGTCGAGATCGAGCACCTTGGCGGTGTCGCGCACGACGTTGTAGGCGGCGTCGTTGGTGGGCTGGAAGCCGTTGAGTAGGCCCTGGTCGCCCCACGGCACGTCCTTGATCGAGGCGAACGCGGCGACCAGTTTCTTCTGCAGTTCCGGGTCGAGGTTCTTGCGCCAGACCATGGGCGACTCGGGGATGTCGTCGGATGTCCAGACGACCTGGAAGTCATCCTGCTGCACCTGGCCGGCGCTGATCGCGCCGGCGAGGATGCGGTCGGCCACGGCGGCGGCATCCACCTTGCGGTTCTCCACGGCGAGGATGCTGGCGTCGTGGGAGCCGGAGAAGATCACCCGCGAGAACAGCGCCTTCGGGTCATGCCCGGATTGCTCCAGGCCGGCCTTGGGGAACAGGTGGCCGGAGGCCGAGCTGGGGTCGACGAAGGCGAAGGTGTGGCCCTTGAGGTCGTCCAGGCTGCGGATGCCGCTGTCCTTACGGGCGATGATCAGGCTGTGGTAGGCGCTGCTGCCGGTCTTCTTGGTCACCGCCACGGCGAAGGCGTCGGCGCCGGCCACCTGGTTCGCCAGCACGTAGGAGAACGGCCCGAGGTAGGCGACATCCAGCTTGCCGGCGCGCAGGGCTTCGATCACGCCGTTGTAGTCGGTGGCCACGAAAGGCTTCACCGGCATGCCCAGGCGTTCCTGCAGCTGGTCGAGCACCAATTGGCTGCTCTTGATCATCGCCTGGGAATCCTCGGAGGGGATCAGGCCGACGGTGAGGGCGTCCTGCGCCTGGGCAGTCGAGAGCAGGGCGGAGGCGAAGGCGAGCGGCAGCACGGCGAAGCGGAACAGTCTGGTCAGCGAAGTCATGGCGTTACCCGGAGGTTGTGTTCGGTAGCGCCAAAGCTAGGGCTGTCATGTGACAGTCACGCCATCAGATCAATATGGGTTTGCACGCAAATCCATTGATAGGAGCTATGGATGTCCACCGCCCGCCTGCGTACCTTCCTCGCCGTCGCCCGCCACGCCAGCTTCAGCGCCGGCGCACGGGCCATCGGCCTCAGCCAGCCGACGGCGACCACGCAGATCCAGGGCCTGGAGCGCGAGTTCAACGTCGAGCTGTTCCACCGCCGTGGCCGTCGCATCGAGCTGACCGCCGTGGGCCGCGCCTTGCTGCCCATTGCCCAGCAGATGTCGATGCTCGAATCCGAGGCGACCAACCTGCTGCGCGATTCCGGCCAGCTCAATCGCGGCCAGCTGAAGGTCGGCGCGGTGGGGCCGTTCCATGTGATCGAGATGGTCGACCGCTATCGCCGGGACTATCCGCAGATCGACGTATCGATCCGTATCGGCAACTCGGCGTCGGTGCTCGCCGACCTGGAGAACTACGTGACCGATGTCGGCGTGCTGGCCGGGCTGCATGACGATCCCGCCTTCGTCGCCGAGTTGTATGCGCGGCACCCGGTGATCCTCTTCGCCCACGCCGAACACCCCTTTGCCCGCCACGACGCGGTGCCGGTGCAGGCGCTGCAGGGCCAGCCGCTGCTGCGTCGCGAGCAGGGTTCGACCACCCGCGTCGCCCTGGAGCGGGTGCTCGAAGCGGCGGATGTCACACCGCGCATCGCCATGGAGATCGGCAGCCGCGAGGCGCTGCGCGAGGCGGTGATCCGTGGCATCGGCATCGGCGTGGTGTCCGAGGCGGAATACATCGCCGATCCGCGCCTGAAGGCCATCCGCATCATCGGCGACCCGGTGTTCACCGAGACCTACCTGTACTACCTGGCCGAGCGCCGCAGCAGCCAGGTGATCGCCTCCTTCCTGCGCACACTCGCGCGATAGCACAGCCGCCGGGGCGGGCGTAAGGCTTGTCTTGCGGGCCGGGGGCCGGGTTATCCTGCGGGCCCCGTCGCCGTCACGAGACTGTCATGTCGTCCGCTGCCGAGCAGGCGCTGCTGCGCCGCGCCGATCGAGATTCGCGCAACTCCGCCCAGGTGCTCGGCCTGTGCCTGCCCGCCGACGTGCTGCTCTACCTGTTGCTGCCGATGTACGCGGCGGACTTCGGCGTGACCCTGGTGGAAGCGGGCATCCTGCTGGCAGCCAATCGCCTGGTGCGCATCGTCGGCTACGGCTGGGTGGTGCGTTTCTACGCTCGCCATGGCGACCGTGCCGCCTGCAGCCTGGCGGCGCTGGCGACGGCAGCCTGCGCGCTGGCCTCGGCGACGCTCTCCGGGTTTGCCACATTGCTGGTGTTTCGCCTGGTCTGGGGCCTGTGTTTCGCCACCTTCAACCTCAGCACCCAGACCCTCGCCACCGCTGAGGCTCAAGGCGCTGCGCGGCGCGCCGGGCGCTCGCGGGCAACCTTGTCCATCGGGCCGATGCTGGCCCTGCCGCTGGGGGCGGTGATGGCCCAGGCCTTCGGGCCGCGCAGCGTGTTCTTCGTGCTCTGCGTGGCTGCCCTGTGCGGTCTCTGGCGCGCCCGCGCGCTGCCGGCCACGGGGCACGAGATTCCCGTCAGCAGCGGTCGCCGCCTGCGCCTGCCGGACAGCATCGCCACCTGGTCCTTCATCGAAGGCGTGACGCTGGACGGCCTGTTCATCTTCGGCCTGTCGCTCTACGCACAGACCCACCTGGGCGGCACCGGCGTGCTGGTGGCGGGCATCCTGATGGCGGTGCGTTATCTCAGCGAGATGCTCTTCAGCCCCTTCGGCGGGCGACTGGCGGACCGCTTCGGCGCGCTACGCATGCTGGTGATCCTGTCGCTGGCCACCTCGCTGGCGCTGCTGATGTTCGGCAGCTACTGGCTGTTCGTCGGCGCCTTCTTCGTGCTGGTGTTGCGCGCGCTGCAACTGCCGCTGGTGGTGACGCTGGTGGCGCAGCGCAACCCGCAGGCGCGCATCCAGGCGCTGGCCGGCAATGCGGTCTGGCGAGATATCGGCGCCGGGCTCGGGCCGATCCTTGCCGGCGTGCTGCTGCCGCAGGTGCCGGCGATCTGGGCCTACGCCGGAGCGGCGCTGATACTGGCGCTCAGTGCGTTGGGGTGCGCCTGGCGGCGTTGAGCCGGCGAGATGCGCGGATTGTTCAAGCGCCGGTGATGCGGCAACGGGAACACTGGTGATTCCCATTGCACCGGAGTTGCCCCATGCGACACCTCTACGCCCCCGCGTTCTTCTTCGGCTTCATCGGCCTGGCCCTGTACCTGGTCGGTGAAGGCGTTTCGCTGCTCTGTCTGCCGGCGCTGTTGCCGCTGGCGATCCTGCTGGCCTTTGTTGCCGAGCGATTCTGGCCGCATCGAGCGGGCTGGAACGAGAGTCACGGCGATGGCGCCCGCGACCTGATCCATGCGCTGGTCAACGAGACGCTGAACGCGTTGGGCATTGCCGCGATTCCTCTGCTGGCCCTGTGGCTACCGCATTTCGGGTTGTGGCCAAGCGATTGGCCGCTGGTGCTGCAATTGCTGGCGGCGCTGCTGATGGCTGACTTCGGCATCACCCTGGTGCACTACGCCAGCCACCGTTCCGCGCTGCTCTGGCGTCTGCACGCGGTGCACCACAGCGTGACGCGCATGTACGGCTTCAACGGCCTGATGAAGCACCCGCTGCACCAGATGCTCGAAGCCCTGGGCGGCACGCTGCCGCTGCTGTTGCTCGGTGTTCCCGTGGAGGTTGCGGCGTTGCTGGCCTTCGCCATCGCCATCCAGTTGCTGCTGCAGCACAGCAACGTCGACATGCGTATCGGTGTGCTGCGACATGTGTTCGCCTGGGCGCCGTTGCACCGCCTGCATCACCTGAAGTACGGCACTGCGGGCGACGTCAACTTCGCGCTGTTCTTCAGCTTCTGGGATCGCCTGCTGGGTACCGCGCTGTACCTGCCCGGCTATGAGTTGGCAGAGGACGACCTGGGCATCGGCGACCGGCCGGACTACCCGCAGGCGTACTTCGCGCAGCTCGCCGAACCGTTCCGCCGCGCCGATGCAGCGCACCCGCCGGCACCATTGCCGGCAGAGCTGCGCCGTGCGCTAGTCGAGTAGCCGCAGCTTCAGTTGGCGCAGCGTCCTGCCCGCC
>OGQD01001608.1_pt1 | contig 13992 bp, 16 predicted proteins | sample 1553091 | NCBI WGS metagenome assembly OGQD01 (sample SAMEA2580290, study PRJEB22360) | human gut metagenome | biome: human gut; feature: human-associated habitat; material: faeces | place: Denmark | collected 2008/2010
TGGCCGAAGCGCAAAACAGGAGAATGGGGGTTCTGCCGTTTTTGGCCTTTGGCGAAAGCAATTTAATTCATTTTATTTTTAAAAACTGTTCCTTACTGCGAACAGTTTTTTTTATAATAATGTAAAATAATTTCAGATAATTTCTTTTAAGTTCATAATTTTTAATCATTCATTAAGTTTTATTGTTAAATTTAAACCAAAATATAAACTTATGAAAATAAAACTACTTCCATTTATCGTTTTGTTAGGGATTCATTTATCTGCTCAGGAAAAAAATGATGCAGCGGTTTCGGATACTGCAAAAGTCTGGAGCATTCAGGGACAGAATACGCTTATGCTTAATCAGGCGGCTTTTTCCAACTGGGTTGGAGGAGGAGCCAATAATGTGGGATGGCTTGCCGGAGTAAACTATAATCTTACCTACGAAAAAGGGAAAGATCTTTGGGAAAACATTATTATTCTAGGATACGGACAAAATAATACGAAAGGAGTAGGAACCAGAAAAACCCAGGATGTAATTAATCTTTCGACCAACTACGGAAGAGAATTTGCAAAAAACTGGTATATTTCCGCAGGAGCCAGCTTACAGACACAGTTTGCGCCGGGTTATGCAGACGGAAACAATCCGGAAGCTGCGAAAATTTCAAATTTTATGGCGCCCGGTTATCTGAATATGGGAGCAGGGGTAACGTACAGACCCAACGATAATTTTACGGCAACCATGCGTCCTGCCAATGCGAGATGGACTTTCGTACTCGATAAAGATCTTCAATATAAAGGAATGTACGGCTTAAAAAATGATGGTGATTCTTCTCTGTTTCAGTTCGGTTTTCTGGGAACAGCAATATACAAGCTGAAAATAATGGATAATATTACATTAACCAATACCGGCTCTGTTTTCTCCAATTATCTGGATCATCCTGAAAGACTGGTTCTTGCGTATAGCGGAATTTTAAATATGAAAATCAATAAGTTTATTTCTACCAACGTAACACTGGATTTACTGTACGATCATAACCAGATTGCCAAAACACAGCTAAAACAGACTTTGGGAGTGGGCTTTGCCTATAACATCGACAACGGCAGAAAACGTTCTGAAAACAAGGACAACCAGACGTGGATGAAGAAATAATTGGTTGTTTTTTAATATTCTTCTAAAAATCCCTTTCCGATCATTCGGAAAGGGACTAAACAGCTAAAAATTTAAGGTAAAAATTCCTCAGACAATAAATAAGGATGCAATTGCCTGGGCATCACTTCCACTTAAAATCTCGTCATAGGCAGCAGAACCTGCAGCAGCCCCGAAAGCTGTAGCGGTATTAAAGCCGGCCTGATTTGTATTGCCTTCTCCGGCGTAAACAGGATTGGTTGCAGAAGGCATATTTCCTCCGTCTGCCAATTCTATCCATCCTTTGTTGGCTCTCATTCTTCTTACCTGTGAAGCGTGTCTTGCTTCTACAGAGTGAATCTGCAATGCAGCCTGAAGAACAGTTTTATTAGACATTACGTTTCCTGCCTGTCCTTTGTAAGCTCTTACTCCGGTATCTTCAAATGCCTGAGCCAGAACAAGGAACTGATTGTAATCTGTAAAAGGTGAAAAACTGCCGTTTGCCGTAAAATCGAAGGTCGGTTTAGCTCCCGGAGTTACTCCTAAAGAAGTTAAAGTATTTTTCAAAAAGGTTACGTGTGCAGATTCATGTTTTGCAATCTGCATAAATACCACTCGGTCTGCACTCGGGATTAAAGACGAAGCCGCCAATCCTAATGCATAGTATTCGTTTTCAAGATATTCCAGAACCAAAGCCAGTTGTAATGCATCCGTTAAAGCACTTTTAAAGAACGTTGCATTTTTTGTAGTGTCTGTGGTTTCAGCTTTTGCAGGAGTCGTCATTAAGGCTCCTAATCCGAAAGGAACTGCAGCAATAGCCGCTTTTTTCCCGAAAGATGAAATATTGGTAAGTGTTTCTAATCTTGATGTTTCTGTAGTAAAGAATTTGTCATCAGAAAGCTTATCTAGTAATTTAAGAATATTCATAATGTAATTTTTTGAAGTGAATAATTAACCGATTCCCTGTTCTTTCCAAGTGAAAGGTGTTTTGAAAAATCCTCCTGCTGCAGATACAACTTCTTTTGGTTCTTTGGCAAGATCCAGTCCGTTTGCATCAATCACATCATCCCCGGAGAAAGCCGCCGTTCCCGGATTGATAAGGTTTCTGATCGCTGAAGCGTGTCTTGCTTCCACGGAAACAATTTTCCCCGCAATTACCAGATAATCTGCGTTGGTAATGTATTTTCCTGCTCCGTTATACGCCGCAACTCCTGTATCTTCCAAAGCTTTTGCAGTAGCCAGTACAGAGTTTCTGTCGTTAAAATTCACATTCGGGTACTGAAATTCCAGAGTGGGCAATACATTGGATGTTGCTCCGCTGATCGCTGCCTTAAAGAAGTCTCTGTGTATTACTTCATGATGGTAAAGATCTGTAAAAAGTTGTTTTTCAGCATTTGAAATTCCGGAATAGAAATTATTAACCACTTTGGTATAGAAATCTGCTTCCAGCTGTTCAAGAGCGTAAGCGTAATTTAATACACCCACATCACCTTTTCCAAGGTCGAAAACGTTATTTTCAACCATATCGAAATTATCGTCATCACAACCGATCATGGTAAGACCTGCAAGAGCAAGACCTACACCGCTCAGTTTCAAAAAATTTCTTCTGCCTGTATCCAGAGTCGCTCCCTGGTTAGAAACATTAATAGTTTTTTTCATAATATTATTTTTTAGTGTAGAGGTTTATATATTTTAATGTGTTTTTAGATAAGGTTGAAAGAAAACAGCATAAATATTATGCTGTTTCTCACACTTAAAAATTATTATGGCATTAACACCGTATCTATAACATGAATTACACCGTTAGACTGGTTAACGTCTGCAATAGTTACTTTTGCATCGTTACCTTTAGCATCTCTTACATAAAGATTTTTACCTTTTGCCCAGAAAGTAAGTTCTTCACCTTCCACTGTTTTCATCATTGCTTTTCCGTTTCCGGCTTTTACTGCTGCCCAAACCTGTTTAGAGCTGTATTTTCCCGGTAAAACATGATACGTAAGAATTTTTGTAAGCATTTCTTTATTTTCAGGCTTCACAAGATTTTCTACTGTTCCTTTCGGAAGTTTGGCAAATGCTGCATCTGTTGGTCAAAAACAGTAAACGGACCTGCTCCCTGTAACGTTTCTACAAGACCTGCAGCTTTTACAGCAGCTACCAGTGTTTTGTGATCTTTAGAATTTACTGCGTTCTCAATAATGTTTTTAGACGGATACATTGGAGCTCCTCCTACCATTACTGTTTTTTCCTTCATTGTCTGTGCTGTAGCGTTTCCACTGAAAGCGAAAGATAAAGCTACCATTCCTAAAACTGCGATTTTTGATCTAGTATTCATTTTTTTTAATTTTTAATGATAAATTATTCGATTTGTCTGTTGTTAAAATCATTTACGAACTCGGTTTTATTTTGGATTTAAAAATTTGAATAAAAATCACAAGTAATTGAAAAACAGGTTATTAATTTTTATATTTGTTTTGAAATAGCTGAATATTGTTCACAATCTGTTAATATATACTCTGTTTTAATAAAGATTTAAAAGAGTTTTTAAAATTTGGTTATCATTAATATTATTGTTACTTTTGATGGGTAAAATAATTTACTATTAAAACAAAATATTCTGAAGAGCAGCTAATCGTTTTACTAAAGGAAAAAAACGAAACAGGTTTTCATCATCTGTATGATCACTATTCCGGTGCATTGTACGGGGTGATTCTTCGAATTGTTCAGTCCAAAGAATATACAGAAGAGATTATTCAGGACGTTTTTGTTAAAATATGGAATTCTATCCATCAATATGATGTTTCTAAAGGTAGATTTTATACCTGGATGATTAATATTGCAAGGAATACAGCGATCGACTATTTAAAATCAAAAGGATTTCAGAACCAGTTAAAAAACCAATCGCTTCCAGATTTCGTATATGATTCTACAGAGCTTTCAACGACTAATGATTCTTCCGATTATATCGGTTTTGCCAGTGTGCTTGAAAGTCTGGAGAAAGACAAAAAGGAACTTATCGATCTCGCGTATTATCAGGGATATACACAAAACGAAATATCCGAAAAACTGAAGATACCGCTGGGAACGGTTAAAACTAAAATGAGGAATGCACTTATGAAACTTAAAGATTTGCTAAAAGATTATCAATAAATTGAACACTAAAGAATACATATCATCCGGAATTATAGAATCTTATATTCTAGGTCTTGCTTCTCCAGAAGAGGCGGGAATTTTGGAGTGTGTGATGAAAAACAATGCGGAAGTAAAAACTGCTTTTGAAGAGGCACAGAAAACACTGGAAGATCTTGCAACGGCACAGGCGGTAGCACCTCCGGCAGATTTAAAATCAAAGATTTGGAACAAAATTCAGCAGGAACAGATTGCTGAAGAGGAAAAGCCTGTATTTTCTGCGGATATTCCTGCAGCAAAACCACAGGAAGAGATAAGAATTCAGGGAAGTAATAACTGGAAGGTTTTTGCAGTTGCCGCATCTGTTCTGCTTCTGGTAAGCGTGGGCGGAAATATTTTCTGGATGAACAGCCAGAAAGAAACTAAAGAAGCCATTGCAAAAATGGAGACTGAGAAAAACGCTCAGAATCTTGCGATGCAGAGACTAAATCAGAAAATGGAGATGGTTTCCAATCCTGATATGAAAATGGTGAAACTGAAAGGCGTAGAAAAACATAACGATTCCAAAGCGATGGTTTTCTGGGATACTAAAACCAAAGATGTATATCTCAATGCGGAAAGTTTACCAAAAGCTCCGGAAGGAATGCAGTATCAGCTTTGGGCTATTGCGGATGGGAAACCTGTAGATGCAGGGATGTATACGGAAGAAAAAGACAGCAAAATTGCGCTTGCCAACATTCCAAATGCTCAGGCTTTTGCCATTACACTGGAAAAAGAGGGTGGAAGTCCCGTTCCTACTATGGAAAATATGTATGTAATGGGAGAAATTTAACTGTAAAAATAATTTTAAAATATGGAATCCGTCTCACAACTGAGGCGGATTTTTCTTGATTATTATTTTGGGGGTTTGTATATTTATACCTGAAAATCAGATATTTGCATATTAATTTCAAGTATTACAACCAAAATCAGACTGTGTTATTTCCGTATAGTTTTGAGGAGTTGATTCCCGATAATCATCCTGTTCGGATTGTCAATGATATTTTGGAGAGGATCAATATAGCCCCTCTTCTAAAAGCCTACAGCAAAGAGGGAAATCCCAGCTATCATCCCGTGATGATGCTCAAGGTGATGGTTTTTGCCTATATGAACAACATTTATTCCTCTCGGAAAATCGAAAAAGCACTTCGCGAAAACATCAACTTCATGTGGCTCTCCAACATGAGCATCGTGGATCATAATACCGTGAACAGATTTCGGGCTCACAAGCTTGAAGCGGCTTTTAAAGATATTTTCTCGCAAGTGGTTTTGCTTCTTGCCGAAGAAGGTTTGGTAAGTTTGAGACAGGTTTTTGTGGACGGAACGAAAATCGAAGCACAGGCAAACCGCTACACTTTTGTTTGGGCAAATGCCATTAAAACCAATAAAGAAAAGATGCTTCGGCAGCTGGAGGAACTCTGGAAATATGCCCAAAGCGTGGCAAGGGAAGAGGACAAAGACCCTGAACCACCGGAGTTTAAAGAAATCAGCAAAGAAAAAATCCGTCAGACCGTAGAAAGCATTAATGCTAAATTAAAAGGCAGCGACGGTAAAACCGATGCCGACAAAAAAGCCAAAGCCAAGCTGAATTACATTAAAAACAATTTTGAGAAAAATCTCGGTAAATACGAAGTTCAGGAAGCGGTTTTGGCAGAGAGGAATTCCTATAGCAAGACTGATGAAGACGCCACTTTTATGAGAATGAAGGATGACCATATGATGAACGGACAGCTCAAACCTGCTTATAATGCACAGATTTCTACCGAAAATCAGTTTATTGTAAATTACACAATTCATCAAGAGACCAACGACTTCAATACTCTGGAGCATCATTTAGAAAATTTCAAAAAACTGTATGGAGAAAAAAGATGGGCTAAATTAGAAGAACTCACTGCCGATGCGGGTTACGGAAGCGAGCAGAACTATGAATTACTGGAACAAAACCAAATCACTCCATTTGTAAAGTACAACACCTTCGATAAAGAGCAGGATGCCCATTATCAGGCGAAACACAAAACATTCAGCAAAGGAAATCTGCATTATAATAAGGAAGAAGATTTTTATGTTTGTCCGATGGGACAAAAAATGGAGAAAACTCACGAAAGCACCCGGAAAACCAAGACAGGTTACCCTCAAAGACTCTCGCATTATCAAGCAAAAAATTGTGATGGATGCCCAATTAGAGGCGTTTGCCACAGTTCAAAAGAAAACCGGAGCATTGAGCGAAACCATCATCTGGAGGATTACAAAGAAAAAATCCGGGAACTTTTAAAAAGCGAAGAAGGCATTAAAAAACGCAAACAACGTTCGGTTGAAGTAGAACCTGTGTTTGCCCACCTCAAACATTGCAATAATTTTAAGCGATTTACACTTAAAGGACTGAAAAAAGTAGAATTGGAGTTCGGATTACACGCTTTAGCCCATAATTTAAGAAAAAAAGTCGCCTGAAGAGGACAACTTTTCACTTTTCCAAAGGATGCCGGAATTTAATGAAAATAAAAATCCGCCTCACTTGGTGGTTGTGAGACGGATTCTTTTGTTGGATAGAAAAGGATAAAATTTAATCAACTGAAAAAATTACTCAGAATATTCTTTTAAAAGCTGTCTGTAGCTCATCAGTATTGTCGATTTGGAAATAAATCCGATAAACCTGTTGTTAGCGTCCACCACAGGCAAATTCCAGACTCCGGTATCATCAAAAGTCTGTAGGATTTCCAGAGGCTGATCTTCCGGACGAATAATCGCAGGTGGAGCTTTCATGATCTGAATAATTGTGGCAGAAACTTCATCACTTGTAAACAGATAAGGTCTGATGTCATCCAGCGTTAAAATTCCTCTTAAAACTTTTTCCTCATTTACAACGGCAAAAATATTTTTACTTCCGTTTTTTACCAGTTCAAATAACTCAGTTATAGGAGCATTTTCATCAATCGCCTGAGAATATCTGTCGATAAATTCTTCTGTTTTTAAAGAAAAAAGAATATTTTTATCATGTTTATTGGTGAATATTTTTCCCTGATCGGCTAAAGATTTCAGCTCCGGAGAAATAGGAGAGAACCACTTCGCAATGAGATAAGAAATGATGGAAACAATCATCAAAGGAATAAAAAGATCATATCCAAAACTGGATTCCGCGATAAGGAAAATAGCCGTTAAAGGAGCATACATCACACCGCTCATTGCACCTGCCATTCCTACCAGAACAAGATTCGTTACAGGAACGTCCGTAAAACCGATCTGCTGACAGACAACAGCAAAAAGATACCCTACTGTTCCGCCCGCAAAAAGCGAGGGTGCAAAATTTCCTCCGTTTCCACCACTGAAAATGGTGAAAGAAGTAGCAAAAGCTTTCAGTAATAAAACCAGAATTAAGAAAATAATAATCGTAAAATCTTTTATTTCAAAATATCTGAAAAAACTATTCTGGATAATATTGTGGGTATTTCCATTGGTAAAAGCTTTTACCGTATCATAACCTTCTCCAAACAAAGGCGGAAAAAGAACGCAAAGCAGCGACAAAACCGCTCCGCCAAACATTGCTTTTCTAAGCCGCGACATTTTTAGCCCTTTTATAAAATGTTCAACTTTTTGGGAAATTACCACAAAATATCTCGCGTAAAGACCTGTAACAATTCCTAAAATAAGATAATACGGAACATTTTTATAATTAAAAGCTTCCCGGGTATAAAATCTGAAAAGAACATCTTCCTGCAGCAGAATTCTGGATAACAAACTTCCGCAAACCGCCGCTACAACCAAAGGAATAAAGTCTGTGAACACAACTCCCGTTAAAAGAATTTCAAACGCGAACATAATTCCGGCAATCGGGGCATTAAAAGCGGATGCAATTCCGGCAGTTGCTCCTGCAGCCAACAGAAGGGTTCTTTCTTTGTAACTGAGGCGGTACGTCTGCGCAAAATTAGAACCGATGGCTGCTCCGGTTACTGCAATAGGGCTCTCCAGACCTGCAGAACCGCCGAGTCCTACTGTAACGGCACTCTGTACAATCTGCGAATACATTTTCACGGAAGAAACAATGCTCGAATTCTGTGCAATTTCATATAAAATTGCGCCGATCCCTTTTCTGTCCTGTCCTTTAAATATCGTTAAAACAATACTCGTTGTTAAAACAATTCCCAGAAACGGAAAAATGATATAAAACAGAATCTGGTATTCAAAATGAACTTTGGTTGTAATAAAATGATGAATGTTGTGAACCAGAGTTTTAAGAATTACTCCTGCTAAACCCGCTGAACAACCGACAATAATCCCCGATAAAACCAAAAACTGATTCCGGCTGAGTCTGTTATTGAGCCAATGTAAGATGAGTTCGTAACTGCGCGCTTTTTCAAGTCCATACTTCTGAAAGTCTCTCTTGAACTTCAGAAAGCTCAGAAACTTTTTCTTATTATGAATATTCACTTTTGGGAATTTTAAACCATAACCGAATTGTTACAGTTCTGTAAATTTATGAAATATATCATGAAATTTAAAATTCGGTGTGGAATGCGTTCTCTTTTTTAGGTCTTAAAATAAGTCGGATTGAAGGATTATTGGTAATAAATAATCTTAACCAGTTGAACGCCAGTCTTACCTTGCTTCCAAAACTTATCAGCGGAATAATGTGAATAAAAAGCCACGTTAACCACGCAATAAATCCTTTGTAGGAAAACTTGGGAAGATCTACAACGGCATTGAATTTTGAGATAATTGCCATGCTTCCTTTATCATTATAAGCAAAAGGAATCTGAACTTTTTCCTCTTCAATTCTTTTAAAATTCTTGCCTAAATTTTTTGCATGCTGAATGGCAACCTGAGCCAGTTGAGGATGACCTTTCGGAAAGTTTTCATCTGAAAGCTGCAGCGCAATATCTCCCAATGCATAAATATTTTTTGTTCCCTGAACTTTATTATAAGCATCTACCAGTATTCTGCGTCCTTTACCTATGCTTTCTTCCGGAATTCCCGGAACTTCCCTGCCGATCACGCCGGAAGTCCAGATCAGGGTTTCTGTTTCAATGGTTTTTCCGTCTCCTAAAATTACTTTTCCGTCAACATAATCTTTTACGGCTGTATTTAAAATAATTTTTACGCCTAATTTTTTGAGCTGATCATAAGCGGCTTCCTGAGCCATTTTGCTCATCGGCGAAAGTAAAGTCGGCAATGCATCAATTAAATAAATATTCGAAAGCCCGAATTTTATTTCAGGATATTCTTTCTGTGCGATATAACTTCCCATTTCCGAGATCATTCCCGCAAGTTCCACTCCGGTAGGTCCGCCTCCCGCAATCACAATATTCTGGAGTTTCTGTGCTTCTTTGATGTTTTTATTTCTTGCCGCTTCTTCAAGCGTTAAAAGCATATAATTTCTCAAATAAAGTGCTTCATCAATGGTTTTCATGGGGATAGAACATTTTTTCACATTTTCCATGCCGAAAAAATTGGATTCCGTTCCCAATGCAAGAACCAGATAATCATAATGAAGATTTCCAGTGTCGGTTTCAAGAATATTATTTTCATGATCTGCTTTTACAAGATTTCCCATGTGGAAATTTACATTTTTATAATTGGAAAGCAGCTTTCTGAAGGGATAACTAATGTTTGAAGCCTCAATAAACGATGTGGCAACCTGATAAATCAGTGGTGGAAAAAAGTGATAATTGTTTTTATCGACTAAAGTAATTCTGAATCTTTTGTCATTAACCAAAGATTTTATAAGATTAATTCCTGCAAAACCTCCTCCTACGATTACGATGTGCTTTTTCATATGTATGTGTGATTGAAAATGGTACCGTATTTTATTCAATAATAAAGCCAAATAGGCGGTTTCAATTATTTAGACATAAAGATTTATGATTAAATATTATCTGCACGATGTTTGTATCCTTTAGAGCAACCAAATTTTTAAATATTACCATATGAAAGCAGATGTTTTAAATGAAAAACACAGACTCGGATTAGGTGGAGTAGCCATCGGAACAGCCTTTGATAAATTAACAGATGGCGAATCTTACGAAGTTTTACAGAAAGCATGGGATCTCGGCATACGATATTATGATACGTCGCCATGGTACGGACTAACAAAAAGTGAAAGACGATTCGGAAATTTTCTTCACGGGCAAAACAGAGATGAGTTTGTACTGTCTACCAAAGTCGGGCGTTTATTTGTGGAAGTTCCGGAAGATGAAGTTCCGCCAACCATGTGGAAAGCGCCTTTACATTATGATTTTGAACACAATTACACGGCAGATGCCATTAAAAGATCTATTGAAGAAAGCCTTGAAAGAACACGTCTGAGCCATATTGATATTGTTTACGTGCATGATTTGTCTGAAGATCAGGTAGGAGACCGCTATCCGTATTTTTTGAAGCAGGCGAGAGAAGGAGCGTTTAAAGTTTTATCAGAACTGAGAGATCAGGGCGTTATTAAAGCATGGGGAATGGGCGTGAATAAAATTGAGCCGATTTTAGACTGTCTGGATTCCGCAGATCCGGATATTTGTCTTTCGGCAACGCAATATTCTATTCTGGAACATGAAGATGCAGTCGACCGATTGCTTCCCGCAGTAAGAAAAGCCGGAGTGAAGCTGGTTTCCGGCGCAGGTTATAACTCCGGATTTATCAATGGACGAGATCGTTATAATTATAAGGATGTGATCCCAAAAGGAATGAAAGAAAAGCGTGAAAAGATTGATGAAATTGCCAGAAGATACAATACCAACATTACCCACGCCGCATTGCAGTTTGTTTTGGCAGCCGACGAATTTGCATCCATCATTCCAGGAGCGAGCAAACCGGAACAGGTGGAAGATAATGTGAGAGCTCTGCATGAAAAAATTCCTTCGGATTTCTGGAAAGAATTGCAATCGGAAGGATTAATTTACGAAAAAGTGCAGATCCCGAATTAATACAGACTTCATCAATTTACCCTATACAAAACCTCTCTTTTCGGGAGGTTTTGTTATTTACCATGATGGAAATTCATGTAACTTTATTTTAAATATCACTACCAATATAGTTATATTTATTATATTTGCTGACTTTTAAAAAACGAAAAATAAAAATTTAAATAAAGATGAAAAAGTTTATCACAACATTTTCTATAGCGGCAGGACTTTTCCTTACGTCTAACATGGTAAGCGCGCAGCAAAAAATCGGGCATGTAAATTCGGATGATATTTTTACCAATCTTCCGGAAGCTAAAACAGCAGAAGGTTCATTAGATACTTTCACCAAAACAAAGCAGGGTGAGATTGAAAAGATGATCACTTCTTATCAGACAAAATTAAAAGCGGCTCAGGATAAAGAAAAAACGATAAGTGAGGCAAACAAAGAGACTGTAATTAAAGAATTAACAGCAGCTCAGACAGAATTGCAGACTTTAGGTAAAGATATTGAAACTTCCAGAACTAAAGCAGCACAGGAAATTTCTAAAAAGCAGACGGAATTATTTACGCCGATTCAGAAAAAAGTAAGCGCAATGATTGCTACGGTAGCAAAAGAAAAAGGATTGGCTTATGTGTTTGATATTGCACCTTCTCAGGGAAACAGCCAGGTTGCTTATATGGACGGAGGAGAAGATATTACTCCAGCGGTAAAGTCTAAACTGGGAGCTACAGGAACTGCTTCAAAGCCTGCTTCTAAGTAATATTTAAAAAAATTATGAATAATTCTAAGGTAAAAATTATTCATTCAAAATAAAAAAAGCCGGAATCAGGAATATGAAAATTCCCGTTTCCGGCTTTTATTTCTTTTATACGACGGTCTAATCGAGAGGCTTTCGACCGGATATCAGATTATACAGTACCACAATGATTGCAATAACCAGCAATACGTGAACTAAATATCCTGTACTCATTCCCGGAACGATTCCTAACATTCCTAAAAGCCATACCACAATACAAATGACTGCGACTAACCATAATAAACTTCTCATAACTAAAATTTTTAAGTGATTTGATAAAGTAAATACACATATTATGCCTTTTTCTTAAAATCAGCTTAAAAATATATACCACAAATTATGAAAAGTGAATAATTGGCTGTAAAAAAACTTAAATAAATGCTTTTTAATCCAGCAGACCGAAATGAATTAATGCTTTTTCAATTCCATGATTATCAACATCTTCGGTTACGTAATCTGCAACTTCTTTTACGCTGTCGTTCGCATTTCCCATGGCGATGCCAATTTTTGTAAATTTTAACATAGAAATATCATTTCCTCCATCTCCGAAAGACATCGTTTCTGAAACGTCGATATCAAAATGTTTACAGAAATTTTCAATTCCGGTCTGTTTGCTTATTCCTCCGGGATTTACATCGGCAAAAAGGGGAGTCCATCTCGAAGATATACTTTTGGGCATTACTTTTTTCATAAATTCGGATTCGGCTTCCGGTTTCAGAAAAATATTTGCCTGAATTACATTTTCAATATCAATATTTTCTTTATCATGAATCGGTGGAACAGGAATGTTGATATGAGAATACATTCCCACAACTTCAGGTGTTGCATCGTTTATTTCTACTTTATCTTCATACATTAAAGAATAGCTCAGCGGAAAATTTTTGGCATAAAGAATCAGACTTTTAATGTCGGAAGGATCTATTGTATGTCTGGAAATAAGCTTGTTTGAGGCTGTAACACAATACGATCCGTTAAAAGTAATAAAGCCGTCAAACTTCAGATGATCGATATGATGTAAGGAATTGATGGATCTTCCTGTTGCGATAATAACTTTTATTCCTTTTTCTCTTAACTTTTGAAGAGCATTTTGGGTAGAATCGGGGACTTTTCCTGTTTTAAAGCTTAATAATGTTCCGTCTATATCGAAAAAGACGGCTTTAATGTTGTGATTTTGGGTGTTCATTGAAGTGTAATAATTTAATCATTGAAGATATAAGACAAAAGTACAACAATATAATTTTGTTTTATGAGGTTGTATTTTAATTAAAACTGAATTATTGCAGAATCTATAAGGTATAATTCTTGTACAGCTTTCAGCACACCAATAATAAAATAATATGAAAAATCAGGAGGAAATCGATCTTTTGAATGCTCTTGTCCACATTACGAATGACAGAATAAAAGGCTTTGCAAAAGTGGAAGGTAAAATCTGGGAAAGCTATCCCGACGTGAAATCGGAATACGCGAGAATGAATTCTCTTTCTAAGATCATGAAAAACGAACTCATTGATCTCATCACCGAAAATGGTGGTGAAGCGAATGATTCACCATCTGTTGCCGGAACGCTCCACAGAACGTGGATTGATATCAAAAACTCTTTTACCATCGGAAACACGGAAGAATCTACGATTGAAAATGTAATTTTTGGCGAAAAAGCAGCGATTGATGCTTATCAGAATGCAATTGACACCGGAAAACTTAGTGAAAAAAGCAGAGAAATCGTTTCGGAGCAGCTTAAACACATCAAAGATTCTTATCATGAATTCAAAGGGAAAAAGCAATTATAAAGAATAGTTATTGTTTTTCTTACAGATCAACTTCCTGAAACGGGAAGTTTTTTTTATTGTCTAAAAAAAATTATTCTAAAACAATTCAGAATGGAATTCAGACAACCTTTTTGGGGAAATAGAATCATTACAAATCACTAAATATTGAATAAAAATTAATGAATTATTCTAAAAAACAAATAATTCCGGCAATTTCTCATCAATCGGACGAGTATTTCAGGATGTAGAAATTTTAAAAATAAACATTT